>Ga0308166_1003259_pt1 | contig 13989 bp, 8 predicted proteins | sample PhyCR2_2_FD_202137 | JGI IMG/M metagenome (GOLD analysis project Ga0308166, IMG submission 202137) | Phyllosphere microbial communities from UC Gill Tract Community Farm, Albany, California, United States - DLSLCC.R2 | ecosystem: Host-associated > Plants > Phyllosphere > Unclassified | place... | reverse complement strand
CCCGGCTCGGTCTTGGAAATGGCGACCTGCTTCAGGATCGAGGGATAACGTTTGACGACGCGGAACTTGTTGATGTCGCCGCCGAATTCGTGCAGGCGTTTCACGGCCCAGGGGCTGGGAATCGAGCGCAGGTAGCGGCGCGGGATGCCGTAGTCTTCTTCGAGGATGACGCCGTCTTCTTCTTCGTTGAACAGGCCCAGCGGCGACTCGTTCACGGGCGAACCCTTGATCGCATAGAAGGGAACCAGCTCCATCAAGTGCTTGAGCTTTTCCGCGATCGAGGACTTGCCGCCGCCGACCGGTCCCAGCAGATACAGGATCTGCTTGCGTTCTTCCAGGCCTTGCGCCGCATGGCGGAAGTAGGAGACGACCTGCTCGATGACTTCCTCCATCCCGTAGAACTCCTTGAATGCGGGATAGATCTTGATGACCTTGTTGGCGAAGATGCGCGACAGCCGCGGATCGAGCCGGGTATCGACCAGCGTGGGTTCGCCGATCGCGGCGAGCATGCGCTCGGGCGCGCTGGCGTAGGTCAGCGGGTCCTTCTTGCATAGCGCAAGGTACTCCGACAGGGAATATTCTTCTTCCCGGGTACGCTCGTAACGGGCTGCGTAGTTGTCAAAAATGGTCATGTGCATGTCCTTTAGTTTGCTAACGACGATCACTGTCACGACAGTCGATCCATGCCGACTGCCAAGTCCCGTTTTTTTCTTGGCGTACTTCCTTGTTATGAGCGGGCGCCCCGGGTAGCGCCGCGCAGGCGGCGGCGGCTCGGGCAAATACTTCTTGTTCTGGCCGGCTTGTGACCGGCATTCCCATTGTGGCTGGAGGGTCTTCTTGTATTACTGAAATTTATTATGTGCCTATCCGTTCTCGAAGTCAAAGCAGTATCGTGTGCACGACCATAACAGCAACAAGTCTTTGATTATGAAGCGAAAACAAGAGTTTTTAGGCACCCGCGCGGAGACGGATGCAGGGTCTGGACGATCCCTGTCCAAGGGGCTGCCTTGCGCTGGTTTGGCGGTGCAAACTGATGAGTTGTCGAAAGCCTTGAATCGATAGTGCACGATACGGCCAAGCGGTGGCGCACGCAAACTGCATACTGTTTCCGGTCCCGGTTTTCCAATGAAAACAGGGCTGCGGCGGCATGCGGTACACTTGGCCGTCTTGCCCTACCATACCGTTTTTAGCCGGAGAAAATCATGCTGACCGAGCAACTGCGCACCACCCTACGACAGATGCCGAAAGCAGAATTGCACATCCATATCGAGGGCTCGCTGGAGCCCGAACTGATCTTTGCGCTGGCGCAAAGGAACGGCGTATCGCTGGGCTATTCATCGGTCGAGGCGTTGCGCCAGGCCTACGCTTTCAGCGACCTGCAATCCTTCCTCGACATTTATTACGCCGGCGCGAGTGTCCTGCTCACCGAACAGGACTTCTACGACATGACCGCGGCCTATCTGGCCAGGGCCGCCGCCGACAACGTGCGGCACGCCGAGATCTTCTTCGATCCGCAGACCCATACCGCGCGCGGCGTGCCTTTCGAGACCGTCATCGACGGCATCTGGCGCGCCTGCCAGGAGGGGCCGATCAGCGCAAGCCTGATCATGTGTTTTCTCCGCCACCTGTCGGAAGACGATGCGCTCGCCACGCTCGACGAAGCGCTGCCGCACCGCGACAAGTTCATCGGCGTCGGCCTCGATTCCTCGGAAGTCGGGCATCCGCCGGAGAAGTTCGCGCGCGTGTTCGAACGTGCCCGCCAGCTCGGCCTGCGCCCCGTGGCGCATGCGGGCGAGGAGGGCCCGCCGGCCTACATCGAGAGCGCGCTCGACGTGTTGCAGGTCGAGCGCATCGACCACGGCGTGCGCTGCCTGGAAAGCCCTGGCCTGGTCGAGCGCCTGGCGCGCGAACGGATGGCGCTCACCGTCTGCCCGCTCTCGAACATCAAGCTGCGCGTGTTCGACGTGATGGGGGCGCACAACCTGCGCACCCTGCTCGACAAGGGCCTGGCCGTGACCCTGAACTCGGACGATCCGGCCTACTTCGGCGGCTACCTGAACGAGAACTTCATCGCCGCCTTCGATGCCTTGCCGCTGGACGTCTCGCATGCGCGGCAACTGGCGCGCAACAGCTTCGAAGCGGCCTTCGTCGCGCCGGAGCAGAAGCGCGCCTGGCTGGCCGAAGTCGACGCCTTCTTCGAACATGCGGCGGCCGATACCGTCGTCAATCCGACTTGAAAAACAGGAGCCGCCCGTGCTGATCCAGTCCCTCCGCATGACCGCACGCGACTGGCGCGCGGGCGAACTGCGCTTCCTGCTGGTGGCGCTGATCGTCGCCGTCGCCGCGCTGTCTTCCGTCGGCTTCTTCATCGACCGCATGCGCGCCGGCCTGGCGCGCGACGCCAACCAGCTGCTCGGCGCCGATTTGCTGGTGAATGCCGACCAACAGATAGCGCCCGCATGGCGCGCCGAAGCCCGGCGGCGCGGCCTGCTGCTGGCCGATACCGTCACCTTCCCGAGCATGGCGCAAGGCGGGGAGGGCGAGGATTCGCAGGCCCAGCTGGCGTCGATCAAGGCCGTCTCCACAGGCTATCCGCTGCGCGGCGAACTGAAGATCACCACCAACCCGGATGACGCCAGTAGTGCCATCGGCAACAAGACGCGCGAAGTGCCGGCGCCGGGCACGGTCTGGGTCGACGCCAACCTGCTGCCGGCCCTCGGCGTGAAGGTCGGCGACGCGCTGCAGCTGGGCGACAGCCGCTTCACCATCGCGCAGCTGGTGGCCGCCGAGCCGGACCGCGGCGCTTCGTTCGCCAACTTCGCGCCGCGCGTGATGCTCAACCTGTCGGACCTGCCGGCCACCAAGCTGGTCGACAACTTCGCGCGCGTGACCTACCGCATGCAGGTGGCGGCGCCGTCCAGGAACGACCTGGCGCGCGTGCGCGACTACGAAACCTGGGTGCGCGCGCGCATCAAGGCCGACAACGTGAAGGGCGTGCGCGTCGAGTCGCTGGAAAACGGTCGCCCCGAAATGCAGGCCACGCTCGACCGCGCCGACCGTTTCCTGTCGCTGGTCGGCCTGCTCTCGGCCATGCTGGCGGCGGTGGCCGTGGCGATGGCCGCGCGCCGCTTCATGCAGCGCCACCTCGACGCCTGCGCCATGCTGCGCTGCCTCGGCATGACCCAGAACCAGGTCGGCGCAATGTACCTGATCGAGTTCGCGCTGGTCGGGCTGGCGGGCAGCCTGGTCGGCGTGGCGGTCGGCTTCGCGGCCCACTTCGTGCTGCTGGAATTGATCGGCAGCTTGCTGCCGGCCGACTTGCCGCCGGTGTCGGCGCTGCCGGCGCTGCAGGGCATCGCCACCGGCATGCTGCTGCTGGTCGGCTTCGCGCTGCCGCCGGTGCTGCAATTGAGGAACGTGCCGCACAACCGCGTGATCCGGCGCGAGCAGGCCGCGCCGCAGCCGATGGCGCTGGCCACCTATGGCCTGGGCACCGGTGTGTTCGTCGCGCTGCTGCTGTGGCAGGCCGGCGACCCGAAGCTGGCCCTGATCACGGCCGGCGGCTTCCTGGCCGGCTTCGCCTTCTTTGCATTCGTGGCCTGGCTCGGCCTGCGTTTGCTGCGCCGCCTGCGCGGGGCCTTCAGCAACCAGAGCTGGCGCTTCGCCGTCACCTCGCTGCAGCGCCGCCCCGGCGCCACCGTGGTGCAGGTGGTGTCATTGGCGCTGGGCCTGATGGCGCTGCTGCTGCTGACAGTGGTGCGCGGCGACCTGGTCGCGGCCTGGCAGCGCTCCACGCCCGAGAACGCGCCGAACCGCTTCATCATCAACGTGCTGCCCGACCAGAAGGACGATGTGGCGAAACGCATCGCCGACGCCGGCGTGCAGCAGCCGGTGCTGTACCCGATGATCCGCGGCCGCCTGACCGCGGTGAACGGCAATCCGGTCACCGCCAGCACCTATGCGAGTGACGACGCGCGCCGGCTGGCGAACCGCGAATTCAATCTGTCGACCATGGCCGATGCGCCCGAGGGCAACGACATCGTCGCCGGCAGCTGGTACAAGGACGCGCCGGGCGTGTCGGAAGCCTCGGTCGAGCAGGGCATCGCCAAGACCCTGGGCCTGAAGCTGGGCGACGTGATGCGCTTCGACATGGCCGGCATCGTGGTGGATGCAAAAATCACCAGCCTGCGCAAGCTCGAATGGGGCTCGATGCGCGCCAACTTCTTCGTCATCATCAACCCGCAAGCGATGGCGAACGCGCCGGCCACCTACATGACGGCCTTCCACCTGCCCGAGCGCGGCGCCAACCTGGCCAGCACGCTGGCGCGCGCCTATCCGAACCTGACGGTGATCGACGTCAGCGGTATCATCCGCCAGATCCAGGAAGTGGTCGACCAGGTGGTCACCGCCGTCGAGTTCCTGTTCCTGTTCACGCTGGCCTCGGGCGTGCTGGTGCTGTACGCGGCGCTGATGGGATCGCAGTCCGAGCGCACGCGCGAAGCGGGCCTGTTGCGGGCGCTGGGCGCCACCCGCAAGCAGCTGGCGACGGCGCAACGCATCGAGTTCGTGCTGGTGGGCGGCCTGGCCGGCCTGCTGGCCGCGACCGGCGCGGCGGCCCTGGGCTGGGGCCTGGCGACCTACCAGTTCAAGTTCGAGTGGGCTTTCGAGCCGGGCGTGTGGCTGGCGGGCATAGCGGTGGGCGCGGCCTGCGCGCTGGTCGGCGGCTGGCTGGGCCTGCGCAGCGTGTTGCGCCAGCCGCCGCTGCAGACGCTGCGGGAAGCGTAACGCAGATGTAAATGACGGCGCCGGCCGTTCCCATCGGGGCGGCCGGCGCGTATCATCACGGTATGTCCGAGAACCAAACCCTGTACCAAATCATCGGCGGCGAAAGCCGCCTGCGCGAACTGGTCGACCGCTTCTACGATCTGATGGAACTGGAGCCGGAATTCGCCGGCATCCACGCGCTGCACCCGAAACCCAACGACAGCTCGCGCGAAAAGCTGTTCATGTTCCTGTCCGGCTGGATGGGCGGGCCCGACCTCTTCATCGAACGCTACGGCCACCCGCGCCTGCGCGCGCGCCACCTGCCGTTCGCCATCGGCACGAGCGAGCGCGACCAGTGGCTGCGCGCCATGGCCTGGGCGATGGAAGACATCGGCATGGACGACGACTTGCGCCTGCGCCTGATGACGTCCTTCTACCAGACCGCCGACTGGATGCGTAACAAGGCCGACTGAAATGAGCACCCTACAATTCGCGGCGCTGCTGGCGGCGGCCCTGGTGGTCATCGTCCTCCAGGCACTGATGCTGCTGCGCGCGCGCGCAAGCGATGGCGCCGGGCAGGGCCAGCAATTCGAACGCGTCGAGCGCGAGCTGCGCCTGGAGCTGCAGCACAGTGCGCAAGCCACGCGCCAGGAACTGGCGGGCCACATGGCCCAGCACCAGGCGGCCACCGTCCAGCAGCTCGACAGCATGCGCCAGCAGATGCAGCTGCACGCGGCGGGCGGGCGCGAGGAACAGGCGCGCGCCCTGAAGCGCTTCGCCGACACCCTGCAGCAGACCCTGGCCAACCTCACCGAATCGAACGCCCAGCGCATGCTGGAAGTGCGCGCCACGCTCGAGACGAAAATCCGTGATCTTCAGCTCGACAATGCCAGGCGCCTGGAAGAGATGCGCCAGACGGTCGACGAAAAGCTGCACACGACGCTGGAAAACCGCCTCACCGAATCCTTCCGCCACGTCTCCGAGCGGCTCGAAAAAGTGCACCAGGGCCTGGGGGAAATGCAGCAGCTGGCGATCGGCGTGGGCGACCTGAAGCGCGTGCTGACCAACGTGAAGACACGCGGCACCTGGGGCGAGGTGCAGCTGGAAATGCTGCTCGAGCAGGTGCTCACCGTCGACCAGTACGCCAAGAACGTCGAGACCGTGCAGGGTTCGAACGCGCGCGTCGAATTCGCGATCAAGCTGCCGGGCGTGGTCGACGGCGGCGCGCCGCTGTGGCTGCCGATCGACGCCAAGTTCCCGAAGGAGCAGTACGAACGCCTGCTCGACGCCCAGGACCGGGCCGACGCCGACGGCGTGGCGCGCCACGGCGCCGAGCTGGAACGCGCGGTGCGGAACGAAGCAAAGACCATCTGCGAGAAATACGTGTCGCCGCCGCAGACCACCGACTTCGCCATCCTGTTCCTGCCGACCGAAGGCCTGTATGCCGAAGTGATGCGCCGCCCCGGCCTGGCCGACGAGCTGCAACGCGCGCTGCGCGTGACGATTGCCGGCCCCTCGACGCTGACCGCGCTCTTGAACAGCCTGCAGATGGGCTTCCGCACCCTGGCCCTGGAAAAGCGCTCGTCGGAAGTATGGCAGGTGCTGGGCGCGGTGAAGACCGAGTTCGCCAAGTTCGGCGACGTGCTGGCCGCCACCAAGGCAACGCTGGAAAAGGCCGCGAAGAACATCGAAAGCGCCGAAGTGCGCAGCCGGCAAATGGCGCGCAAGCTGAAATCGGTGGAGGCCTTGCCGAGCGAGGCGGCGCAGCTGATGCTGGGGCCGGATGGCGCGGAGCGGGACGACTGAACTGGCCACGAACGTCAGGAACGATCCCGCGTCCTCTGCCATGCGCGCCACCACGTCCCGCTATCGCCAGCCCGGTTATCGCCAGCCCAATAGCGGCAATACGTACTTTTTCACGCTGATGTCGTTCCGGCGCAATCCCATCCTGTGCCTGCCGCCGCTACGCACGGCGCTGCGCCGGGCCATCGTGGACGTGCGCGCCACACATCCCTTCGATATCGATGCCTGGGTGCTGATGCCGGACCACCTGCATTGCATCCTGACCCTGCCCGAGGGGGACCTCGACCATGCGACGCGCTGGGCGACGATCAGGAGCGCGGTGTCGCGCGCCGCGCTGGTGTCCACGGTATCGACCGGCACGCGCAATCCCTCGCGCATCGCGCACCGCGACGCCTCGATCTGGGAACGGCGCATCGACGCGCACCCGATCCGCGACGAGCGCGAATTCGAGCGGCATGTCGATTACATCCATGTCAATCCGGTACGGCACGGCCATGCGGCGAGCGCGGCGGATTGGCCGTATTCGACTTTCCACCGGTACGTGAAGAACGGCGTGTACCTGCCGGAGTGGAACGGCACGCGCCAGGTGGAAGCGATGTGGATCGAGTAGGGCGGCGAGCACGGCGGGCAAGCCGCCGCGAGCGTTACACCAGGCCTTCGAACATCAGCACGTCCACCATGTCGCCCGCGCCGACGTTCCCCTGTTCATCATGCAGCACCACCATGCAGTTCGCCTCCGACATCGAGCGCAAGATGCCCGAACCTTGCGAGCCGGTGATGCGCACCTGCGGCATGCCGTCCGCGCCGTGCGTCAGGATGCCGCGCTGGTACTCGGTGCGGCCGGGCTTCTTGCGGATCGCGCCTTCCGAGCGCGCGCGCAGCAGCGGCAACGGGGCCTCGGCGCCCATCATGCGCAGCAGGGCTTCGCGCGCGAAGAAGTAGAACGAGACCATCACCGCCACCGGGTTGCCCGGCAGGCCGAACAGGAAGGCGCTGCGGCCGTTCGAGCCGATGCGGCCAAAGGCCAGCGGACGGCCCGGCCGCATGCCGATCTTCCAGAAGGTCACGTCGCCCAGGCGCGCCATGATCTGGCGCGTGTAGTCGGCCGCGCCCACCGACACGCCGCCCGAGGTGATGATGGCGTCGGCATTCTCGCAGGCGCTGCGCAGGGCCGCTTCCAGCGCTTGCGGGTCGTCGCGCACGATGCCCATGTCGACGATCTCGCAGCCCAGGCGCTGCAGCATGCCGTAGATGGTATAGCGGTTGCTGTCGTAGACGCTGCCCGCATCGAGCGCCTGGCCGATCGAGCGCAGTTCGTCGCCGGTCGAGAAGAACGCCACCCGCAGGCGCCGCACCACCGGCAGTTCGGCGATGCCGAGCGAGGCGACCAGGCCCAGGTCGGCGGGGCGGATGACCTTGCCGGCTTTCAGCGCCGCGCTGCCGGCCTTCAGGTCTTCGCCGGCGAAGCGGCGGTTGTCGCCGGCGCGGATGGTGCCGGCGCCGAGCACGATCGCTTCCTCACTCTCCTGGGCCACGAATTCCTGCGGCACCACGCTGTCGCACCCCTCGGGCATGACGCCGCCGGTCATGATGCGCACGCATTCGCCCGGACCCGGCGCCACCTCGGAGGGCCGGCCGGCGTACACGGTGCCGATGACCTTCAGGCGCGTGTCGCCGTTCAGCGAGAGATCGCTGCCGCGCAGGGCATAGCCATCCATCGCCGAGTTGTCGTGCGCCGGCACGTTGATCGGCGAGACGATGTCGCGCGCCAGCACGCGGCCGAGGGCCGAGCGCAAGGCCACCTGCTCGATGGCGCCGACCGGCTGCACGAATTCGCGGATGATGCGCTGGGCGTCGCGCACCGGCAGTGCCTCGGGATCGTAGCTTGAGACGCAACTCGTCACGTCCGCCAGGCGCGGCGGGCGCGTGTCGTCCAGGCTGTGCAGTTCGTCGAGGGTGTTGATGTTGCGGAAGGCATCGGCATCCTCGAACAGCACCTCGACCGCCTTCAAGTCCTTGTACCAGCCATCCATGCGGCGCCCGCCCTCGGCCAGATAGGCCGACAGCACGGGCAGCAGCGCCGTCTTCACCAGGCAGAACACCGGATGCGCCTGCACCCGCATGCCCGGCTCCGCGGTCGCGGCAAAGGCGAGATCGGCATCCTGCTCTTCCAGCGCGGCCAGCAGACGCTCGCCCAGGTCCAAAGGCAGGAAGGGCGAATCGCAGGGTGCGGTGAGCAAATACGGCGTCCGGCAGCGCCGCAGCCCGGTTTCCAGGCCCGCCAATGGTCCGGCAAAGCCGGCCAGGTCGTCTTGCCAGACCGGCACGCCGAAGGCGGCATAGGTGTCGAGGTTCTGGTTGGCGTTGATGGCGACGCTCGCCACCTGCGGCGCCAGGCGCGCCAGCACATGGGCCGCCATGGTCGTGCCACGGAAGGCTTGCAGGCCCTTGTCGACGTGGCCCATGCGCGAGCCGCGTCCGCCCGCGAGGATCAACCCGCTGATCGATGCTCTCTTGTTCATTCTTCTTATCCGCCGATGTAGGACATTTCGACGCGTCGTGCGCCGCGTTGCAGGCCGTCGGTATTGATGGTGCGTGTTTCGGAATAGCGGTCGTCGCGCCCGCGCCACAGGCGTGCGACGGCGCCGGAAATGGCCAGGTCGTCGTGCCCGGCGCGCAGCAGGGCGCGCAAATCGTGGCCGCGGGTGGCGAACAGGCAGGTGTACAGCTTGCCCTCGGTCGACAGGCGCATGCGGCTGCAATCCTTGCAGAAGGCCCCGGTGACCGAGGAGATGACGCCGATCTCGCCGCCGCCGTCGAGGTAGCGCCAGCGCGCCGCGGTTTCGCCGGTGTAGTTGGCGCCAAGCGGCGCGAGCGGCAGCTCGGCGCCGATGCGCGCGACCACCTCGCCCGAGGGCACGACTTCGTCCATGTTCCAGCCGTTCGAGGCGCCGACGTCCATGTATTCGATGAAGCGCAGGATCACGGGCGAGCCTTTGAAGTGGCGCGCCATCGGCACGATCTGGTCGTCGTTGCTGCCGCGCTTGACGACCATGTTGACCTTGATCGGTCCGAGGCCCACGGCATGCGCGGCCTCGATCCCGGCCAGCACGTCGGCCACGGCGAAATCGACGTCGTTCATGCGCTTGAAGACGGCGTCGTCGAGGGCGTCGAGCGAGACCGTCACGCGGTCCAGGCCGGCGTCCTTCAGGGCTTGCGCCTTGCGCGCCAGGATCGAGCCGTTGGTGGTGAGGGTCAGGTCGAGCGGCCGGCCGGAGACGGTGGGCAGGTCGCGCAGCATCGCCACCAGGTGTTCCAGGTTCTTGCGCAGCAGCGGTTCGCCGCCGGTGAGGCGGATCTTTTCCACGCCGTGGGCGATGAAGATGCGCGCCACACGCGTGATTTCCTCGAACGACAGCAAGTCGCCGTGCGGCAGGTAGGGGTAGTCCTTGCCGAAGACTTCCTTCGGCATGCAATACACGCAACGGAAATTGCAGCGGTCGGTGACGGAGATGCGCAGGTCGTGCAGCGGACGTGAAAGGGCATCGGCCAGGTGGCCGGTGGGGACGTCGGGAACTGCGGGAACGGACAGCGCGGGCGCGCGCAGGTCGTTCAGCATGATGATTTTTTCAGCCATGGCGCTACGATAGCATGAGGGAGAAAGACGCACAGGCGCATGCCGGATTCGGATGAGGGCGGCAACGAAAAAGGGAAGCCCGGAGGCTTCCCTTTCATGCCTTGCAACGAGGCGAAGGCTTACTGGCGCGTATCCACCTGGATCAGCGGCTCGTCGACCGGCACCGCGACCGGCTTGCGGGCACGGCCGAGGCGGACCGGGGCGGCGGCCTTGGCGGCGGCTTCCTGGGCTGCGCGCAGCTTGTCGGGATCGGTCGCGGCCAGGGTCAGGCCGGCGCTGCCCAGCATCTCGTCGAGGTTGGCCGAAGCAGCCGGGGCCGGGGCCGGCACCGGTGCAAGCGCGGTCTCGACCGGCGCCGGAGCGGCTTTCACCGGCTCGGCGGCAGGCGCCTGGACCGGCGCGGCGGCGTGCACCGGCTCGGCAGCCTGCGCCGGCTCGGCGGCGGGTTCGGCCACGACCGGCACGTCGGCAATCGACACCGGCTCGGTGGCCGGAACCACCTGCTGCACGGCCGGCTGGGCCTGGCGTGCCGCCATCGATGCCGAGGTCGGGAAGAACCAGGCGTCGGCGGTCGGCGCCTGGACCGCAGGCGCTGCAGCCTCGGCCGATGCCGCGGCAGGAGCTTGCGCGGCAGGCTTGGCAACCGGCGCCGGTGCGGCGTTCGCCGCCGCCCTGGCCTGGGCGGCCGCCACCGAAGCGGCGGTCGGGAAGGGCCATGGCGCCAGCTTGTCCTGCTTGGCATCCTGCTTCGGTGCGCGCGGCTTGCGGCCCGATTTCTCGGCGCTGGCGGCAGCTTGCACCTTGGCGGCTTCTTCGTCGGCAACCGGCATGAAGGCCGGAGCGCCGTCGTGTTCGCCATGTTCGCCCGCTTCCATGCCCTCGACCTGGTCGCGGTCGCGGCGGTTACGGTTGCGGCCGCCGCGGCGGCGGCGGCGGCGCGGCTCGTCGCCGCCCTCGCCATCGATTTCCTCGCCCTGAGGACCGGCCGACACCACGGCCTTCACCGCGTGCTCGAGCTGGTCGCCGTGCGGGGTGGTGGTCGACAGTTCGCTCACCGGGGTTGGAATGGCCTCGATCGCGAGCGCTTCCTCGGCCTTGGCTTCGACCTGCTGGTTGCGTTCGCCACGCTCGCGCGGCTGGCGCGGTGCGCGTTCCTGGCGCTCGCCGCGTTCGGCACGCTCACCACGTTCCTGGCGTTCGCCACGCTCGGCACGCGGCGCGGCGGTGGCGCCTGCCACGGCGGCCTGGGCGGTATCGAGCTGTTCGCGCGGCTCACGCGGTGCGCGCGGCTCGCGTGGGGGACGCGGTGGGCGCGGGGCTTTTTCCTCGCGCTCGGCCTTGGCGGTCTCGTCGAGGCCCGGCTTGGCGCCCAGGTCGCGTTCCTCGCGCTCGCGGCCGGGCTTGCCGTTGCGGCCGTTGCGGGCGCGTGGGCCACGGCCGTTGCGCTCGCCGTTGCGTTCGGCCGGGGCAGGGGCGGCCGGCTTGACCGGCTCCACCGGTGCCGGCGGCGGCGCCACCGGTTCCGGCGCACCGAAGAAGAAGCTCTTCAGCTTGGCCAGGAAGCCGACCGGGGCCGGGGCGGCCGGGGCCGCTTCCACAGGCGCGGCAGGCGCCGGCTCGACCGGCTTGGCCGGCTTCACCGGCTCGCTGCGGTCGACCACGGGCGCGGGCTGGGCCGGGGTGATGCTCTTGACCACGGCTTCCTGGCGCGGCTTGGCTTCTTCCTTCTGGCGCTTGCTGTAGGCCATGTCGGTTTCGGCGGTCTCGGCCAGGGTATAGCTGGCGGCGGCGTCTTCCAAGCGCGGATCGTCGTGCTTGATGCGCTCGAGCTTGTAGTGCGGGGTGTCGAGGTGCTTGTTCGGCACCAGGATCACGGTGATGCGGTGGCGGTTCTCGATCTTCAGGACTTCGCCACGTTTTTCATTCAACAGGAAGGCCGCGACGTCGACCGGCACCTGCACGTGGATGGTGGCCGAGTTTTCCTTCATGGCCTCTTCCTGGATGATGCGCAGGACTTGCAGGGCCGAGGATTCGGTATCGCGGATGTGGCCGGTGCCCGAGCAGCGCGGGCAGGTGACGTGCGAGCCTTCCGACAGCGAAGGACGCAGGCGCTGGCGCGACAGTTCCATCAGGCCGAAACGGGAGATCTTGCCCATCTGGACGCGGGCGCGGTCGTGGTGCAGGGCGTCCTTCAGGCGCTGCTCGACTTCGCGCTGGTTCTTCGCCACTTCCATGTCGATGAAGTCGATGACGATCAGGCCGCCCAGGTCGCGCAGGCGCAGCTGGCGCGCCACTTCGTCGGCCGCTTCGCAGTTGGTGTTGAAGGCGGTGGTCTCGATGTCCGAGCCGCGCGTGGCGCGGGCCGAGTTGACGTCGATGGAGACCAGGGCTTCGGTGTGGTCGATGACGATCGCGCCGCCCGATGGCAGGGGCACGGTGCGCGCGTAGGCGGTCTCGATCTGGTGTTCGATCTGGAAACGCGAGAACAGCGGCACGTCGTCGCTGTAGCGTTTTACACGATGCGCCATGTCGGGCATCACGTGGCTCATGAACTGCTGGGCCTGGTCGTAGATCTCGTCGGTGTCGATCAGGACTTCGCCGATGTCAGGCTGGAAATAATCGCGGATGGCGCGGATCACCAGCGAGCTTTCCTGGTAGATAAGGAAGGGGCCGGCTGCCGACTTGCCGGCGCCTTCGATGGCGCGCCACAGCTGCATCAGGTAGTTCAGGTCCCACTGCAGTTCTTCGACGTTGCGGCCGATGCCGGCGGTGCGGGCAATCACCGACATGCCGGTCGGCAGGTCGAGCTTGTCCATGGTTTCGCGCAGTTCCTGGCGCTCTTCGCCTTCCACGCGGCGCGACACGCCGCCGCCGCGCGGGTTGTTCGGCATCAGCACCAGGTAGCGGCCGGCCAGCGAGATGAAGGAGGTGAGGGCGGCGCCTTTGTTGCCGCGCTCCTCTTTTTCCACCTGCACCATGATTTCCTGGCCTTCGCGCAGGGCTTCCTTGATCGAGCAGTTACGCACGTCGACGCCGTCGCGGAAATAGGAGCGGGCAACTTCTTTGAAGGGGAGGAAGCCGTGGCGGTCTTCGCCGTAGCTGACGAAGCAGGCTTCGAGGGAGGGTTCGATGCGGGTGATGACACCCTTGTAGATATTCGACTTGCGCTGTTCGCGTCCGGCCGTTTCGATATCGATGTCGATCAGTTTCTGGCCATCGACGATCGCTACGCGCAGCTCCTCTTGCTGCGTAGCGTTAAACAACATACGTTTCATTTTTATAAACTCCGCGACCCGTAGGCCGTGTCAAGCCGCCTTGCCAGGGCGGCCAAAAGTACAGGGACGTACGCGGGAGGGGAGCGTTGGAGGGGGTGTATGCCCGGGTGTGGAGGCCGGCAACGCAAACGCGTCGCTGCCGCCACAGGGCGCGAATGGGGTCGATCGTCATGCCGAGGGCACGCCGCAACTGTAGCTGTACCCGGGCCGCTTCAGGAGCGGCGCAACAGAGTCAGCCAGGCGGTGCGCGCAACAACCAGCCAAACCGGAGCGGGCACACATGCTCCAGGACGCGGAACAGGCGACCAATCAGCCTTTGCTCTCACGTCACTGGATGAGGCCTGCATCGGGTCGGGCGAACGACAAGCGTTATCGACACCATCAACCGGCGAGCCCGCTTTAAAAACAGGCTTGCCGGTACTTATCCTTACAGTTCCAAACAATCCAATCCGGCACTCCTGCGCGCGATCCGATTACAACTGCGGTGCAACCCTGATCCACGCAGGAATG
>Ga0308166_1003258_pt1 | contig 13991 bp, 13 predicted proteins | sample PhyCR2_2_FD_202137 | JGI IMG/M metagenome (GOLD analysis project Ga0308166, IMG submission 202137) | Phyllosphere microbial communities from UC Gill Tract Community Farm, Albany, California, United States - DLSLCC.R2 | ecosystem: Host-associated > Plants > Phyllosphere > Unclassified | place... | reverse complement strand
GGGCGCCAGTCGGGTCGCCGATCATCGCGTATTTGATTTTAGCGATGGTGTCAGAGCTGCTGTGCCACGCTTTGTGGGTAAAGTGGGTGTCGGTAGAAACAGAGTACACGTCTACGCCCAGTTTCTGCAGCTCTTCGTAATGGTCAGCCACGTCGCCCAGTTCGGTCGGGCAAACGAAAGTGAAGTCGGCCGGGTAGAAGAAGAAGACGCTCCAGCGGCCTTCAGTGTCTTTTTCGGTAACTTCGATGAATTCACCGTTTTTGAATGCCTGGTTTTTGAAAGGTTTGATTTTGGTATTAATTAAAGACATCGATACTTCCTCCGTGTTTTTGTTGAGGTCTAAGTTAACGAATTTTTCCTGACTCGACCAATGCGTTTGCATTATCAAATCAATAAGCGTTATCTAACAACCGTAACAAGACAACTTTGTGAACCTGCCGTCGCGATCGCGGTTTTTCCCCGTGTTTCGCCTCATTTCGCTGAAAGTAAAAAGGCCGCCCTCTCAGGCGGCCCCGTTACCTGAAATACCCGCAGGTAGCTTCAGCGCCAGAATGGCTGGCAATATGTTGCGCTCTACACCTTAATGTAACAGCATGGGTGATTACATCATTCGCCGAACTAAAGGGCAACCAAACGCCCGGCAGGTGTTATCTATGGCTGCGATAGGTTTCACCACCACTTCACATTAGCTTCTGATTTAAAAGGAATACTCATGTTAAAACGACTGCTTTTTCTGAGCCTGCTGCCGTTGTGTAGCTATGCCGAAGACCTCCCCGCCCCCGTAAAAGCAATAGAAAAACAGGGTATTACTATCATTAAGCCCTTTGAAGCCCCCGGCGGCGTCAAAGGCTGGCTCGGGAAGTATCAGGATATGGGCGTTGCTATTTATCTCACCCCCGACGGTAAGCACGCCATTTCCGGCTATATGTACGACGAGAACGGTAACAATCTGAGCGAACAGCTTTTCCAGAAAGAACTCTATACCCCGGCCGGACAGGCGATGTGGAAAAAACTCGAGTCCGCTGACTGGCTGCTGGAAGGCAAAAAAGAGGCGCCCATCGTCCTTTATGTGTTTGCCGACCCTTTCTGCCCCTACTGTAAACAGTTCTGGCAACAGGCGCGGCCGTGGGTTGATTCCGGTAAGGTGCAACTACGCACCTTATTGGTCGGTGTGATTAAACCAGAGAGCCCGGCCACCGCGGCAGCGATTCTGGCCAGCAAAAACCCGGCGCAAACCTGGCATGATTACGAACAATCCAACGGCAAACTGAAGCTGAACGTACCGGCGGATATCCCTGCTGCCTTGATGAGGACGCTGAATATCAATCAGCAGCTGATGGATGACCTCGGTGCTAACGCCACTCCGGCTATTTACTATATGAATAAAGACAACATGCTGCAGCAGGTAGTAGGATTACCCGATAAAGAAAAACTGCAGGTGATGATGGGGGAAAGCCAGCAGTAAAAAATAACCCATTTCCGCCAGGTGCTTAAGGACAAAAAAGGATCTGGCGGAACACGATTGGTTGGTATACATTTAGTAGGGATTAATTGTATATTTAGCTTTAATAATGATATTTGATGGCATCGCCACAAATGTATAACGGTAAGAAATAATAATCCGTTCGCCTCGATGCAACATAAACAGGACGTTAAGCATGGCCAACCTTTATGACTTAAAAAAATTCGATCTAAACCTGTTGGTTATCTTCGAGTGCATTTATCAGCACCTTAGTATCAGTAAAGCAGCAGAAACGCTGTTTATTACCCCTTCTGCGGTAAGCCAATCGCTGCAGCGGTTACGTAGTCAATTAAACGATCCGCTATTTGTGCGGTCTGGTAAGGGTATTACCCCGACGACCATAGGCGTGAACTTACATCATCACCTGGAAAAAAACCTCAACCAGTTAGAAAAAACGATCAATATAGCTAATAATTCCGAATTGAGTAAGCGTTTTGTTATTTATAGCCCACAGCTTCTAATATCACCGGGAACAATGGATTTAATTAATAAATTAAATATGGATCCTAACCTGCAAATCGATCACCGCGATCTATTGTTGTCGCCCGAAAGTGTTGAAGACCTCATGGCCTATCGTAAAGCCGATTTGATTTATAGCATTACCCCTTTGTCAAACCACAGTACAATTTGCCTGCCTTACCAGGAATTAGAAATCGTACTCGTTTGCCGCGAAGGACACCCTCGTGCCGACCATCTTAATTCATATGAAAATATTTCACGTGAGGGATTTACGCTTTACTCCTCTTCAGATCCGAATTTAAAAGCCTTTCAACAGAATAATAACAAACTAATGCCTGAAAGAAGAGTTGCGTTTCGCAGTAACTCTCTGATAGCTATCTTAACTATGATCAATCAGAGCGATCTGATTGGCTTTGTGCCTAAACATGCCTTAAGTTATTTTAGCGCTTCATTTAAATTTCGTGAAATCACTTTGCCTGACCCCGCCCCTTCGGTAACGGCCTATATGATTTATAATCGATCATCATTAAACAACCCAAAGTTCGCCGAATTGATTTCGCTAAGCACCCCGGCTAACTGATTTGTCATTACAAACATATTCATCTCATGGATATGTTTGTGTGAATTACATTGAACCCACTTAAAACATTACCATTTCATATTAACCTTACCATTAATGTGTTCTACACTACCCGTGAAAGCGCATCCATCACATTAAAGGATTAATGGTAATGTCATTGATAAAAATTCCATTACCCGAGTCCGTTCTTCAGGCTAGCCAGCAGCGGATACAGTGGGTATTAGAAAATTTTTCACGCATCTGTATCTCTTTCTCCGGCGGAAAAGACTCCACCACCATGCTGCACCTGGCGGCGCTTTGCGCACGGAAAATGGGCAAAAAATTCAGCGTGCTGTTTATCGACTGGGAGGCGCAATTTTCCTGCACCATTCAGCATTGCGCAAATATCCGTGCCGAATACCAGGATGTCATTGAAAAATTTTATTGGGTTGCCCTACCGCTGACCACGCAAAATTCGCTGACCCAATTTTCGCCGGAGTGGCAATGCTGGGAGCCGGGTGTCAACTGGGTACGCCAGCCGCCCGCTGACGCCATTACCGATCCCAGCTATTTCCCGTTTTATAGCAGCGGAATGAGCTTCGAAGAGTTCGTTCGTGATTTCGCCGACTGGTTTTCACAAAACCGCCCGGCGGCGATGATGGTGGGTATCCGGGCAGATGAATCGCTTAATCGCTTCATGACCATCTCTTCGCAGCGCAAACTGCGCTTTGCCGACGATAAACCCTGGACCACGTCGGCGCCGGGCGGTCATACCTGGTACATCTACCCGATTTATGACTGGAAAACAGCTGATATCTGGACCTGGTTTAGCAAAAGCGGCCTGACCTACAACCCTCTTTACGATCTGATGTATCAGGCCGGGGTGCCGCTGCGCTATATGCGGATTTGCGAACCCTTCGGCCCGGAGCAGCGCCAGGGGCTCTGGCTGTACCACGTGCTGGAGCCAGAACGTTGGGCAGCCATTTGCCAGCGCGTAAACGGCGTGCACAGCGGCGGCATTTACGCAGGATACGACAACAAATTTTACGGCCATCGCAAACTCGATAAACCCGAGCACCATAGTTGGAAGAGCTACGCCTTGTTCCTGCTGGATAGCATGCCGCGTCCAACTGCCGAGCATTATCGTAATAAAATTGCGGTCTATCTGCATTGGTATCAAAAACAGGGAATGGAAGATATCCCCGATAGCCAGGAGAGCGACATCGGCACCCGGGATATCCCTTCATGGCGGCGCGTCTGCAAAGTGTTATTAAACAATGATTACTGGTGTCGCCAGCTCTCATTTAGCCCAACCAAAGCCACCCGTTATAAAAACTACTGCGAGCGCATAAGTAAAAAACGCCAACAATGGGGACTGCTATGCAACAACGACTAATCACCCAAATAGAAGCGTATTTGGCTACGCTGTCGGAAGAGGAAAAAATCGACGCGCTGAATCACTTTCGCCAGGCTCTGCACCGCCATAGCCCCTTTCACAACCAGCCGGTCGACTGCGTGCTATGGGTTAAACAGGAAGAAGTCAGCCCCAACGATTACAACCCGAACAACCTTGCGCCGCCGGAAAAACGTCTGTTATTAACCTCGCTGGAGGCTAATGGTTTCACGCAACCGATCGTGGTGCAGAGTCAGCAGCCAAAACGCTATACCATCGTTGACGGTTTTCACCGCCACGAGCTGGCAGGCAGTAGGACATCGTTGAAAAAACAACTCAAGGGATATTTGCCAGTCACCTGTCTGACAGCAAACAGCCACCCCCGCGATGCCCTGATGGCCGCCACTATTCGCCATAACCGGGCGCGCGGGCGCCATCAGATCCACGCGATGTCGGAAATTGTCCGCGAGCTGGCCAATCTCGGCTGGAGCAATTGTAAAATCAGCAAAGAGCTGGGGATGGATGCCGATGAAGTACTCCGCCTGAAGCAAATTAACGGTCTGGCCGAGATGTTCGCCGACCGTCAATTTTCTCAGGCGTGGACGGTGAAATAGCTACAGGCGACGCAGTCGGTCTGCCGCCGCCAGCAGGGTCTCCGGCTGCTTGGCGAAGCACAGTCGAATCAGCTTATGCGGGAACGGATCGGCGCAAAATACCGATAGGGGGATCGCCGCCACGCCAACGTCAGTGGTCAACCAGCGACAGAAGCTAACGTCATCAAGGTCAGAGATGGCGCTATAGTCGGCCAGCAAGAAGTAGGTCCCTTCACAAGGCAAAATCTCCAGCCGGCTATCGCGTAGCGCATCGATAAACAGATCCCGACGCTGTCGATAAAACGCAGGTAGCTCGCGGTAGTGCTCCGGCTGCGCGCGCAGCATATCCGCCAGCGCCAACTGAGCCGGCGTATTGACGGCAAACGTCAAATACTGGTGCACCTTACGCAGCTCGGCGCTGATGGCAGCAGGTGCCACGCAATACCCCACTTTCCAGCCGGTCATGTGAAAGGTTTTACCGAAAGAAGAGACCGCTACCGCCCGCTCGCGCAGCTGCGGATGGGCCAGCACGCTGGCATGCCCCTGCTCTGCAAAACAGATATGTTCATACACTTCGTCGCTGATAACGTAGATTTCCCGTTCGGCGATCGCCTGCCACAGCGCGGCAAAATCTTCCCGCTGCCAGACCGTGGCTGATGGATTATGCGGCGTATTAAGAATCACCAAACGGGTGCGGTCGCTTAACGTGGCGGCAAACTGCTGCCAGTCAACGCGGAAATGCGGCGGCTGCAGAGCAATACGTTTCAGCGCCCCGCCGGAAAGTTCTACCGCCGGTGCGTAGCTGTCATAGCTCGGGTCAAAGCAGATCACCTCATCGCCGGCTCTGACCAGCGCGGTGATCGCCGCATACAGCGCTTCGGTCGCCCCCGCGGTGACGGTAACATCGCTATTCGCATCCGGGCGATAGCCATACAGCTCAGCGGTTTTATCGGCAATGGCTTCGCGCAGCGCCGGTACGCCGGTCATCGGAGCGTACTGGTTAGCCCCCTGGGCGACGTGCCAGGCCAACCGTTCCTGTAGGTAACGCGGGCCATCAAAATCCGGAAAACCTTGTGATAGATTGATGGCCTGATGCTGCTGCGCCAGCGCGCTCATCTGGGTAAAAATGGTGGTGCCTAATGCAGGGAGTTTACTCTCAGGAATCAGTGGCTTATTGCTCATTCTCTTTGTTCCGATTGTAATGCTGTTGTTGAAGGCACTATAACACGATGTTAATATTTGGCAATCAAGACGCTTAGACGTCTAAATGCTAACGTTATTTCGCTTGCCGCAGGCAGGCGGCAAACCGACGCCACCGGCAGCACGGCGCACTATCCACTCTGGAGATACCATGATCCGCGCTATCGTGACCGATATTGAAGGCACCACCAGCGACATTCGCTTCGTCCATAACGTCTTATTCCCCTATGCCCGCGAGCGGCTGGCCGCTTTTGTCAGCGCGCAGCAGTATGTCGAGCCGGTCAGTACCATTCTCGACAATCTGCGTACAGAAATCGCCGCTCCCGAAGCCAGCACCGCAGCGCTTATCGACACGCTATTCCGCTTCATGGACGAAGATCGTAAATCCACGGCGCTGAAAGCGCTGCAGGGCATTATCTGGCGCGAGGGCTATCTGAACGGCGACTTTACCGGCCATCTTTATCCCGATGTACTCCCGGCGCTGGAGAAGTGGAAGGCGATGGGCATTGATTTATATGTATATTCCTCAGGCTCGGTTGCCGCGCAGAAATTGTTATTTGGCTACAGCGACGAAGGTGATATTACTCATCTCTTCAGCGGCTATTTCGATACCCTGGTCGGCGCCAAACGCGAAGTTCAATCCTATCGCACTATCGCCGAACAACTGGGGCATAGCCCGGCGAGCATTCTGTTCCTCTCTGATATCCATCAGGAACTGGACGCCGCCGAAGCGGCAGGTTTACGCACCCTGCAGCTGGTACGCGGCGACCGCGACCCGGCCAGCCATCATCCACAGGTTCAGCGTTTTGACGACATCGACCCGGAGCAACTTCCCGCATGAGCGAATTAACTATTTTTTCCGTTAACGACGCCAGCCATCCACGCTGGCACAGCAGCAACGCCGATGAAATCCAGCAGCAATTGCGCGCAAAAGGGGTGCGCTTCGAGCGCTGGCAGGCCGATCGCTACCTGGGCCCGGCGCCAACCGCTGAAACCGTTATTGCGGCCTATCAGCACGCGATTGATAAACTGGTGGCTGAAAAGGGCTACCAGAGCTGGGATGTCATTAGCCTGCGGGCGGATAATCCGCAGAAAGAGGCGCTGCGGGCTAAATTCCTCAATGAGCATACCCATGGCGAAGATGAAGTGCGCTTCTTTGTCGAAGGCGCCGGGCTGTTTTGCCTGCATATCGGCGATGAAGTCTTTCAGGTGCTGTGCGAAAAGAACGATCTGATCTCCGTCCCGGCGCATACGCCGCACTGGTTCGATATGGGTTCGGAGCCGAATTTCACCGCCATTCGTATTTTTGACAATCCGGAAGGTTGGATAGCGCAGTTCACCGGCGATGCTATCGCCGATGCCTATCCGCGCTTACCCTAACCTTTATGCATAGCGGCGGCGCAGCAGCTCGCATTCGAAGAGAAACTCGAGCCCTTCCAGCTGACGCCGCGCCTCGCTAACATCCCTGCCCCAGCAGGTTAAGCCGTGGCCGCGGATCAAAAATCCATAACGCAAAGGATGGCTACGGGCATACGCTTCAACCCGCTCCGCCAGCGCCTCAATATCCTGATCGTTATCAAAAATCGCCACCGGTACGCTATCGAGATGGCTATGCTGCCCGCTCAGCGTTTTTTGCATTTCATAGCCCTGCAGCTGCAGGGTATCGCTGGTTTCAAGACGTGAGAGCACCGTAGCGTGCACGGTATGCACGTGCAGCACGACGTTCGCTTGCGGAAACAGACGATAAACCAGCGTATGCAACCCGGTCTCCGCCGACGGTTTACGGCCCGACGGCGCGCGATTGCTGGCGATGTCCACCTGTAAAAAATCGTCGCTGGTCAGGCTGCCCTTATCGCGCCCCGATTCGCTCAACCAACACCAGCGCGCATCCTCGCGTACTGACATATTGCCGCCGGTTGCCGGCGCCCACCCTTTTGCGCCAATCCAGTGACAGGTGGTCACCAGTTGTGCGAGTCGCTCTTGCCACATAATCGTTCCTTATCACTGTTAACCGTTACGCCAGCGGCGCAAAAATACCGTCCGCCACCTGCTGTGGCGTGACCACGCCGCTATCCAGCACCCAACCGCTGATTAACGCAGCTGGCGTCACGTCAAAGGCCGGGTTATAAACCGGCGCGTTTTCTGGCGCCCACTGCACGGCGCCAAAGCTGCCTTTTACGCCGGTCACCTCTTGCGCCGCACGCTGTTCAATCGGGATCGCCGCGCCGTTCGGGCAGTAGCGATCGAGAGTGGTTTGCGGCGCCGCCACGTAGAAAGGAATACGATGATAGTGAGCCAGCACCGCCAGCGAATAGGTCCCAATTTTATTCGCCACGTCGCCGTTGGCGGCGATACGATCCGCGCCGACCCATACCGCATCAACCTGCCCCTGCGCCATCAGGCTGGCGGCCATTGAGTCGGTAATAAGCTGATACGGCACGCCCAGCTCCCCCAATTCCCAGGCGGTCAGGCGCCCGCCCTGCAGCAGCGGCCGCGTCTCATCGACCCAGACGTTAGCCACCTTGCCCTGTTCATGGGCCAAAGCGATAACCCCCAGCGCGGTGCCAACCCCCGCCGTCGCCAGGCCACCGGTATTACAGTGGGTCAACAAACGGCTACCCGGCGTTACCAGCGCATTGCCAGCTTCGGCAATGCTGGCGCACAGCTGTTTATCTTCCGCAATCAGGCGTAGCGCTTCGCTCTCCAGCGCCTGCGGATAGTCTTCCTGCGCCAGCGCCTGCTTCATACGATCGAGATTATTCATTAAATTGACCGCCGTCGGCCGCGCCGCGCGCAGGGTTTCCAGCGCCTGAGTGAGCTCGTCGCGGGATAAGCCGCGCTGCGCCAACAGCGCCAGTAGCAGACTGGCGGAGAGACCAATCAACGGCGCGCCGCGCACCCGCAAAGCATGAATATGGTCCACCAGCAGCGCAACGTTATCCGCCGCCAGCCAGCGTTTTTCCTGCGGCAATGCCTGTTGATCGAGAATAAAAAGCTGATTTTCGCTTACCCGCAGGCTGGTGGTCTGTAGTGTCTGCATATCGTTAAATCCCTGTTGCGTTGTTGTATCACATTGTGTCAGGATGAAATCCAGATGTATAGACGTCTGAACGGCTTAATTCAGCACTTTTGAGGATCGAGGCAATGTCGCAATACCATACCTTCACGGCCAGCGATGCGGTGGCTTACGCACAACAATTTGGCGGGCTCGACGATCCGTCTGAGCTGGTGTCGGCGCAGGAGGTAGGCGACGGCAATCTCAATCTGGTGTTCAAAATTTTCGATGCTCAGGGCGTGAGCCGGATTATTGTTAAGCAGGCGCTGCCCTACGTGCGCTGCGTCGGCGAATCCTGGCCGCTGACCCTCGACCGCGCGCGCCTCGAAGCACAGACCCTGGTCGCCCACTATCAGCACAGCCCGCAGCATACGGTACACATTATTCATTTCGATCCCGCTCTGGCGGTGATGGTGATGGAGGACCTTTCCGATCACCGTATCTGGCGCGGCGAGCTTATCGGCAACGTCTACTATCCGCAGGCAGCAGGCCAGTTGGGCGAATATCTGGCGCAGACGCTGTTCCACACCAGCGATTTCTATCTCCATCCGCATGAGAAAAAAGCGCAGGTGGCGCAATTTATCAATCCGGAAATGTGCGAGATCACCGAGGATCTGTTTTTTAACGATCCGTATCAGATCCACGAGCGCAATAACTACCCGGCGGAGCTGGAAGAAGAGGTTGCCGCCCTGCGTGAGGACGCTCAGCTTAAACTGGCGGTCGCGGCGCTGAAGCACCGCTTTTTCTCACAGGCCGAAGCCCTGCTGCACGGCGATATTCATAGTGGCTCCATCTTCGTCGCTGAAAATAGCCTTAAAGCCATCGATGCCGAATTTGGCTATTTCGGCCCTATCGGTTTTGACGTCGGCACCGCCATTGGCAATTTGTTGCTTAACTATTGCGGTCTACCTGGCCATCTCGGCATTCGCGATGCCGCCGCCGCGCGCGAGCAGCGGCTCAACGATATACAGACCTTGTGGCACACCTTCAGCGAGCGTTTCCAGGCGTTAGCAACGGAGAAAACCCGCGATGCGGCGCTGGCCTGCCCCGGTTACGCCTCAGTATTCCTCAAAAAAGTATGGTGCGATGCCATTGGATTCTGCGGAACTGAACTGATACGCCGCAGCGTCGGGCTTTCACACGTCGCCGATATCGATTCGATTCAGGACACGGCCATGCGCCACGAATGCCTGCGCCATGCAATTACGCTTGGCAAAGCGCTGATCGTCATCGCCGAGCGTATCGATAGCGTGGACGAACTTATCGCCCGCGTACGTCAGTACAGCTAACCGCGTGATTATTTATGTTGGGCTTCCAGGGTGGCAAACCACGGGGCAATAAAGTCTTCGGTCTGCCCCCAGCCAGGGATGATTTTCCCCAGCGACGCCACGTTGACCGCCCCCGGTTGTGCCGCCAGCAGCGCCTGCGGAATGGCCGCCGCTTTGAAATCGTAGGTAGCCGGGGTGCTTTCCCCGGCAATCTTATTGGCAATCAAGCGTACGTTGGTGGCGCCAATGAGTTTCGGGTCGACCGCCACGCTAACCTTCCACGGGCTACCGGCCTCCCGCATCAGCTGTAAATCCTGATTGGAAATATCGATGCTGTAGAGTTTGATTTCGCTGCGCCCGTTTTCTTTCAGCGCCTTATAGGCTCCCTGGCTAAAGGCATCCCACGTCCCCCAGATGGCGTCAATTTTACCTTTAGGATACTTAGCCAAAATTGCGCCGACCTTGTTAGCGGTGTCACCCTGCACGTCGGATGAAACGGCGCCGATAGACTCCAGCTCTTTAATCCCCGGATTTTGTTTAAGCAGCGTCTGGTAGGCTGCCTGGCGGCGCTCCATTGGCGGGAAGCCTGCCACCCATAGCTTGATAATGTTGGCCTTGCCGTTGAAGTCTTTTACCAGTTGGCCAAAAGAGAGCTCGGTCAACGAGGCGTCATCCTGCTGGCTAACCGTCACGCCGGGGACGGATCCCTGCACCGCGGTATCGAACACCGCCACTTTAATCCCGGCATCGACCGCTTTTTTCACCAGCGCGGTCGAGTAGGGATCGCGCCCCTGGGAAAGAATAATACCGTCGTATTTCTGGCTAATGGCCTGATTGACGAAATCCTGGAACTTCGCGTCATCACCGTTGCTCAGGAAAGCGCTGACTTTAAAACCGAGCTTTTTACCTTCCTGAATCGCCCCGGCGACAAACTGGGTAGTGTTATCGTCAGAACCGAGATTGCGAATCACCGCGATGCGGATCGGGCCGTTATGCTCAGCTATCGCCGCCGGAATCGGCGTTGGGGTCTGCGCCAGCGCTGCCATCGACTGCAGCAGGCCCAGCGCCATGAGAGAAAGTGCTATCTTTTTCATTTTGTTTACCCTGTAAAATGTTAGGTACGGCGCTGAAAATAGGTCAGTGCCAGCGCGCCAGCCAGCACCAGTCCTTTAATAATGTCCATCGCGTAATAGGGCACCGACAGCATCACCAGGCCATTGGAAAGCACGCCAAGGATAACCGCTCCCACCAGCGTCCCCAGCGCATTCGGTTTGCCGGAGCCCGCCAGAGAAAAGCCGATCCACGCCGCCGCGACCGCGTCCATCAGGTAACCGCCGCCGGCGTTCACCTGGGAAGAACCAATCCTTGATGCCAGCAGAATGCCGCCCAGCCCGGCCAACAACGAGGCAATCACGTAGGCCGCCACTTTATAGCGCGTGATCCGCAGGCCGGAGAGTCTCGCCGCCTCCGGGTTGCCGCCGATGGCGTACATCCGCCGCCCGTGGGTGGTGAACGACAGCGCCAGCTGTGCGATCAGCGTTACCACCAGCATGATAATGACGATGGTCGGCACCTGCCCCAGCGCGCCAAACGCCGCCGGAATCGTGCCTTCAGCCATATCGCCGCTCGGCAACACCATATTTTCGGTGATCGAGCCGCCGTAGCTGTAGGTCATCGCCACCCCCTGAATCACAAACAGGCTGGCAAGCGTGGCGAGCATGTCAGGAATGCGCAGCACCACGATCAGAAACGCGTTGAATAACCCCACCAGCGTACAGAGCGCGAGGGTAATCAGAATGGCTTCAGTGGTGTTCAGGCCGTGCCAGACAAACAACGAAATCACTAACGCATTCGCCAGCGACGCCGTCGACCCCACCGACAGATCGAAACCGCCGATAGTGAGCGAAATCGACACCCCAATGGCAATCACCGTCACGATAGCGATGGAGCGCAGAATGTTGATGATGTTAAAGGGATCAAGAAAGTTATCTGAGGCTAAACCAAAGACGCCAACCAGTAGCACCACGGTCAGCAACATGCCCCATTTATAGAGAAAATCGAAAAACCGCTGACGGCCCGATACCGTCGCGTTGACTGCCAGGGCCTTGCTCACGCTGCCGCTCCTCCGGTGGAGTAATAAAGAATCGTCTCTTCCCGCGCTTCGGCGCCGGGAATTTCCGCCACAATGCGCCCATCCCATAACACGCAGATGCGATCGCACAGGCCCACCAGCTCGGAAAATTCGCCGGAGGCGTAAATCACGCCCCGGCCCTCCCGCGCCAGGCCATCAATCAACTGAAACAGATCGGTTTTCGCTTTCACGTCCACCCCTTTCGTCGGCTCGTCGAAAATCAGCACGTTTGCACTGCCGCGCAGCCATTTGCCGATGGCCACTTTTTGCTGATTACCGCCGGAGAGACGGCGCAACGTCTGCCCTGGCCCGGTGGCGCGCACGCCGATACGGGCAATAACCTCCTGCGCCCACCGCCACGCTTGCCGATGGCCGAACAGGCTCCAGCGCGAAAAGCTGTTATCGGCGCTGACCGCCAGATTCATGGCGATCGCCTCATCGATGAATATCCCCTCTTTACGCCGCTCTTCCGGCACCAGCGCCAGCCCCTGGAGGACGGAATCGGCCGGATCGCGCGGCCGCCACGGCCGGCCATTCAGTTCGCCGTGGCGCAGGCGGCTTTCGCTGGCGCCGAATAAGGCTTTGCAGAGTTCAGTTTTCCCCGCGCCCGCCAAGCCGGCGATACCGAGAATTTCCCCCTTATGCAGGCGTAGCGAGATATCCTGCAACAGCGCTTCGTCATGCAAACCGTCAACCTGCAACAGCACCTCTTCGCCATGCGGCGGACGCGCAGGCGGGAAAATATCGCTCAACTCGTGGCCGAGCATTTTTTCGACGATCTGCTCGCCGCTGAGCTCGTCCATCGGGCCGCTTTCGATTAAACGGCCATCGCGCAGCACCGTCAGGGTGTCGCAAATCGCTTTCAGCTCATGGATACGATGCGAAATAAAAACCACGCCGATCCCCTGCTGCTGCAGACGACGAACCACCGCAAATAAGCGTGCGCTTTCGTGCTGATCCAACGGCGCGGTGGGTTCATCAAGAATCAAAAAACGGCAGTGGTGCGACAGTGCGCGAGCCAGCAGAATTTGCTGCTTTTCGGCAAGGGTACAGCTATCGATTGAACGTCGAACGTCCAGCGCAATATCAAGCTGCGCCAGCGCTTCGCGCGCCTGCTGACGCACCCGCGACCAGCGAAAAACCGCACCCGGTTCAGCCAGCCTGTCCAGCATGATGTTTTCCGCAATGCTCAGCCCCGGAACCAGCGCAACATCCACCTCCTGCTGTACCAGATGGATCCCCAGTTGCTTTGCATCCCGCGGCGAACGAATGCTAACCGGCTGGTTATTGATCGCGACTTCACCTTCGTAATCGGCATGCGTCCCGCATAACACCGCCATCAGCGTCGATTTGCCTGCGCCGTTGGCGCCGGTCAGCGCATGCACCGTTCCGCCCTTAAGGGTAAACGCCACCTTGCTCAGCGCCTGAAAGCCGGAAAAGGCCAGGCTAATGTTATGCATCTCAAGGCGATTCACGCTCATCACCCTCCCCAGGCAATTAATATTCTGATTTAACGAATTTTTCACAGCCGCCGATGCCTGACAACTGCGTAAAAAGCATAAGCTAAAACCAAATAATATTAGCCATCTGGATGTCCAGAGATAACATCAGGTTAGCCCAACACCTATAAGGAGCGCTTCCCGCCCTGGCAGCGCTTTAGCCTGCCGGCGACGTTAACCCCTGACGCTTTGCGCGCGACGTTTGAGAAGGTGGAATACTTCAGCCGTTAATCACCCAGACCATCTATACCTAATGATGATTCTCACCACTCTCGTAACGAGGTCATCATGCAGATCGATTTAACAGGTAAG
>Ga0308166_1003257_pt1 | contig 13992 bp, 9 predicted proteins | sample PhyCR2_2_FD_202137 | JGI IMG/M metagenome (GOLD analysis project Ga0308166, IMG submission 202137) | Phyllosphere microbial communities from UC Gill Tract Community Farm, Albany, California, United States - DLSLCC.R2 | ecosystem: Host-associated > Plants > Phyllosphere > Unclassified | place... | reverse complement strand
CTGCGCCACCTGCGCACGCCGGCCGCGGTGCACTTCGAGCTCGGTCAGGGCGCGAGCGCGGCTGACCCCGCCGCGGTCCGCATCGATTCGGGCGTGCGCGCGGGCGACGCCATCTCGCCGTTCTACGACCCGATGATCGCCAAGCTGATCGTGTGGGGCCGGGACCGCAACGAGGCGCTGGCGCGCATGGCGCAGGCACTGGGCGAGTACCAGGTGGTCGGGCTCGCGACCAACGTCGGCTTCCTCCAGCGGCTGGTGACGAGCGCGCCGTTTTCCCAGGCCGACCTGGACACCGGCCTGATCGAACGCCATCGCGACAGCCTGTTCCCGCCGGCCCGTCCCGCGCCGCTGGCCGTGCTGGCACTGGCAGCGGCGGCGCTGCTCGACGATGGACGGCGAGCGGGCGCCGCGGACCCGTGGACCGGCGCGAACGGATGGCGCATGAACGGCACGCTGACGCGCCGGCTCGAGTTGTGTGACGATGCCGGTACGCAGGTGATGGAGATCGCCTACCAGCGCAAGGGTTGGCAGGTACGGGTGGGCGGACAGGTGGCGTCGGTGTCCCTGGCCGGATGCGAGGACACGCTGTTCACGGTCAAGCTCGACGGCGCGGTCGTACGGGGGCATGTCGTGCGCGACAGCCAGCACGTCCACGTTTTTTATCGCGGCGAACATACGACGCTGCAGTACAGCGATCCGCTGGCCCATGCCGGCGATGCCGAAACCGAAGGCGGCCGCCTGACCGCCCCCATGCCCGGCAAGATCGTGGCGCTGTTGACGGAACCGGGTGCCGTGGTCGAGAAAGGCACGCCGCTGCTGATCATGGAAGCCATGAAGATGGAACACACGATCACCTCGCCCGCCGACGGCATCGTCGAGGAACTCCTGTACGCCGTGGGCGACCAGGTGTCCGACGGCGTGCAGCTGCTGACTTTCAGACCCGGGAAGGAACCATGATGGGTCTCCCAACGCATGTGAAACTGGTCGAAGTGGGCCCGCGCGATGGACTGCAGAACGAAAAGGAAACGGTCCCGGCCGAGGCCAAGATCGAACTGGTCGAGCGCCTCGTCGACGCCGGCCTGGCCCACGTCGAAGCCGCCTCGTTCGTCTCGCCCAAATGGGTGCCCCAGATGGCGACGTCGGGCGAGGTCATGGACAAGATCCCGCGCCGTCCCGGGGTCGTCTACTCGGCGCTCACACCGAACATGAAAGGCTTCGAGGCGGCACTGGCCGCCCGGGCGGACGAGGTCGTGATCTTCGGTTCCGCGTCCGAAGCTTTCTCTGAACGCAATATCAATTGTTCGATCGCCGCGTCCATCGAGCGGTTCCGCGAGGTCGCCCGGGCCGCGCAGGCGCACTCGATCCGGCTGCGCGGCAGCATCAGCTGCTCGTTCGGCTGTCCCTACCAGGGCAATGTGGCGCCGGAGGATGTCGCCGACGTCGTCCGCAGGCTGCGCGACCTCGGCTGCGACGAGATCGATATCGCGGACACGATCGGCACCGGTACGCCCGCGCAGGTCGATGCCGTGTACGAGACGGTCGCGAAAGACTTTCCGCTCGCCCGGCTGTCCGGCCATTTTCACGATACCTACGGCCAGGCGCTGGTCAACATCTACGCCGCCCTGCAGCTCGGCGTGTCGATCTTCCATTCCTCCGTCGCGGGCCTGGGCGGTTGCCCCTATGCGAAAGGAGCGACCGGGAATGTGGCGACCGAGGACGTCCTGTACATGCTCGACGGACTTGGCATCCACACCGGGGTGGACCTCGAGAAGGTGGTCGAGGCGGGACAGTTCATCTCCAGGCAGCTGGGGCGCACGGGGTCGAGCCGGGCCGGCAATGCGATCGCGGCGAAACGCCATTCATCGAATCAACACGTATAGATCATCATGGTAGACACAAGCAATTCCCCCGAACAGTACGGGCAGCGCGAGACGATGGAATACGATGTGGTCATCGTCGGCGGCGGCCCTGCCGGGTTGTCCGCCGCGATCCGGCTCAAGCAGCTCGCCGCCGGCAAGGGAACCGATGTCTCGGTCTGCGTGCTGGAAAAGGGATCCGAAATCGGCGCGCACATCCTGTCGGGCGCGGTTATGGACCCGATCGCGATGAACGAACTGTTTCCGAACTGGAAGGAGCTGGGTGCGCCGCTGAACACCCCGGTGACCGAAGACCGGTTCCTGTTCCTCACCGAACGAAACGCCTACCGGACGCCCGCCTGGGCCTTGCCCGGCTGCTTCCAGAACCACGGTAACTATGTCATCTCGCTCGGCAATGTGGTCCGCTGGCTGGGACAACAAGCCGAAGCGCTCGGTGTGGAAATCTTTCCCGGCTTTCCAGCCGCCGAAGTCCTGTATCACGACGACGGGTCGGTGCGTGGCGTGGCCACGGCAAACATGGGTGTCGACCGCCACGGCAATCCGACCGATGCGTTCCAGCCCGGCATCGAACTGCACGCCAAATACACGTTTTTTGCGGAAGGCGCCCGCGGCCACCTCGGCAAGCAGTTGATCGCCAGGTTCGAACTGGACAAGGGCCGGGACCCGCAAACCTACGCGCTGGGCATCAAGGAATTGTGGGAGATCGATCCGGCCAAGCACCAGCCCGGCCTCGTCATTCACAGCGCGGGCTGGCCGCTGGATGCGGATACCTATGGCGGCTCGTTCCTCTACCATCTGGAGCACAACCAGGTCGCAGTCGGGTACGTGATCGGCCTGGGTTACGAGAACCCCCATCTGTCGCCGTACGAGGAATTCCAGCGGTACAAGACCCATCCGGAGATCCGCAAATTCTTCGAGGGCGGCAGGCGTATCTCCTATGGCGCGCGGGCGCTTGCGGCCGGCGGGTTGCAGTCGCTGCCGAAATTCGTCTTCCCGGGCGGCGCGCTGATCGGCTGCGACGCCGGCTTCCTGAATGCCGCGCGCATCAAGGGCAGCCACGCCGCCATGAAGACGGGCATGCTGGCGGCCGAGGCGGCATTCGACGCACTCGCCGGCGGCAGGGCCGGCGACGAGCTGGCCGCCCTGCCCCACGCATTCCGCCATTCGTGGCTGTACGAAGAGCTGCACAAGGGGCGGAACTTCAAGCCCAGCATGGCGTTGGGCTTACGTACGGGTACGCTGATGGTAGCCATCGACCAGATCGTCTTCCGCGGCAAGGCGCCCTGGACGCTGCGCCACCGGCATGCGGATCACGAACGGCTGCGCCCCGCGTCCGATTTCGCGCCCATCGCCTATCCCAAGCCGGACAATAAGCTCAGCTTCGATCGCCTGTCCTCGGTGTTCATCTCGAATACCAACCATGGCGAAGACCAGCCTGTCCACCTGAAGCTGCGCTCGGACACCCTGCCCATCCAGGTGAATCTCGCCAAATACGATGGCCCGGAACAGCGTTACTGCCCGGCGGGCGTCTACGAGTTCGTGCGATCGGACGCTGACGCGCCGCGGCTCCAGATCAATGCCCAGAACTGCCTGCACTGCAAGACCTGCGACATCAAGGATCCCCTGCAGAACATCGTGTGGACGACGCCGGAAGGCGGTGGCGGGCCGAATTATCCCAACATGTGAAGGGGTTGTATCGTGACTTACCTGTCGAATGCAGTACTGAAGGCGCCCGATCCCGTGGCGGCCGGCGAGAGCGTGTATGTTGCCTCGTTCGAAACCCTGCGCATGACCGACGTCGAGTCGGTTGGCGGCAAGAACGCGTCGCTCGGCGAGATGATCAGCCAGCTGGCCGAGGCCGGCGTGCGCGTGCCGGGCGGCTTCGCCACTACGGCGCAAGCCTTCCGCGACTTCCTGAACCATGCCATCGACGGCGGCGCCTCCCTCGGCGAGCGCATCGCCAAGCGCCTGGAAGGCCTGGACGTGGACGACGTCCGCACCCTGGCCGCCAGCGGCGCCGAGATCCGTCAGTGGATCATCGACACGCCGTTCCAGCCGCGCCTGCAGGCGGAAATCGAAGCCTTCTACGACCGCCTCGTGGCCGATTCGGACACGGAAGTGTCGTTCGCCGTCCGTTCGTCCGCCACGGCGGAAGACCTGCCGGACGCGTCGTTCGCGGGCCAGCAGGAGACGTTCCTGAACGTGGTCGGCATCGACAACGTGCTGGAAGCGATGAAGCACGTGTTCGCGTCGCTGTACAACGACCGCGCCATTTCCTACCGCGTGCATAAGGGCTTCACCCACGCCGAAGTCGCGCTGTCGGCCGGCGTGCAGCGCATGGTCCGTTCCGACACGGGCGCCGCCGGCGTCATGTTCACGATCGACACGGAATCGGGCTTCAAGGACGTCGTGTTCGTCACGTCGAGCTACGGCCTGGGCGAGACCGTCGTGCAGGGCGCCGTCAACCCGGACGAGTTCTACGTGCACAAGCCGATGCTGGAACAGGGCAAGAAGCCCGTCATCCGCAAGAACATCGGCTCGAAGCTGATCAAGATGGAATTCACGAAAGAAGCCAAGGCCGGCCGCTCCGTGCAGACCGTCGACGTGCCCATCGAGCAGCGTAACCGTTATTCGCTGACGGACGAGGAAGTCGTCGAGCTGGCGAAATATGCCGTCATCATCGAGAAGCACTATCAGCGCCCGATGGACATCGAGTGGGGCAAGGATGGCCGCGACGGCAAGCTGTACATCCTGCAGGCGCGTCCGGAAACCGTGAAGTCGCAGCAGAAGGCGATCGATTCCCAGCAGCGCTTCAAGCTGAAGGGCACGGGCACCGTGCTGACGTCGGGCCGCGCGATCGGCCAGAAGATCGGCGCCGGTCCGGTCCGCGTCATCAACGACCCGTCCGAAATGGAACGTGTCCAGCCGGGCGACGTGCTGGTCGCCGACATGACCGACCCGAACTGGGAACCGGTCATGAAGCGCGCCTCGGCGATCGTGACGAACCGCGGCGGCCGCACGTGCCACGCGGCGATCATCGCCCGTGAACTGGGCGTGCCGGCCGTCGTCGGCTGCGGCGACGCGACCGAGACGCTGAAGGATGGCACGTTCGTGACCGTGTCGTGCGCCGAGGGCGACGAAGGCCGCATCTACGACGGCCTGCTGGAAACGGAAGTGACGGAATCCGCGCGCGGCGAACTGCCGGCCATCCCGACCAAGATCATGATGAACGTCGGGAATCCTCAGTTGGCTTTCGACTTCCAGTCGATCCCGAACGGCGGCGTGGGCCTCGCCCGCCTGGAGTTCATCATCAACAACAACATTGGCGTCCATCCGAAGGCGATCCTCGAGTACCCGAACATCGACAACGACCTGAAAAAGGCCGTGGAATCGGTCGCGCGCGGCCACGCGTCGCCGCGCGCGTTCTACGTCGACAAGCTGGCCGAAGGCGTGGCGACGATCGCCGCCGCGTTCTGGCCGAAGCCTGTCATCGTGCGCCTGTCCGACTTCAAGTCGAACGAGTACAAGAAGCTGATCGGCGGCTCGCGCTACGAGCCGGACGAGGAAAACCCGATGCTGGGGTTCCGCGGCGCCGCGCGCTACCTGGCCGAGGACTTCGCCGAATCGTTCGAGATGGAATGCATGGCGATGAAACGCGTGCGCGACGAGATGGGCCTGACCAACGTCGAGATCATGATCCCGTTCGTGCGCACCTTGGGCCAGGCCGAGAAGGTCGTCAACCTGCTGGCGAAATATGGCCTGAAGCGCGGCGAAGGTGGGGGCGAAAGCGGGCTGCGCGTCATCATGATGTGCGAAGTGCCGTCGAACGCGATCCTGGCCGAGCAGTTCCTGCAGTACTTCGACGGCTTCTCGATCGGTTCGAACGACCTCACGCAGCTGACGCTGGGCCTAGACCGCGACTCCGGCATGGAGCTGCTGGCCAAGGACTTCGACGAGCGTGACCCGGCCGTGAAAGCCATGCTGACCTTGGCGATCAAGGCGTGTCGCGCGCAGGGCAAGTACGTCGGCATCTGCGGCCAGGGGCCGTCGGACAACCCGGACTTCGCCGTGTGGCTGATGGACCAGGGCATCGAGTCGATGTCGCTGAATCCGGATTCCGTGATCGATACGTGGCAGAAGCTGGCAGGGGCCGCACGTATCGGATAGGGGCCCAAAAGAATACCCGGGATCGCCCTGCGCGATCCGTCCATCACTATCAACTGGAGATGTCATGAAACGTGAAGTTGTTATCGTCAGCGGTGTCCGCACCGCGATCGGCTCTTTCGGCGGCAGCCTGAAAGATGTCCCGCCCACCGAGCTGGCCGCCCGGGTAACCGGCGAGGCATTGCGCCGTGCCGGCGTCGACGGCGCGGACGTCGGCCATGTCGTGTTCGGCAATGTCATTCACACCGAGCCGCGCGACATGTACCTGTCGCGCGTGGCCGCCATCGAGGCGGGCATCGGCGAGCATGTGCCCGCCCTCACCCTCAACCGGCTGTGCGGTTCCGGCCTGCAGGCCGTGATCTCGGCCGCGCAATCCGTGCTGCTGGGCGACTGCGATGTCGCGGTGGCGGGCGGCGCCGAGAACATGAGCCGCGCGCCGCACACGAGCGGCGCGCTGCGCTGGGGCACCCGCATGGGCGAGGTCGGCTTCACCGACATGATGACCGGCGCCCTCACCGATCCATTCAACACGATCCACATGGGCGTCACGGCGGAGAACGTGGCCGGGCGCTATGCCGTGTCGCGCGAAGAACAGGACGCCCTGGCACTGCAATCGCACCGCCGCGCCGCCCATGCCACTGAGGCAGGTTATTTTCGCGAACAGATCCTGCCGATCAAGCTGCAGTCGCGCAAGGGCGAGACCGTGTTCGACAAGGACGAGCACACCCGCGGCAACACCACGCTGGAAGACCTGGCCGCCATGCGGGCCGTGTTCAAGAAAGGCGGCACCGTCACGGCCGGCAACGCCTCCGGCATCAACGATGGCGCCGCGGCCCTGGTACTGATGGAACGCGGCGAGGCCGAGCGCCGCGGCATCCAGCCGCTCGCGCGCCTGGTGTCATATGCCCACACCGGGGTCGATCCGCAACACATGGGCATCGGTCCGGTGTCGGCAAGCCGCAAGGCGCTGGAGAAAGCCGGGTTGACCGTTGCCGACATGGATGTGGTCGAGGCCAACGAAGCCTTTGCCGCCCAAGCCTGTGCCGTTGCCAAGGAACTGGAGTTGGACCCCGCGAAGGTCAATCCCAACGGCTCCGGCATCGGCCTCGGCCATCCGATCGGCGCCACGGGCGCCATCATCACCGTCAAGGCGATGTACGAACTGCAGCGCAGCGGTGGGCGCTACGCTCTGGTGACCATGTGCATCGGCGGTGGCCAGGGCATCGCCGCCGTCTTTGAACGCATGTCGTGATCCCGCAGTGTCCAGCCTGTCTGCCATTGCCGCGTTGCGCCGAGCGTGCGCGGACGAGGCGATGGACTGGACGCAGTCATGGTCGATGCTGGTCCAGCAAGTCGGCTAACCTGGCAACGTCGACCGGTTTCACAAGATGATGGTTGAATCCAGCTGCCATGGTTTTGAGCCGGTCATGTTCCTGACCGTATCCTGTCACCGCAATGAAGAGTGCATGCGCGGTCTCGGGCTCCGCCTTTAATCGACGGACCAGCTCGTTACCGTCCATTTCCGGAAGCCCGATATCGAGTATGCACACGTCTGGTTTTTCCTGGGTGGCGCGGGCGATCGCGAGGGTCGACGAATGCGAGATCAGAACTTGATGCCCCAACGTTTCAAGATATAAAGCCAGCATGTGTGCCGCGTCGACGTTGTCGTCCACGACCAGAACACGCAGGGGCTGCTTCGGACGTGACGCCGGGTGCAGATTGCCGCTCTCGTTCGCCGCCGCATCCGGCGCGACATGGTGGCGCGGGAGTCGCACGGTAAACTGGCTTCCTTGACCTCGGCCATCACTGAAGCAGCTGATCGTTCCGCCATGGAGTTCGGTCAGACTCTTGACCAGGGCCAGGCCGATCCCCAGTCCGCCCTGGGTACGGTCCGATGTCCTCTCCGCCTGGGTAAACAGCTCGAAGACTTGCGACTGCAGCTCCACCGGTATCCCGATGCCATTGTCTTCGATCGTCAGCGCCAGTGCATTTGCCTCGACCACAAGTCTCAAGCGCAGGTCACCGCCTTGCGGTGTATATTTGGCTGCGTTATTGAGGAGATTGGTGATGATTTGCACCAGACGCTTCTGGTCCCCCATCACATAAGCTTTTTCCGCCGCCAGATCGAAGAGCAAATGATGACGTTGCGCTTCGATAAATGGCCGGACCTGCTCGACTGCGCTATAAATGATCGATTTCAGGTCGAGCGAGGTTTTTTCAATCCTGACCAGCCCCCGGGTCACCCTTGACACGTCCAACAGGTCGTTGACAAGGGCTGTCATGTGCTTGACCTGGCGGGCAATGATCCGGGAAGTCTTTTTGGTCAGCTTGTCGTCGAGGGCCGGCGCCTGTAGAACCTCGGCGGCTGCGGCGATGGGCGCCAGGGGATTTCTCAGCTCATGGGCAAGCATCGCCAGGAACTCATCCTTGCGGCGGTCCGCAGCGAGCAGCCTCTCTTCCGTTTCCTTACGCTCCGTCACATCGCGCGTCGTGCCCGCGACGGCTTCCACCTGGCCGTCAAGGCCGAGTACCGGCGTGAAAATGTACTCATAGATCCGTCGGCCGTTCGTGCCTTCAAACGGCACTTCTCCACGAATGGATCGCTTGCTGGCGATGACTTGATCGATCTCGCGGTCATGCATTTCCGCGTGCCACGGCTCATAACCGAGCTCCAGGCAGGTCTTTCCAATCGCTTCGTCCCAGGTGCGGCCCCACATCCGCAGCAATACCTTGTTGGCGTAGATAAACCGATGGTCCAGTCCGAAAATGTAGGCCAAATCCGGGGTATTTTCCAGGCAAGCCTCGTAGAGCCGGCGGCGGCGCTCCGATTCGGCGATGACGTGGTCCAGCTCCGCTGCGTTCCTGGCGCGCTCGCTGGCAATCCGCGTTCGTTCAGCGACTTCCTTGATAAACACCAGTTCTTCATCCGACCAGTTTTTTACCTGTGCGTCATTGACAAAAATGACCGCAACCAGGTTACCTTTTTCGACCACCGGCACATTGACGAATGAAGCCGCGCTGCGTTCCTTCAAAGCGGTTGCAAAATCTGCAGTACGGCCGTCCTTGTCGACGTCATCGATGGCAACGAGCTTCGCTGCCTTCAAGTCATCGATGAACGATCCATAATGCCGCAGGTGCAGTGTGCCGGCCAGGCTCTCCACACCCGGGGCATTCCAGTCGCGGACGACATGCAGTGTTTCGGCAACAGGGTCGATGGTTCCGTATCCCACCCGGCTCGCACCCAGCGTCTGCCCCAGGATTTCGGCGGCTTTGTACGTGATCTCCTCCGGCCTGCTCAGGTCGCGAAAGATCTCGGTCAGGGTGACCAATGCGGCGCGGCGCGCCTCCTCGCGCATACGGGCAGTGACATCACGAAAATAGACGGACAACCCGTCTGGGGCCGGATACACGTTGACGTCATACCACCGGTCGTGATCGGGATAGTAGGAGCAGAATGTCAGGGAGGTCCGCTCTTCGGCCGCTCTTCGATACATTCGTTCGAAATCGCTTCCCACGGTACCTGGGTACACATCCCATATGCTTTTTCCGAGCAGGTCCCTGGCCTCGCAATTAAGCGTCGTTACCGTCTGACGGTTCACATAGGAAAACTCCCAGTTACCGTTGAGGCTGAAAAAAGCGTCGGTGATGCTGTCCAGAATAGTCTCCGCATCACTTAGCCGGACGCGGCTGTCACTTGTTTGATCTTGCATTCAACGAATTCTCAATGGGATATAAGCCAAAGTGTAAAGGTTTTCAGCCTGACGAGCCGGTCGATAAGTGGTGTGGCCTCCACGAACCGTCGCGAGGACCGTTATGGGGCCAGCGCAGCCGATTCCCAAATTGTCGGTTAGAATTTTGCAAATCCACGATCTCACTTTCATCCTTCGACATGCCAGCCTCCGACCCGACCTTTAACATCACGCCATCAACCACCCGCCTCGCTCCAGCAGAACGCGAGAAAGAACTGAAGGCCATTCAGTTCGGCCGCGTATTCACCGATCACATGGCAGTGGCCAACTATCGTAACGGCACCTGGCAGGATGGCGAAGTGAAGGCATATGCTCCGATTCCGCTGTCCCCGGCCGCGTCGGTACTGCATTATGGACAGGCGATTTTCGAAGGCTTCAAGGCCTACCGCCAGCCGGACGGATCGGTCAGCATGTTCCGCCCCGCCGGGAACTGGAACCGCTTCAATCGCAGCGCGCAGCGCCTGGCCATGCCGGCGATCCCGAAAGACCTGTTCATTGGCGCCGCCGAAGCGCTGGTGGCGATTGACGATGCCTGGGTACCCTCCGGCCCGGGAGAGAGCCTGTACCTGCGGCCATTCATGATTGCCACAGACCCTTACCTCGGCGTGCGTCCATCCGAAACGTATATGTTCCTCGTGATCGCCTCGCCGGCCGGCGAGTACTTTCCGCAAGGGCTCAAACCCGTCAGTGTCTGGGTCAGCAAGGATTACGTACGCGCTGCGCCGGGCGGCACGGGCGAAGCGAAGTGTGCGGGTAACTATGCGGCCAGTCTGCTGGCGCAGGCGGAAGCCAAGGACCAGGGTTGCGACCAGGTGATTTGGCTGGACGCGATCGAACGCGAAATCATCGAGGAAATGGGCGGCATGAACCTGTTTTTCGTGTACCGACAACATGGCGAACCGGTCGTCGTGACGCCCGCGCTGACCGGTACGCTGCTCGCCGGGATAACGCGGTCGGCCCTGCTGGACCTTGCCGCCGATCTCGGATTGAAAGCCGAAGAACGCAGGCTCCGGCTGACCGACGTACTGCAGGATATCGCGTCTGGCGCAATCTCCGAGGTATTCGCCTGCGGTACGGCGGCCGTCATCACGCCGGTGGGCGAAATCAAGGGCCGCGGCTTCGCACGGGTCGTCAATGATGGTGGCAACGGCCCGGTCGCCATGGCCCTGCGCGACGCCCTGCTCGGCATCCAGCGCGGCACGGCGCCCGACAAGCATGGCTGGATGCACGCAGTGCCGCCCGGTGCCGCTCGACGATAAGTTGTTCCGCCGGGTACGGTGCCAATGGCCAATGCCGTGACGTCCGGGACACCACCTCACACCACATGCAAACCATGGACACGAACGTTCGCATCCATATCACTCGAAAGGCGAACGAACTTTCAACTTGACAGGCCGACCCGGTACGCTACGCTGTAAATACTACGTAACCACACGGTGGAGACAAGATGGATCCGGTCATGTCGAGCGTCACCCTCCCAATGCCGCCCGTGCCGGCTGTGGCCATGCCACCTACACAACCATCCTCCGATGTCGCCCTACCCCTTGGCGCAGTGGATCCGGACGAGCAAAAGCAAGGCCATGTGCCGGGCTCGTGGACCGGTCCATATGACTTTGCATTGATCAACCTGTTACCTTAGCGCGCCGGTAGCCCCTCCACCACGCCGTCGGATGTTCGCGGCGTGGACTCCCTGACGAATTCCAGTTCCGAAAAACAAACCGGGTATCGCACAACGCTGCCCGGTTATCGACGCCTGGCCAGCCAGATTCAGATGAGGTCTTACAGGCGCTCGAACTCGGCGATTGGAAGCGGCCGACCCAGCGGGAGTCCCTGCATCGAGAAACAGCCGCCGTGGATCAGGAAACTGCGCTGGGCCTCATCCTCGACGCCTTCGACCACGATATCGAGCTTGAGCTTGCGCGTCAGCAGGATGATCGCCTCCACGAAGGGCACCGATTCGGGATTGGTCCCAACGTCGCGCACGAAGGAATGGCCGGTCCCTACCTCGTCGAGCGAAAAGCAGATGCCATACGCGCGCAGCTCGTGCATGCGCTCGGTGCTCTCCAGAGTGTCTTCGGCGAACGCGCTTTCCGTCAATTCCCGCGCTTCATCCGCTTCCAGCGGATGATCCATTCGCCCTTTTCCAGATCGATCTCGGCCCACGGCGTCTCGATGGGCTCGCTGGTCCGGACAAACACCAGGTCTCCAGCCCGCCGCAGCGCTCGATGGCCCGGATGGCGTCGAGCACATCAGGTGACAGCGGCATCGATGTCAGTCGTGTTGGTGGCTTAGCAAGCCGTTTCTCGTCAATGGAATCAGGCAGATTCCATGCCCTAACCTCATCTTCTTTCGTGCGAGCATGTGCAAGCAGTGCGTTGCGGTCTACCTCAGGTGTCACGAAGTGCCAATCTCGGATCTTTACATCCCCGATACATGCAGCGATCTGCGTGGCATATATTCTTAGCTTACCAACGTCCGTGGTTATTTTATCTCGCTGTTTATTATAAAGTTCAGTTGCCTCATAATGCTTTTCAGGACAGTAGCATTGAAAACCCAAGCCTGATCGCAGAGTGAAGCCTTCCAAGCCAAAATCCCCTAATGAAGCGACTATCTGTTGATAACCAAGATGGTCATATTTCCTTTTGAAGACAAGTTGACAAAGGTCTTCCCAAGTCTTTCCATTAAATGGTCCAATTTTGGTTTGCAGCATTCTTAGAATCCCATTTACTATTTCAGCAAAGTCGACAAGGTTACCCTAAGCCGCTTCCTGCTGCGCAGCCACAAGCGCCTTTTCAAGGCGACCTCTTGTTACTGCCCTAACATAATGCATTCCGAGCGCCTTCGCCATCGCGACCACTGCACGGTCTCCGATCAGGCCTTCAGTAATGATCCGTTTTGCAAGGGCTGACAACTCGGCCATACAAATTTCCTCGACGCTCCGTTCCGCTATACAGTTGCCATTGAACTGGAGAGGGAGCTCAGGTCCTCTATCGTTCGCCCAGAAAAATACACCCACATCCTCTTCAGTAGACTTTAAACATGCACGAGCAATCGACGAAACTCGCTCCTGGATTCGCGTACCTGTCCGTTGCCAGCCATGCGCCCTGGCGATTCTGCGCGCCAATATAGTGTCCCGTATCGGACCGTCGACCTTCACAATTTGCTGAACCATCTGGCGCAACTGATCATCGTAAGAACAATAAAAGAAGGCATCAGGGTTTACCGTACTTTCCGCATGCGTCAACCCCAACTCAAACTGACCGTGAGTATCTACGGTTGTGTCTGACGTGTTTTCAGGCCGCGAAACAGGCGATTCTTCCGACGCCGACTCCGCCGAGTAAACGTGCTCGTTGGTAATGGTCACCTCCACTCGTCTCTTGGAAATCGCCTCCAACGCCTCTACCTCCGCAGCTTCTCGCGCCTTTGCCTTGCTCCGCAGCTGTCGACTGACCTCAAGCAACTGCTCCAACTCCCGATGCACTTTCTCTAGAGTCCCGGCCCTATCGATCCACCAGTCTGTTGACCAGATCCGCACGATCTCCCAACCGAGCCCGCGCAGCACCTGCTCACGCAACATGTCACGATCCCGCGCCGTCGCCGACCGATGGTAAGTCGCGCCATCGCATTCGACACCACACAGGTACGTCCCGGGCGCATCGGGATGAACGACGCCTAAATCGACACGGAAGGACGACGCACCGATCTGCGTTTGAACCGTCCATCCCTTGGACGCCAGCGCAGCAGCCACAGCCTCCTCGAACGGACTCTCGAATCCGCCCAAGCTGCCTTTGGTCGCCTCAGCCAGCGCCCGCGGACCGCGCTCGGCAAATTCCAGGAAGTGCTTCAGGTCACGCACACCTGCGGACGGGGTCCGCGACAGATCAAACTGTTCCGCCCTCAGGCTCGAGAACACGCGCAGCTCGTGCCGCGCGCGCGTGATTGCGACGTTCAGTCGGCGCTCGCCGCCGTCCTTGTTCATCGGACCGAAATTCATGGACACCGCGCCGGTCAGGTCGGGGCCGTACGTGATCGAGAAGTAGATGATGTCGCGCTCGTCGCCTTGTACCGATTCCAGGTTTTTCACGAACAGCGGTTCCAGTTCCATCTCCGAGAAGTACGGCTCCAGCGCTGGATCCTTGCGGCGCTCCTCGTCGAGAAGGTCTTCGATGAGGTTCATCTGCTCGGTGTTGAACGTGACGATA
>Ga0308166_1003252_pt1 | contig 14005 bp, 12 predicted proteins | sample PhyCR2_2_FD_202137 | JGI IMG/M metagenome (GOLD analysis project Ga0308166, IMG submission 202137) | Phyllosphere microbial communities from UC Gill Tract Community Farm, Albany, California, United States - DLSLCC.R2 | ecosystem: Host-associated > Plants > Phyllosphere > Unclassified | place... | reverse complement strand
GCTTGACCTCGGCGCGCTGGAAGTAGCGCAGGCCGCCGTACACGGTGTACGGCAGGCCGGCCGCGAACAGCGCGTGCTCGATCACGCGGCTCTGCGCGTTGGAGCGGTACAGCACGGCGATCTCGCTTTTCGACACGCCTTCGGCCATCAGGCTCTTGGCTTCGTCGATGATCCACTGCGCCTCTTCCAGGTCGGACGACGCTTCGTAGATGCGCACCGGCTCGCCCAGCCCCGCGTCCGTGCGCAGGTTCTTGCCGAGGCGTTTCGCGTTGTTCGAGATGAGGTGGTTGGCGCTGTCGAGGATATTGCCGTGCGAGCGGTAGTTCTGCTCCAGCTTGATCAGGTTCTTCACCTCGAAGTCGCGTTCGAACGCCTGCATGTTGCCCACGTTCGCACCGCGGAACGCGTAGATGCTCTGGTCGTCGTCGCCGACGGCGAACAGGGCGCCGCCGCGCTGCTCGCCGTGGCCGGCCAGCAGCTTCAGCAGGTTGTATTGCAGGTCGTTGGTGTCCTGGAACTCGTCGACGAGAATGTGGCGGAAGCGCATCTGGTAATGCTGGCGCAGCGGGTGATTGCGCTGCAGCAGTTCGTAGGCGCGCAGCAGCAGCTCGGCGAAGTCGACGACGCCTTCGCGCTGGCATTGCTGGTCGTACAGGTCGTACAGCTCGGCCATGCGCTTCTGCACGTGGTCGTACGCCTCGACCTCGTGCGCGCGCTGGCCCCGGTCCTTGGCGTTGTTGATGAAGTACATCAGGTCCTTGGCCGGGTACTTCTCGTCGTCCACGTTCAGCGCTTTCAGCATGCGCTTGATCATCGACAGCTGGTCTTGCGAATCGAGGATCTGGAACGTCTGCGGCAGCGCGGCGTCGCGGTGGTGCGTGCGCAGCAGGCGGTTGCACAGGCCGTGGAACGTGCCGATCCACATGCCGCGGGTATTCACCGGCAGCATCGCCGAGAGGCGCGTGAGCATCTCCTTGGCGGCCTTGTTCGTAAACGTCACGGCCATGATGCCGGCCGGGGACACCTGCCCGGTCTGGATCAGCCAGGCGATGCGGGTGGTCAGCACCCGCGTCTTGCCGGACCCGGCGCCCGCGAGAATGAGGGCGCTCTGGGACGGCAGCGTGACGGCCGCCAGTTGTTCGGGGTTCAGATTGTCGAGGAGATTCATGAGGGCATTATAAAACGTCGGGACGCCCTCGGCATCGCCGCGGCAGGATTTTTACTGATGATATATACAGTATCACAACATGCGGACACGCCTGTGCAAATGTTTCCGCAAGGCTCGCGGGCGCCGGGTTGATCGCTTTTGACGTACTTTTGACGACAGATGCGGTCCAGCTCCTGATGCGGGCATGGACCGGTTTTGTGTAACGCAAGCGAACGCAATAGCATAAGGAGGTAACAAATGCTGAACCGTGTAGTGACGGTCGCCGCGCTGGCCGTCGGCGGCATGATGCTGTCCAAAAAACTCAAAGGCAATAAATCGGGCATGGACTCGTCGATCATCGAAACCATCGAGGTCAACGTCCCCGTGCGTACCGCCTATAACCAGTGGACCCAGTTCGAGGACTTCCCGCAGTTCATGGGCAGCGTCCACGAGATCCGCCAGCTGGACGACAAGCACCTGCACTGGAAGGCCAACGTGGCCGGCGAAGAGAAGGAATGGGATGCCGAGATCACGGAACAGATCCCGGACAAGCGCATCGCCTGGCGCAGCACGAGCGGCGTGCCGAACGGCGGCGTGGTGTCCTTCCACAAGATCTCGGACGACGTCACCCGCATCACCCTGCAGATGGATTACCAGCCTGAAGGCGCGATCGAGAAGATCGGCGACGCCCTCGGCGCCGTCCGCCTGGAAGCCCGCGGCAACCTGCAGAAGTTCAAGGACCTGCTCGAGAAGCGCGGCAAGGAAACGGGCGCATGGCGCGGCAGCATCTCGCAGCACTGAGCACGACGCCTCTCATGAGCGCCGCCCGCCGGGCGGCGTTTTTTTTGGCAGGCGGACGTTGCGGACACGACCGACGGTGCGTTACCTAACACGTACATGGGCGACCGGGGAGTAGGATGAAACCCTGACGGCATATCGGAATATGCCGGGCAACCGTTGAGGAGAAACCCATGGCAACGACAGACGACTCCGTACGGTCGAGGACGCAGGACGCGTTCCCCGTCGACAATCCCGTCCAGGCCCTACAGCGCGACCACGACCTGGTGCGCAAGCTCGCCGACGCGTACCGGAACACGCAAAGCGCCGACGTCCGGAAGCAGGCGGCGACCCAGCTGATCCAGGCGATCCACATGCACTCGCGCCTCGAGGAAGGCGTGTTCTATCCCGGCGTACGCCGGGTGGACCCGAACCTGATCGCCCGCTTCGAGGAAGACCACCTCGCCGTCGACGACCTGCTGGCCACGCTGCAAGGCATGTCGCTGGACGAAGCCCGCACCGAGCCGCTGGTACGCGAACTCATCGATGCCGTCCTGAGCCATATCCGCCAGGAAGAAGAACAGCTGTTCCCCGAACTCAAGCAGGCGGCGCTCGACCTGACGTCGATCGGGATGGAGATGCAGGCCTTCGAGGCCAATCTCGTGCATATGCAGGCGCAGCTGAGCGATCAGGCCACGCGGCGCTAAAAATCACCGCACATTCACCGTCGTTCCCGCGGAAGCGGGAACCCATACTGAGCATCTTCAGCCAATTCAGCATGGATCCCCGCCTGCGCGGGGATGACGGCTCAAATCACCACACGCGGCAGCGCTTTTCCTTCACCATCGGCTGCCCCGCCTTGCACTGGAACGCCTGCTGGAACTGCGGCATGTTCACCATCAGTCCATTGACGCGATAACGCCCCGGCGAGTGCGGATCCGTCATCGCGCTCACGCGCAGGTTTTCCGGACGATTGTTTTCGCACGCCCATTGCGCGTAGCCGACAAAGAAGCGCTGCTCCGACGTGAGGCCGTCGCGCAACGGCTGCGGTTGCGCCTTCTGCGGCATCGCCGCCATCTCCGTTTGCCACGCCATCCAGCCGAGGATCAGCCCGCCCAGGTCGGCGACATCCTCGCCCAGCGTGAGCTTGCTGTTGATCTTGATGTCGTCGACGACCGTGTACTGCGCGTACTGGTCGACGATGCACTGGGCCCGCTCCTCGAACGCCTTGGCATCCTTCTTCGTCCACCAGTCCTTCAGGTTGCCGTCGGCGTCGAACTGGCGGCCTTCGTCGTCGAAGGCGTGCGTCAGTTCATGGCCGATGGTGCCGCCCGTGTTGCCGTAGTTCGGCGCATCGTCCATCTTCGGATCGAACAGCGGCGGCTGCAGCACGCCCGCCGGGAAATTGATGTCGTTCATCTGCGGATCGAAGTACGCATTCACCGTAGGCGGCGTCATGCCCCACTCGGTGCGGTCAAGCGGCTGGCCGATCTTGGCCAGCTGGCGCCGTGCCTCGAACCGGTTGCCGCGCTCGACGTTGCCGGCGAAATCGCCCGCCTTCACGACGTAGGCGCTGTAGTCGCGCCACTTGTCCGGGTAGCCGATCTTGTTGGCGATGGCGGCCAGCTTCGTTTGGGCCTGCTGCTTCGTCTCCGCGCTCATCCAGTCGAGTTCGTCGATGTCCTTCTTCATCGCGTCTTCGATCTGGCGCGTCATGTGCAGCGCCTTGTCCTTCAACTCGGGCGAGAATGCGCGGCCGACGAATTCCTGGCCCAGCGCTTCGCCGAGTTGATGGTCGACGAGCGCCACGCAGCGCTTCCAGCGCGGTTGCTGCTGCTGCACGCCGCGCAGCGTCTTGCTGAAGAAATCGAAGTGCTCGTTGTCGAAGTTCGACGCCAGCACCGGCGACATATTGCGCGCCACGTGCCAGCGCAGGTACGTGCGCGTGGCATCGAGGCCGTTCGTCGTCCACATCTTGCCGAGCGCCTTGAAGAACGCGGGTTCGGTGACGTTGAACGTGCCCAAGCCGCCCTCGCCCAGCTCGTCGAGGTAGGCGTGCCAGTCGAAGCCCGGCGTCAATGCCTGCAGGCCTTGCGCGTCGACCTTGTGGAACAGTTTATGCGGGTCGCGCTTGTCGACGGCCGACAGCGATGCCTTCGCCAGCGTCGTCTCCATCTGCATCACGCGTGCCGCGTTGCGCTGCGCGACCGCGGGCGTATCGCCCAGCAGCTTGAACGTGTTCGCGATGTGGGCGACGTATTTGGCGCGGATTTCCTTCGACCTGGCGTCGGTCTTGAGGTAAGAATCGCGGTCCGGCAGGCCCAGGCCGCCCGCGACGGCGAACGCGATCACGCGCGAGGAATCCGCGAAATCCTGGCTCGACGAGAAGCCGAAGAACAGGCCCGGATCCGCGAGCGCCAGTTGCAGGCGCGCGAGCACGCGCGGCAGGTCGCGGTTCGAATGGATGGTCGCGATCTCGTCGAAGTACGGCGTCAGCGGCGCGGCGCCGCGCGCTTCGATGGCCTTTTCGTCCATGCAGGCGCCGAAGTAATCGCCGATCTTTTGCTGGTTCGCGTTGCGCCCGTCCTGGCGCTGCGCCAGGTCTTCGAGGATGCCCCACAGGTAGCGGCGGTTGTCCAGCGCCAGCTTGCCGTACACGGACCAGCGCGCCTGGTCAGCGGGGATCGGATTGTTCTTGATCCAGCCGCCGCACGCGTACTGGTAAAAATCGACGCAGGGATCGGCGCTGCGGTCCATCGAGTTCACGTCCAGGCCCGGCGTGTACGGGAACGACGTGGCGGGACGCTCGGCCGGGGCCTGGGCGGTGGCGATGGAGGCGCATCCCGCCAGGACGGCAGAGACGGCAAGACGAAGAGACAATCGCATGAATATTCCTGGTAAGAATGGCAGAAAACGGGCCGCGTCGTGCGCGGCCCGTCATGCTGCCATGCTGTGGTCATTCATGCAATGCGATATCGCGGATCGCGTAACCCTCCGGCAGGGCGAACGTGGACGCCGGTACGTCGCCGAACTTGAGGTTGTCGACATGCGAGACGATGTCGCCGAACTCCGGCATGTTCAACTGGAGGTACACGACGGTCGCCAGATCGGTCGAAAACCACGTTTCCACCTTGTGCACGAGGGGCTTCTCGTTGCCCTGGGCGCCGGCGGGCACCGTGAATTCCGAACGGCTGCCGTTCGCCTTGACGCCGGCGATCACCTTCTCGCCCAGGTCGGTCGTCGCGCCCGGCGCGACAGGCGGCTGTACGGGCGCCGGTTCGTCCAGCGCGGCGCCCTTCAGGCGCAGGACTTCCTTGCGCTCCGGGCAGACGAGGTAGACCGCATGTTGCGTCGGATCGGCGATGACGATGCGCTCCAGCCCGGACGACGACGACACCGTACGCGCGCGGCCGTCCTTATCGTAAGCATACGACACCTTCGTTTGCGACTTGACCGCGTTCCCGCCGGCGAGCGCGATGCTCGTGTCCGTCACGAAATCGTAGGTGTACGCCAGCGGCTTGTGGGCGCCGGTAAGCTGGTTGAGCCTGGCGACGGCAGCGTTGTACTCGACGCGAAGGCGTTGGGGGCTGAATTGATCGGCATGATGCGCCTGCATGATGCCGGTGATGTCGGACCGCGTCATGTCTCCGGTCTGGGCGGCGGCGGGCAGGATCTGGCACGCGACCAGCAGGCTGAACAGGATTGCTGAAACTTTCATGGTCTTCCCTTTCATTGGTAAGCAGTCAGCGGCGCACGATTTCGCGCACCGTATAGTCGGCAGGCACGGCAAACAGGGCCGTCGGCGGTTCGAGTCGGGAGAGGTTCCGCAGGTGCATCACGCTGTCCCCCATGAACGGGTTGGACATCCTCATCTCGAGGGGAATCCACAGGTCGCGCGCCATCCAGATTTCAGTCGTGCTGATCATCGGCTTGACGTTGCCGGCCGCCCCCGCCGGCACGGTCACGGTCGTGTGAGTGCCGCTGGCCGTCACCCCCTCGATCTGCTTCGTGCCGAGCGAGCGCGACTGGGCTACGGTGCCCGCCGCGTCGACGTTCAGCGCCGGCGCCAGTTGCTCGGCCACCTTCGCGGTGCCAGGCGCGGATGGCGCCGGACCGCTGGGCGCCGCGATGGCCATCCGGTAGCCCGTCTTCGTGTCCGGATACAGGCGATAGCTCATGCCCCCGACCGGATCCTGGATCTGCACGAGCGGCTTGCCATTCCATTCCGATTCCACCCGGGTGCGTCCATCGCTGTCGCGGTACAGCTTTTCCGTGTTGCGCTGGACGATGCGGTTGCCGTCGGCCAGCACCTTGACCGTTTCCGTCACGCGCTCGGCGGAATACGGCAGGCTGCGCACCGTGCAATCGTCGGTGCAGCGGGTCGACGCGCTGGTCCGTAACAGCATCACTTCCAGCGCTTCATTCGCCGCCCCGCCCTGCTGCGCGTGGGCCAGCGGCGCCAGCGCAAGCAAAGCGAGGCCGGCGGACAGGAAAGTCCGTTTCATCACTCCTCCTTGGAAAAAACGTCAGTTCACGGCCAGCCGTATCGCCAGCGGTTCGCCCGTCCCCGCCACCAGCAGTTCGGCGTGGACCAGTTCGTGCGGTGCGTCGGCCACGATCGGAATCCCCATCTGCACAAGGGCCGCGCGCGGCAGGTTCGCCTGCTTCAATTGCGGATTCGGCGCGGCCGCCATGCGCTCCGGCGGCACGAGCGGCACGAACCCGACGTCGGCCGCCGCCAGCACGCGCACCACGCGGGGCGATGGCGCTGCCGTGGGCAGCAAACTCATGCAGGCAATGGTCAGCGCACACGCCGCCGCGCCGATGCCGGCCCAGGACGCGACCGCATCGGCGCTCCAACGGCGATACCACGGCCGCGGCGCGCGGCGTTGCATGAAAGCGCGCAGCAAGGCCTCTTCCACGCGGTCCGGCGGCGCCGCCTGCGCGAGCGCGCGGCGCGCGGCCTGCCATTCCGGCGAGGGGGCGTCGTCTTCGAATTCAAACCTGTTCATGCGATGTCCTTTGCGATGCTCCGGTACGGCGCGAGCGCCTGCGCCAGGGCGGCGCGGCCACGCGCCAGGCGCGACCGTACGGTGCCGATCTCCAGCTGGCAGATCTGGGCAATTTCCTGATACGACTTTTCGTGCAGCTCGAACAAGATCACCACGTCGCGGTAATGCGGCGCCAGCACAGCCAGCCCGCGGCGCAGATGCTCGACCGCTTCGTCATCGAGCAGCCGGGCCAGCGGCCCCGCCGCCGGATCGGCCGCTTCCCAGCCATTCTCGTCGTCGTCGTCGCCCGCCGCCTGTACCCAGCGGCTGTTCTGGCGCGCATGGCTCAGGACGAGGTTGCGGGCCACGCCGTACAGGAAATTGGCGAGCATGCCTTTCAACGGATCGAAGCCATAACTGTCGTTCAGCAAGCCCATGAACACGTCCTGGACGACGTCCGCCGCCACGTCCGGCGCGCCGCAGTGCAGCAGTGCGAAGCTGTACAAGCCGCTGCGGTGGCGCCGGTACAGGGTCTGGAATGCGGCCTCGTCGCCCTGTCGGATCGCGCGCAGCAGTTGTAAGTCGTCGGTCTCGTTCACGTGGGGTTCGTTCGTTCTTTACTTTTATTTGAACAGGATCGCCGAAAAGTTCCCGAATATTTACAAAAGATGAAAATGTAGTATTGCTACTGTTTACCTTGCGATAATTTTGTAGTTCAATAACAAAAACAACACCAAGGAAGCCCATGCACATCGCCCGCGACGCCGACCCCGCCCTGCTCCCCGCTCTCGCCGCCGGCGGCGTGCGCTTCGTCTTCGATGGCCCGGCGGACTTGCGCACCGTCGCGCTGGCCGGCACCTTCAACAGCTGGGTGGGCAATGCCTGCATGCTCGAACGCGTGACGCCGACCCGCTGGACCTGCACCCTGCCGCTGCCGCCCGGCCGCCACCTGTATAAATTCGTGCTGGACGACACGCACTGGATCGCCGATCCCGCCAACCCGTGGATGTCGGAAGATGGCCAGGGCAATTCCTGTGTCACCGTCTGCCTGGACGGCACCGTGTTCCTGCGCCGGCGCGGCCTGCGTGCGGAAGCGCCGGGCGTGCTGTACCGGAATCATCAAGCGTTGACGAGCCCCGCGTGGCTGCCCGACGCGGTGGTCTACCAGCTGTCGGTACGCGCGTTCGGCGGCGACTTCGACGGCGTGCGTGCGCGCCTCGGCCACCTTGCCGACCTGGGCGTGAACACGATCTGGATGATGCCGATCCACCCGATCGGCGTGGCCGGCCGGCGCGGCACCCTGGGCGACCCATATGCGGTGCGCGACTTCGAGGCCATCGACCCGGCGCTCGGCGACGAAGACGGCCTGCGGCGGCTGGTGGACGCGATCCACGCGCGCGGCATGCGCATCGTGTTCGACTGGACGCTGAACCGGAGCAGCGTCGACCATCCGCTGACGGTGACGCACCCCGACTGGTTCCAGCGCGACCGCGCAGGCAACGTGATGTACGCCGTGCCGCGCCGCGAGTATTTCGCCGGCTTCGATTTCAGCAATCCCGATCTGCGCCGCTACCTGGTCGATACGATGTGCCGCTGGGTCGAACGCTTCGGCCTGGACGGCATGCGCTTCGACGATTCCGACATCACGCCGACGGATTTCCTGGACGAGATCCGCGCGGCGCTGGCCGCGGTGCGGCCCGACATCGCGCTGATCTCGCAGGCCTACGACGAATTCCACCATGTCGCGGCCTGCGACCTCACCTACGAAGGCGGCACGCGCGAGATGCTGCGCCGCGTGGCGCACGGGGAAGCGGGCGCGCGCGAGTTCGCGCAATACTGGAACGAATCGATCTACAGCTTCCCGCGCGGCGCGCTGCGTCTGCGCTGGCTGGACGAGAAGGAACAGCCGCGCGCCGACGCGGTGTTCGGCCACGACGCGCACCTGGCCGCGGCAAGCGTGCTGCTGACGATGGACGGCGTGCCGCACATCCTGATGGGCCAGGAATTCGGCGAGTCCGGCTGGCGCGACTGGACGGTGTTGTTCGACGACTGGCGTCTCGACTGGTCGAAGTTCGACCACGCCGCATTCGCCCACTTCAGCGCCCTGGTCAAGCTGCGCCAGCGCCACCCTGCCCTGCGCCGCGGCGCGACCGTCTTCATCGACGGCTTGCCGGACGGCGTCATCGGGATGGTGCGCAGCCTGGACGGCGAGCGCATCGTGGTCTATGCGAACCTGGCGTCGACGACGGCCGCCCTGCCGGATGGCATGGGCGTGCCGCTGTACGCCCGCGGCTGGGACCAGGACGCCGGCAGCCTGGATGCCCACGGCTGCCTCATCGCGCCGCTGCGCTGACGTTTCAAACCTGCGGCGCCGGCTGCGCCAGGCCCTTGTCCAAAGCTTCGCGGATCAGGGCGCGCACGGTCTTGTCGGCCGTGCGGCTTTCCGCATCCATGCGCTTGCCGAGGGCGTCCATCTGCTTGCCCAGCGCATCCATCGGCTTGCCGGCATCGTTCATGCGGCGCTCGAGCGCGTGCATCTTCGCCTCGTCCGGCTTCGTACCTGCGGCAGCGCGTTCCATGTCCTTGCCGAGGGCGTCCATCACCTTGCCGTGCTTGTCCATTTCGCGGCCGCGATCGTCCATCTCCTTGCCGAGCTTGTCGACGGGTTCCCACGCCTTGCGTGCCCGCGCCAGCACGCCGGCGTCCTGCACGATGTAAGGCTTGCCGCCGTCGCGGAACCATAAAAAGTCGCCGCTGATCCGCTTGCGCAGGGTCTTGATGGTCGACCAGTCGGCGCTGTCGCCCGTCATGCTGGTGCCGCGCTCGCCGTCGCGCACGAGTGCATAGGGCTCGCCGCGGTCGGCGGCGTGGGTGGGGATGACGGTCGCCAGGGCCAGCCCGGCGACAGCGACGAGATGCTTGATACGAGACATGGTTTTCCTCCGTGTGGACGCGCGTTGCGCTGACAGCACGATAGCGGTGCGCGCGCTGTACCGCGACGCGCGTGCGACAGGCCGCAGGAAACGCGGAACAGACGGAGGAAATACGAGAAGGCGGCGCGGCCGGCGCCGCCGGGCCGGTCAAAACACCACGACCGAACGGATCGACTCGCCCTTCTTCATCAGGTCGAAGCCGTCGTTGATCTGGTCGAGCGTCAGATGGTGGGTGATGAGATCATCGATATTGATCTTGTTTTCCATGTACCAGTCGACGATCTTCGGCACGTCCGTACGGCCGCGCGCGCCGCCGAACGCGGAACCCTTCCACACGCGGCCCGTGACGAGCTGGAACGGACGCGTCGCGATTTCCTTGCCCGCTTCCGCCACGCCGATGATGATCGATTGACCCCATCCCTTGTGGCAGCACTCCAGCGCCTGGCGCATCGTCGTGACGTTGCCGATGCATTCGAACGAGTAATCCGCGCCGCCGTCCGTCAGCTGGACGATGGTGTCGACGACGTTCTCGACTTCCTTCGGATTGACGAAGTGCGTCATGCCGAACTTGCGCGCCATCTCTTCGCGGCCGGGGTTGAGGTCCACGCCGATGATCTTGTCGGCACCCACCATCTTCGCCGCCTGGATCACGTTCAGGCCGATGCCGCCCAGGCCGAACACGACGACGTTCGCGCCCGCCTCGACCTTCGCCGTGAAGATCACGGCGCCGATGCCCGTCGTGACGCCGCAGCCGATGTAGCAGATCTTGTCGAACGGCGCGTCCGAACGGACTTTCGCCAGCGCGATTTCCGGCACCACGATGTAGTTCGAGAAGGTGGACGTGCCCATGTAGTGGTAGATCGGCTTGCCGTCCAGCGAGAAGCGCGACGTCGCATCCGGCATCAGGCCGCGGCCCTGCGTCGAACGGATGGCCTGGCACAGGTTCGTCTTTTGCGACAGGCAGAATTTGCACTGGCGGCATTCCGGCGTGTACAGCGGGATGACGTGGTCGTCTTTACGGAGGCTCGTCACGCCCGGGCCGACGTCGACGACGACGCCGGCGCCCTCATGGCCCAGGATGGCCGGGAAGATGCCTTCCGGGTCGGCGCCGGACAGCGTGTAGTAGTCGGTATGGCAGATGCCCGTCGCCTTGACTTCGACGAGCACCTCGCCCGCCTTCGGGCCCTCGAGCTCGACCTCTTCGATCGTCAGCGGTTTCCCTGCCTGCCATGCAATCGCGGCCCTGGTTTTCATGTTTACGGTCCCTGGAAGATGATGAAAGAAAGTTCGGCATGATACCAAGCCGGCGCAAAACCTACTTTGCCTTCAACCGTCCCGCGAACGCCCCGTGCAGGCTGTTGAGCAGTTCTTCCGCCGCCACGAGCTGCTCGGCGACTTCGTTGACCTTGCGCCGGCTCGAGCGCGCATGGTCGCGCAGCACCTCGAAGGCCGTGTTGCGGTCCGTCTGGTAGCGCGCCATCAGCAGCCCCACGGCCAGGCTCGTCTCGCGGCCCGCCGCCAGCGCCGCGTTCAGGTTCGCTTCGGTGCGGCGCAAGCGGCGGATCTCGTCGGCGCGGGCGAGCGCGGATTCGAACGCGGGCAACAACCGCGCGGCGTCGACCGGCTTGACGACGAAGCCGACGGCGCCGTGGCTGGCGGCCTGGCGCGCCGTCTCGGCATCGTCGACCGACGACAGGAACATGAATGCGACCGACGTGTGCTCCTTGAGGCGGCGCGCCAGGTCGAGGCCGGACATGCCGGGCATGCTGATGTCCAGCAGGGCCAGCGCGATGTCGGCTTCGCGCTCGGCCACGCGCTGCAGCGCTTCGGCGGCGGATTCGGCCGTCATCGTCTCGTAACCGGAATGGTCCAGTACGGTTTTCAGGTAATCGAGCAGGAGGGGATCGTCGTCGACCAGCAGGATCAGCCGGCGGGGAGGCAGGTACGCGCTCATTATGATGGTTCTCGCAGCGAAAGGTTGCACGCGACCGTTGCGGCGCGCAGTCGGATGGGCGCCTGCGGCGCGCCAAAAATATAACACGTTGACAAGCGGCCTCGTCAAAGAAATTCACAATCTCTGCGCTTACGCAACAACTGTTGCGCACGATTGAAATGCGATTGCATATGTATAACTTCTCAAAATAAACTGATTTCCGCTGCCCAAAGCGGGTAGCGAAGATGTATCGGTAGTTAGAGGAGTACGACCAATAAGCGGCGGCCCACAAGGCCAGCTGCGATAACGATATTTTCTTAGACGGAGAAAACACCGATGAATCAGAAATACACTCGCGCATCGAAGATGGTCCCGGCCCTCGGGCTGTGCGTGGCGGCCCTGGCCGTCGCGTTCTCGGGCAGTGTGTCGGCCGCGCCCGACACGACCCGCGTGATCGTCGCCTTCAAACCCGGCTCGGCTGCCAACATCAAGTCCGCCGTCGCGGCTGCCCGGGGCGCGGTCAAGCAGGAAATCTTCAACATGAACGCGATGGCCATCGAAGTGCCGACGGCCGCGCTGCAGGGCCTGCAGCACAATCCGAACGTCGAGTACGTCGAGGAAGACGTGGTCCGCAAACCGTTCGCGCTGACGACGCCGTCGACCGGCGTACCGTACACGGCCGGCCAGCTGGTCCCGTACGGCATCAAGCAGGTGCAGGCCGACCAGTTGTCCGATGCGAACACGAGCAATCGCAAGATCTGCATCATCGACTCGGGCGTCGATTTCAGCCATGAAGACTTGAAGGACAACGGCGCCAACGTCACCGGCGAATACGATTCCGGCACCGGCTGGTGGTACACCGACGAGACCCACCACGGCACCCACGTGTTCGGCACCATCGCGGGCGTGAACAACGGCCTGGGTGTCGTCGGCGTGAACCCGAACAAGCAGCTCAAGCTGCACATCGTGAAAGTGTTCGGCAAGGACGGCGCGTGGACCTACTCGTCGACCCTGGCCAACGCCGCCAACAAGTGCGGCGCGGCGGGCGCGAACGTCATCACGATGTCGCTGGGCGGCGGCGCGAAGAGCATCACCGAACAGCGCGCCTTCGACAGCCTGCAGACCAAGGGCGTCCTCTCGATCGCGGCGGCGGGCAACGACGGCAATTCGACGACATCGTACCCGGCCGGCTACGCCAGCGTGATGTCGGTGGCGGCCGTGGACGAAAACAAGGTCGTCGCCTCGTTCTCGCAATACAACAAGGACGTCGAGATCGCCGGTCCGGGCGTGGCCGTGCTGTCGACCGTCCCGATGGGCACCGGCGTCGATACCGCCCTGACGGTCGGCTCGACGAACTACGCCTCGTCGGCGATGGAAGGCTCGCCCGTCAAGACCGCGACGGCACCGCTGGCCGACTTCGGCATCGGCGACAAGGTCAACACCGCCGTCTCCGGCAAGGTCTGCCTGATCCAGCGCGGCACCGTCGACTTCTCCGTCAAGGTCACCAACTGCCAGAACAGCGGCGGCGTCGGCGCGATCGTCTACAACAACGTGGCGGGCGCATTCGGCGGTACGCTGGGCACGACCGTCACGACGATCCCGTCGCTGACCGCCTCCGACACGGACGGCGCCGCGATGAAGGCGCAACTGGGCCAGAGCGCGACGGTGGCCGTGAAGGCATCGAACTACGCCTACTTCGACGGCACCTCGATGGCCACGCCGCACGTGTCGGCCGTCGCCGCACTGGTGTGGAGCTACTTCCCGACCTGCACGGGCGCCCAGATCCGCACGTCGCTGGACAACAGCGCGCTCGACCTGGGCACGGCCGGCCGCGACACCAAGTACGGCTATGGTCTGGTGCAGGCCAAGGCGGCGTACGATCGCATCAAGTCGCTGGGCTGCGGTAAATAATCCGTCGTTTTGCGGCACGAGGAAGGGGCGCCACGAGCGCCCCTTTTCATTTACAGCCGCGTAAAGCATCTATAATGGTCGTTTTCGCATTTTCAGCCCATACAGCCTATACAGCCACATCATGGAATTAGCCAAGTCTTTCGAGCCAGTCGACATCGAACAATTCTGGCGCACGGAATGGGAACAGCGCGGTTACTTCGCCGCGTCGATGGATGACGGCAAGCCGTCGTTCAGCATCCAGCTGCCGCCGCCGAACGTGACGGGCACCCTGCACATGGGCCACGCCTTCAACCAGACCGTCATGGATGGCCTG
>Ga0308166_1003242_pt1 | contig 14030 bp, 10 predicted proteins | sample PhyCR2_2_FD_202137 | JGI IMG/M metagenome (GOLD analysis project Ga0308166, IMG submission 202137) | Phyllosphere microbial communities from UC Gill Tract Community Farm, Albany, California, United States - DLSLCC.R2 | ecosystem: Host-associated > Plants > Phyllosphere > Unclassified | place... | reverse complement strand
CCATGGCCTTACTGAACATCCTCCGCTACCCCGACCCGCGCCTGCACAAGGTCGCCAAGCCGGTCACCGAATTCGGCGACCGCCTCCACAAGCTGGTGGCGGACATGGCCGACACCATGTACGACGCGCCGGGCGTGGGCCTGGCCGCGACGCAGGTCGACGTGCACGAGCGCGTCGTCGTCATCGACGTGACGGAAACGCACGACGATCTGCTGGTCTTCATCAACCCTGAAATCGTCTGGTCCAGCCCGGAAAAGCAGGTCTACGACGAAGGCTGCCTGTCGGTGCCCGGCGTCTATGACGGCGTCGAGCGTCCGGCCCGCATCAAGGTGCGCGCCGTCGACCAGTTCAACAAGCCGTTCGAGATCGACGCCGACGGCCTGCTGGCCGTATGCATCCAGCACGAGATGGACCACCTGATGGGCAAGGTCTTCGTGGAATACCTGTCGCCGCTCAAGCGCAACCGCATCAAGACCAAGCTGCAGAAGGAAGAGCGCGACATGCAGCGTTCGTCCGCCCGCCGCGCATGAGCATGAAGGTCGTCTTTGCCGGCACGCCGGAATTCGCCGCCGTCGCGCTGCGCGCCCTGCTGGACGCGGGCTTTTCGGTGCCGCTCGTGCTGACCCAGCCCGACCGGCCGGCCGGCCGCGGGATGCAGTTGCAGGCGTCCGCCGTGAAGCAGGTCGCCGCCCTGCACGGCATCGACGTCTTGCAGCCGTTGTCGCTGCGCACCGATGCGAAGGATCCGCAGCGAGCGAGCGAGGCCAAGGCCGCGCACGAACGCCTGCTGGCGACCGATTACGACGTAATGGTCGTGGCCGCCTATGGCCTGATCCTGCCGCGCAGCACGCTCGACATCAAGCCTTGCATCAATATCCACGGCTCCATCCTGCCCCGCTGGCGCGGCGCCGCGCCAATCCACCGCGCGATCGAGGCCGGCGACGCCGAGACCGGCGTCACGATCATGGAAATGGAAGAAGGCCTGGACACGGGACCGATGCTGCTGATCGAACGCATCGCCATCGAAGACACGGACACGACCGGCAGCCTGCACGACAAGCTGGCCGCGCTCGGCGGCAAGATGATCGTCGACGCGCTGCGCCGCATGGCGCAAGGTCCGCTGGAAGCCGTGCCGCAGCCGGACGCCGGCGTGACGTACGCGGCCAAGATCGGCAAGGAAGAAGCCAAGCTCGACTGGAGCCTGCCGGCACTCGACCTCGCACGCAAGGTGCGCGCCTTCAATCCCTTCCCCGGCGCGCATGGCCAGGCGGGCGCGACCACGATCAAGATCTGGAACGCGCAGCCTGCCGATGGCCACGGCCAGCCCGGCCAGGTGCTGCAGGCCGACGCCCAGGGCATCGTCGTCGCATGCGGCACGGGTGCGCTGCGCCTGACGGAACTGCAAAAGCCGGGCGGCAAGCGCCTGGCCGCTGCCGAGTTCCTGAAGGGCTTTTCGTTCGACGGACTGGCCTTCGCCTGACGCATCCGGAACACCTGCATCCGCAACACCAATAAAGAAGGGCATCAGCCGGTTCGCGCCGGGTGATGCCCTTCTGACTTTGGCGGGACAGTGTCCCCGATGGCATCCCGTTCCGGGCAATCGGGCTTGCCAGCCCGCGGGGCGCTGTGCCCCGGCCATCGATATTCCGATTCTTCTGAAAGATCAGTGCTGCTCGTTCTGAGCACGCACGCGATTGGCTTCCATGTATTCGCGCAGGACCTGGTTGATGCGGGTCTGGTAGCCCGGACCGGCCGACTTGAACCATTCGAGCATGTCCACGTCCAGGCGGATGGTGACGATCTGCTTCACGCCGGCGACGGCGTGCGCCTTGGCAGGGGCGTTGTCTTCGGTGCGGGCTGCCGGTTGCTCCCACTCAGGCACATATTCTTTGTTCATTGCAATTCTTCCCATATTGGCGGCGGAACGATTGTCCGCACACTCGTTGATTGGACGGGTACTTCGACTAGGCACCGCGCTATCGGCGGTTCCATGAATTAATTGTCGTCTCTGTATGTATCCGGGAAATTGCTAATAAGCTGCTATTTGTATCCCAATGTAACAACTAGCGTTTTGAAACAGTACGTTACAAACGTCTTTACAGGAGCGTCTTATTTTGAGCGATCCGGAGGCCCCTGGCCGCCCCGGGAACAAACACGGCCAGTAACGGTATAATCACAGACCCGCCTCATTTTTCATCAGCCGATTCCAGGAAAGCCCCACGATGACCACTGCCCAAGCCATGTCCCCCGTCGAAGCCCAGCTGCGCGCCACGCTTGCCCGCCGCATCATGATCCTGGACGGCGCGATGGGCACGATCATCCAGCAATACAAACTGGACGAGCAGGCCTACCGCGGCGGGCCGGCCGGCCGCTTCATCGACTTCGCGGCACCGGCCGGCAGCGGGGCACGCGAGCTGTTCGTCAAGGGCAACAATGAACTGCTGAGCCTGACCCAGCCGCAGATCATCCAGGAAATCCACGAACGCTACCTGGCCGCCGGCGCCGACATCATCGAGACGAACACGTTCGGGGCGACGAGCGTCGCCCAGGACGACTATCACATGGCACACCTCGTGCATGAGATGAACGTGCAGTCCGCGAAACTGGCGCGCGCCGCATGCGCGAAATATTCGACGCCGGACAAGCCGCGCTACGCCGCCGGCGCCCTCGGCCCGACGCCGAAGACGGCCTCGATCTCGCCGGACGTGAACGATCCGGCCGCGCGCAACGTCACGTTCGACCAGCTCGTCGCCGCCTACCACGACCAGGTGGCGGCGCTCGTCGAAGGCGGCGTCGACCTGCTGCTCGTCGAGACCATCTTCGACACGCTGAACTGCAAGGCCGCCCTGTTCGCCATCGACCAGTACTTCGACGCGCACCCGGACACGCCGCGCCTGCCGCTGATGATTTCCGGTACCGTCACCGACGCCTCCGGCCGTATCCTGTCCGGCCAGACCGTCTCGGCCTTCTGGAATTCCGTGCGCCACGCGAAGCCGCTGACGATCGGCCTGAACTGCGCCCTCGGCGCCGCGCTGATGCGCCCGTATGCGGAAGAACTGTCGCAGATCGCCGACACCTTCGTCTGCATCTACCCGAACGCCGGCCTGCCCAACCCGATGAGCGACACGGGCTTCGACGAACTGCCGTCCGACACGTCCGCCCTGCTGCGCGAATTCGCCGACGCCGGCTTCGTCAACATCGCCGGCGGCTGCTGCGGCACGACGCCGGAACACATCCAGGCGATCGGCGCCCTGCTGGAGACCTGTGCCCCGCGCGTCGTGCCCGAGATCCCCGTCGCGCTGCGCCTGTCCGGCCTGGAGCCGTTCGTCGTCGACGAGACCTCGCTGTTCGTGAACGTGGGCGAGCGCACCAACGTCACCGGCTCGAAGGCGTTCGCGCGCATGATCCTGAACGAACAGTTCGACGAGGCGCTGTCCGTCGCGCGCCAGCAGGTCGAGAACGGGGCCCAGGTCATCGACATCAACATGGACGAGGCGATGCTCGACTCCCAGGCCGCGATGACGCGCTTCCTGAACCTGATCGCGTCCGAACCGGACATCTCGCGCGTGCCGATCATGATCGACTCCTCCAAATGGAGCGTGATCGAGGCCGGCCTGAAGTGCGTGCAGGGCAAGGCCATCGTCAACTCGATCTCGATGAAGGAAGGCGAGGAGGAATTCCTGCGCCAGGCCCGTTTGTGCCGCCGCTACGGCGCCGCCGTGATCGTCATGGCGTTCGACGAAAAGGGCCAGGCCGACACGTTCGAGCGCAAGATCGAGATCTGCAAGCGCGCCTACGACACCCTTGTCCAGAAGGTCGGCTTCCCGCCGGAAGACATCATCTTCGACCCGAACATCTTCGCGATCGCCACCGGCATCGAGGAGCACGACAACTACGCCGTCGACTTCATCAACGCCACGCGCTGGATCCGCGAGAACCTGCCGCACGCGAAGATCTCGGGCGGCGTGTCGAACGTGTCGTTCTCGTTCCGCGGCAACGACCCGGCGCGCGAAGCGATCCACACCGTGTTCCTGTACCACGCGATCAAGGCCGGCATGACGATGGGTATCGTGAATGCCGGCATGGTCGGCGTCTACGACGACCTCTCCCCCGAACTGCGCGAGCGCGTGGAAGACGTGGTGCTGAACCGCCGCGCCGATGCCACCGAGCGCATGATCGAATTCGCCGGCACCCTGAAGGCCGGCGGCGCGAAGCAGGAACAGAACCTCGAGTGGCGCAATGCGCCGGTCGAGAAGCGCCTGTCGCACGCCCTGGTGCACGGCATCACGCAATGGATCGTCGAGGACACCGAGGAAGCGCGCCAGAAGATCTTCGACGCGGGCGGCCGGCCGATCCAGGTGATCGAAGGCCCGCTGATGGACGGCATGAACGTCGTCGGCGATTTGTTCGGCCAGGGCAAGATGTTCCTGCCGCAGGTGGTGAAATCGGCGCGCGTGATGAAGCAGGCCGTGGCCCACCTGATCCCGTTCATCGAGGAAGAAAAGGCGGCGGAAGAAGCGCGCACGGGCATCGTCGCCAAGCCGAAGGGCAAGATGGTGATCGCAACCGTGAAGGGCGACGTGCACGACATCGGCAAGAACATCGTGTCCGTGGTCCTGCAGTGCAACAACTTCGAGATCGTCAACATGGGCGTCATGGTGCCGGCGTCGGAAATCCTGGCCAAGGCCAAGGAAGAAAACGCGGACATCATCGGCCTGTCCGGCCTGATCACGCCGTCGCTCGAAGAAATGGCGCACGTCGCGCGCGAGATGCAGCGCGACCCGTGGTTCCGCGACCGCCGCATTCCCCTCCTGATCGGCGGCGCGACGACCAGCCGCGCGCACACGGCCGTCAAGATCGCGCCGCACTACGAAGGCCCGGTCGTGTACGTGCCGGATGCGTCGCGTTCCGTCTCGGTCGGCCAGTCGCTGGTGACGACGGAGACGCGCGACGGCTACGTCGCCGAGATCGCGGAAGACTACGAGCGCATCCGCGAACAGCACGCGAACAAGAAGGCGCTGCCGATGGTGAGCCTGGAACAGGCGCGCGCCAACAAGGCAAAACTCGATTACGCGCCGGTCAGGCCGAAGTTCATCGGCCGCCGCATCTTCAAGAACGTCGACCTCGGCACGCTGGCCCGCTACATCGACTGGGGTCCGTTCTTCCAGACGTGGGACCTGGCCGGCCCGTACCCCGCGATCCTGACGGACGAGGTGGTGGGCGACGCGGCCACGAAGGTGTTCGAGGAAGGCCAGGCGATGCTGAAGAAGATCGTCGACGGCCGCTGGCTGACGGCCAACGGCGTCATCGCGCTGCTGCCGGCGAACAGCGTGAACGACGACGACATCGAGATCTACACCGACGACACGCGCGAACAGGTCGCGTTCACGTGGTACGGCCTGCGCCAGCAGGGCGTGAAACCCGTCGTCGCCGGCGAGCAGCGCCCGAACCAGTGCCTGGCCGACTTCGTCGCGCCGAAGGCCTCGGGCACCGCCGACTACATCGGCATGTTCGCCGTGACGGCGGGCCTCGGCGCCGAGAAGATCGAAAAGCGCTTCGAAGCCGCGGGCGACGACTACTCGTCGATCATGGTGAAAGCCCTGGCCGACCGCCTGGCCGAGGCGTTCGCCGAGTACATGCACGAGCGCGTGCGCACCGACCTGTGGGGTTATGCGGCCGACGAGAAGCTGTCGAACGAGGCGCTGATCAAGGAAGAATACGCCGGCATCCGCCCGGCGCCGGGCTACCCGGCCTGCCCGGAACACACGGTGAAGGCGGAACTGTTCAAGACGCTGCAGGCCGAGGAGATCGGCATGGCGCTGACCGAATCGTTCGCCATGTACCCGGGCGCCGCGGTGTCGGGCTTCTATTTCGCGCATCCGCAATCGAAGTACTTCGTGGTCGGGAAGATCGGCCAGGACCAGCTGGATGACATGGTCAAGCGCCGCGGCATGCCGAAGGACGAACTCGAACGTCATCTGGCGCCGAACCTGTAACGCGGCAATCCCCCGTCGTCCCTGCGCAGGCAGGGACCTAAGTTATCCGCGCCGTCGAGACGCGTGCAACTTGGGTCCCCGCCTGCGCGGGGACGACGTTTTCATGTGTTCCCGAAGATTCCTCCGCCCGTCCCCCGCCTGACCCGCTTTCGCCCCGCCTCCCCCGCGCACGTTTGACACACTTAGCGAAACGCCAAGATTGTTTCCGGTATCATTAAATAAATTCGTCAATTCCGACGATGGGCGCGCGCGGGAGAAAGAGACATGGGGATGCAAACCAGGCTGCAAGAGAGCTTCGGCAATTTTGATGGATTCCCGGTCGCGGCACAGGCCGGGTCCGCACATGACGATCTGGACGCCATGCGCCGCGCGATCGAAGATCGCCTCGACCACTGGCTGCCCCACGGCGGCGCCCGCGAAGACCAGTTGACCGCCGCCATGCGCGCGGCCGCCCTCGGCGCCGGCAAGCGCATGCGCCCGCTCCTGATGATGCTCGTCGCGCGCGACCTCGGCTGCACGTCGCCGGCCCTCGCCGACGTCGGCTGCGCCGTCGAACTCGTGCATGCCGCCTCGCTGATCCTGGACGACATGCCGTGCATGGACAACGCCCTGCTGCGCCGCGGCCGCCCGACGATCCACGTCCAGTTCGGCGAGGACGTGACGATCCTCGCGGCGGTCGCCCTGCTCAGCCGCGCGTTCGGCATCCTGGCGCAGGCGCAGGACATCCCGCCCGCGGTGCGCGCGCGCCTCGTCGCGCGGCTGGCCGAGACGGTCGGCGCCCAGGGCCTCGTCAAGGGCCAGTTCCTCGACCTGCGCGGCGGCATGCGCACGCCGGACGACATCGCCACCACCAACGAACTCAAGACGGGCGTGCTGCTCGGCGTGGCCGTCGACATGGCCGCCATCATCGCGCAGGCGGGCGACGGCGTCGCCGCCTCGCTGCGCGCGTTCGCCCTCGCCGCCGGCCACGCGTTCCAGCTGCGCGACGACTTCCTCGACGTGCCCGGCAACGACACGGCCGTCACGGGCAAGGACACCGGCAAGGACGCCGGCAAGGCCACCCTGATCAACACCGTGGGCCAGGACGAGGCGCGGCGCCGGCTCGCGATCCACCTGCACGACGCCGAGCGCCACCTGACGGCCGCCGTCGGCACGCGCCAGACCACGCGCCGCTTCGTCGACGGCCTGTTCGGCCGCATGCAGGCCGTCGCGGCCGGCGCCCCCAACTGACCGGCCGCCCGGACCCCAGCATGGCGCATTTCGGCGTCGTCGCCCCCGCCTTCCTCAGTCACTTTACGACCCTGAGCGCGCTGGCGGGCGCGCTCGTGGAGCGCGGCCACCGCGTCACGTTCATCCACCGGCCGGATGCGCGCGCGTTCGTGCGCGACCCGCGCCTGGGCTTTCACGCGGTCGGCGCGGACACGCATCCGCCGGGCTCGCTCGCGGCGTCGATGCGCCTCGCCGCCAATCCCGGCGGTCCGCTCGGGCTGTCGCGCGTGATCCGCGACATGGCCGCGTCGACGACGATGCTGTGCGAGACGCTGCCGGCGGCCGTCGAGACGCTTGGCATCGACGCGCTGCTGGCCGACCAGATGGAAGCGGCTGGCGGCCTCGTGGCCGAGGCGCTCGGCCTGCCGTTCGTCTCCATCGCCTGCGCGCTGCCCGTCAACCGCGAGCCCGGCATCCCGCTGCCCGTGATGCCGTTCGGGCACGGCACGGACGCCAGGTCGCTCAAGATCGTCGAGGAAAGCACGCGCGTCTACGACTGGATGATGAAGCCGCACCGGCGCGCCGTCGAGGCGCAGGCGCGGCGCCTCGGCATCCCCGTGCGCGGGATGCTGCACGAGTTCCTGTCGCCGCGCGCCCAGATCAGCCAGACGGTGGCGGAGTTCGAGTTCCCGCGGCGCGAGCTGCCGCCGCACTTCCACCACGTCGGCCCGCTGCGCCCGCTGGCGCGCGCCGACGCCCCCGTGCTCGCGCCGCTGCCCCCGAACACGACCGACCGCCCGTTCGTGTTCGCGTCGCTCGGCACGATGCAGGGCGGGCGCTTCGACCTGTTCCTGCGCATCGCCCGCGCATGTCGCCAGGTCGGCGTGCAGCTGCTGCTGGCGCACTGCGGCGGGCTGGACGCGCGCCAGGAAGACGCGCTGCGCCGCGCCGGCGCGACGTGGGTGACGGACTTCGCGCCGCAGCAGGCCGCGCTGGCGCGCGCCGATGCCGTCATCTCGCACGCGGGCTGGAACACGGTAATGGACGCTGTCGCCGCGCAAACGCCGATGCTGGCGCTGCCGATCGCGTTCGACCACCCGGGCGGCGCCGCGCGCATGCGCCATGCCGGCGTCGGCATCCAGGCCTCCGCCCGTTTTACGCGCGCCGGCACGCTGGCGCGCCACCTGCGCGCCCTGCTCGACGATCCGCTCTACCGCGCGCGCCTGCAACCGCTGGCCGCGTGCGTCGCGCGCGCGGGCGGCACGGCGCGCGCGGCCGACATCGTCGAGGACGCGCTCGGCCTGACGTCCGCCCGCCTGCCCGTGGTCGAAGGCGCGCCGGCATGAACGCCCCCGACTACGACCTGATCCTCGCCGGCGGCGGCCTGGCCAACGGCCTGATCGCCTGGCGCCTGCGCACGCACCGGCCCGACCTGCGCATCCTGCTGCTGGAACAGGAGGCGCACATCGGCGGCAACCACACATGGTCGTTCCACGCCAGCGACCTGACCGACGTGGAACGCGACTGGGTCGCGCCGCTCGTGGCGCACCGCTGGCCGCGCTACGACGTCGTCTTTCCCGACCATGCGCGCACGCTCGATGGCGAATACTGCAGCATCGCATCGAGCGATTTCGCGCGCGTGCTGGAGCCGGCGCTGGGGCCGGTCCTGCGCACGGGCGCGCGCGTGACGGCGCTCGCGCCGACGCACGTCGACCTGGCCGACGGCACGACCTTGCACGCGCACGCCGTCATCGACGGCCGCGGCCCGTTGCCCGACGCCGGCCTCGCGCTCGGCTACCAGACCTTCCTCGGCCAGGACGTGCGCCTCGCCGCGCCGCACGGGCTGTCCGCGCCGATCATCATGGATGCGAGCGTCGCACAGCAGGGCGGCTACCGCTTCGTGTACGTGCTGCCGCTCGCGCCCGACCGCGTGCTGATCGAGGACACGCACTACGTCGACGCCGCCGCGCGCGACCCGGCCAAGCTGCGCGCCAACATCGCGGCCTATGCGGCGGCGCGCGGCTGGACCATCGCCGAGGTGCTGCGCGAAGAGCACGGCGCGCTGCCGATCGTGCTGGCGGGCGACGTCGAGCGCTACTGGGCGAACCTCGCCGGCCAGCCGTGCGCGGGCCTGCGCGCCGGCCTGTTCCACTTCACGACGGGCTATTCGCTGCCGCATGCGGTGCGGCTGGCCGGCCTCATCGCCGGATCGTCCCGGCTCGATGCGCCGGCGCTGTTCGACGCGATCCGCGCCGTGGCGCGCGCCGAGTGGCAGCATCAGGGCTTCTTCCGGCTGCTCAACCGCATGCTGTTTTTGGCGGGCAGCCCGGACGCGCGCTGGCGCGTGATGCAGCGCTTCTACCGGCTGCCGGCACCGCTGATCGCACGCTTCTACGCCGGCGCGACCACGCTCTCCGACAAGGCGCGCATCCTGTCCGGCAAGCCGCCCGTCCCCGTGCTGCAGGCGCTGGACGCCGCGCGCAGAATTCATCCCCATCAGATCAGGACATCCGCATGAACGCATCGAAGACCGCAGTGGTCGTGGGCGCCGGTTTCGGCGGCCTCGCACTGGCCATCCGCCTGCAGGCCCAGGGCGTGCAGACCACGCTGCTGGAAAAACGCGACAAGCCGGGCGGCCGCGCCTACGTGTACGAGGATCAAGGCTTCGTGTTCGACGCCGGCCCGACCGTCATCACCGATCCGTCCGCGCTCGAGGAACTGTTCACGCAGGCCGGCAAACGCATGGCCGACTACGTCGAGATGCTGCCGGTGACCCCGTTCTACCGCCTGTGCTGGGAAGACGGCACGTACTTCGACTATGCCAACGACCAGGAGGCGCTGGACCGCCAGATCCACGCGCGCAACCCGGCCGACGTGGCGGGCTACCGGCGCTTCCTCGCGTACTCCAAGGCCGTGTTCGACGAAGGCTACCTCAAGCTCGGCGCCGTGCCGTTCCTGTCGTTCCGCGACATGATCTCGGCCGGCCCGCAACTGGCCCGGCTGCAGGCGTGGCGCAGCGTGTACAGCATGGTGTCGCGCTTCATCCAGGACGAGCACCTGCGCCAGGCGTTCTCGTTCCACTCGCTGCTCGTGGGCGGCAATCCGTTCGCCACGTCGTCGATCTACACGCTGATCCACGCGCTCGAACGCCAATGGGGCGTGTGGTTTCCGCGCGGCGGCACGGGCGCCCTCGTGCGCGGCCTCGTGCGCCTGTTCGAGGACCTGGGCGGGCGCATCGAACTGAACGCGCCCGTCGCCGCGATCGAGACGAGCGGCATGCGCGCGACCGGCGTGCGGCTGGAGGACGGCCGCGTGTTCGCGGCCGACGCCGTGGCATCGAACGCGGACGTCGTGCACACGTACGCCAAGCTGCTGGGCGGGCATGCGCGCGGCACGGCGCAGGCCGACGCGCTGCGCAAGAAGCGCTTCTCGAATTCGCTGTTCGTGCTGTACTTCGGCCTCGACCACCATCACGAGCAGCTGCGCCACCACACCGTGTGCTTCGGCCCGCGCTACCGCGAGCTGATCGCCGACATCTTCGGCGGCGATGCGCTGGCCGACGACTTTTCGCTGTACCTGCACGCGCCGTGCGTCACCGACCCGTCGCTGGCGCCGCCCGGCTGCGGCAGCCACTACGTGCTGGCGCCGGTGCCGCACCTGGGCAATGCGCCGATCGACTGGACCGTCGAGGGGCCGCGCTACCGCGACCGCATCTTCGACTACCTGGAGCAACGCTACATGCCGGGCCTGCGCAGCCAGCTCGTCACGAGCCGCATCTTCACGCCGCTCGACTTCCGCGACGAACTCAATGCCCACGTCGGCTCGGCGTTCTCGCTCGAACCGATCCTCACGCAAAGCGCGTGGTTCCGCCCGCACAACCGCGACGCCGACCTGTCCAACGTGTACCTCGTGGGTGCCGGCACGCATCCGGGCGCCGGCGTGCCGGGCGTGATCGGGTCCGCCAAGGCGACGGCGGGCCTGATGCTGGAGGCCGGCGCATGAGCGCGCGTCCTGCCGATCCCTTGCTGGGGCACGCCACCGAAACGATCCGCGTCGGTTCGAAAAGCTTCGCCGCCGCGGCGAAACTGTTCGACCCGGCCACGCGGCGCAGCGTGCTGATGCTGTACGCGTGGTGCCGCCACTGCGACGACGTCGTCGACGGCCAGCAGCTGGGCCACGATGCCGTCCCGCAGGCGCAGCACGACGCCGCGGCGCAGGTGGCACGCTTGCGCGCGCAGACCCGCAGCGCCTATGCGGGCGAACCGCAGCTCGACCCCGCATTCGCCGCGTTCCAGGAAGTGGCGCTGCGCCATGCGATCGCGCCGCAGCACGCGTTCGACCACCTGGCCGGCTTCGCGATGGATGCCGAGGACGCGCGCTACGACACCATCGACGACACCCTGCGCTACTGCTACCACGTGGCGGGTGTCGTCGGCCTGATGATGGCCTCGATCATGGGCGCGCGCGACGACGCGGTGCTCGACCGCGCCTGCGACCTCGGCCTCGCGTTCCAGCTGACGAACATCGCGCGCGACATCGTCGAGGATGCGCGCATCGGCCGCTGCTACCTGCCGGCCGCGTGGCTGCGCGACGCCGGCATGCCCGCCGGCGCCGAAGCCGTCGCGGACGACGCCCACCGCGCTGCATTGGCGCGCGTGGCGGCCCGTCTCGTCGACGAGGCGGAGCCCTATTACGATTCGGCGCTGGACGGCATCGCCGCGCTGCCGCTGCGCTCGGCGTGGGCGATCGCGACGGCGCGCCGGGTGTATCGCCAGATCGGCGTCGTCGTCAGGCGCCGCGGCGCACGCGCGTGGGATACGCGCGCCGGCACGTCGAAGGCGACCAAGCTGCGCCTGCTGGCGCTGGGCGGAATCGACGCGCTGGCGTCGCGCTTCAGGACGCCGGGAACTCGTCCCGCGCGGCTGTGGCGTCGTCCTGGCGCGCCCGGCCCGCTCCTTGCAGCGGACCGTCGTGCAGCGCATGCAGCTGGCGCTTGAGGGTGGCGACGGGCGGCGCGTACAGGAAGCCGAACGACACGGCGCCGTCCTTGCCCGCCACCGCATGATGCATCCGGTGCGCCTGGTACAGCCGCTTCAGGTAGCCCTGGCGCGGCACGTAGCGGAACGGCCAGCGCTGGTGCACGAGGCCATCGTGCGCGACGAAGTACAGGAAGCCGTAGGCCGTCATGCCGGCGCCGATCCATTCGAGCGGATGATGCCCGCGGGTACCGGCATAGATCAGCGCGATGGCGAGGCCCGCGAACACGACGGCGTACAGGTCGTTCCTTTCGAACCAGCCCGTGCGCGGCTCATGGTGCGAACGGTGCCATCCCCAGCCGAAGCCGTGCATCACGTACTTGTGCGCGACGATGGAAAACACTTCCATCGCAACGACGGTGAGGACGACGATGACGGTATTCCACAGCATGGCGCAGGCACCTGTAAGGTATCGAGAATACGACGAGCCTACCATAATCGCCCGCGGCGCAACGTCCCGCTGGCGCCCCCTTCACTTCAATGAGGACTCCATGATCCAACGTTACGCGGCCGCGCTGGCCGCCCTGCTCTGCGGCCTGTCCGCCACCGTGGCCGCGCACGCGGCCTCCGTCGAAGTCCACGTCACCGGCACGGCCGGCGGCAAGGGCAAGGTCAGCGTCGCCGTGTGCGACCGCGAGCGCTTTCTCAAGCAGTGCACGTACAGCGCCTCGGTGCCGGCGCGCGACGGCGAGACGCTCGTGACCATCCGCGACGTGCCGCCGGGGACGTGGGCCGTGCTGGCCTACCAGGACGAAAACGAAAACGGCCAGCTGGACCGCAACCTGATCGGCATCCCGAGCGAGGACTACGGCTTTTCGCGCGACGCGCGCGGACGCTTCGGGCCGCCGTCGTTCGACGATGCGGCGATTCCCGTCAAGGACGATCCGACCAGCGCGACCGTGCGGCTGCACTGAAAGAGACGACGCCGGGATGAAGACCCGGAACGTGACGGGGGTAGCGCGTGATCAACGCGCCCCCTTCAGATGGCGTAGCGCACCACGCTGTCCGACCACTGGAAGGCGGACATCTCCAGCTCGATCATGTCGTCACCGGAGATCTGCAATTGCTGCAAGGTCGGCAGTACGAGCGCCGCGCTGTCGTCGGCCTGCTCGATGCTCTCCGCGAGACGCAGCAGTTCGCCATAGAAGCCCATGCGGCCGACGAGGGCCTGGTGCACGTCGTCGCTGACGGGCACCTGCTCGACGATGTCGGTCATCGGGATGCCGAACAGCGCGTCCATCAGCGACATGATGCCGACCGTGAAGGCGACGTCGGCCGCCGCGCGCTGGCCGGGGCGCAGGCGCTGGGCCAGCAGTTCCATCAGGCGGCCGCGCGTTGTCGCCAGCATCAGCAACGGGGTCTGGTTGTGGCCGCGCGTGGCCGGTTCCGCGTACAGCATGATCTGCAGCCAGCGCTGCAGCTGGCGCCGGCCCAGCAGCAGCAGGGCCTGGCTGATGGAATCGATGCGCTGCACGGCGCCCACGGCCGGCGTGTTCACGAGGCGCAGCAGGTTCAGCGCCAGGGTAACGTCGCGCTTCACGGCGCGTTCGATGTCGGCGTTGTCGGCGTCGGACACGACGAGCTTCATCAGGTCGATGACGGCCAGCTGCGACGGCGACAGCTTGCGCCCGCCCAGCACGGCCGGCCGCGCGAAATAAAAGCCCTGGAAATAGTCGAAGCCGAGGTCGAGCGCGGCATGGTAGGCGTCGCGCGTCTCGACCTTTTCCGCGACCACGGTCTTTTCCATGCCGTGCAGGCGGCGTACGAGGTTCGGCAACTGCGCCGGCGG
>Ga0308166_1003234_pt1 | contig 14055 bp, 10 predicted proteins | sample PhyCR2_2_FD_202137 | JGI IMG/M metagenome (GOLD analysis project Ga0308166, IMG submission 202137) | Phyllosphere microbial communities from UC Gill Tract Community Farm, Albany, California, United States - DLSLCC.R2 | ecosystem: Host-associated > Plants > Phyllosphere > Unclassified | place... | reverse complement strand
TGTATTGCCGCCGGGTGCTATACTTCCCCATCTTTTTTTGCCCGGACGCCGACCCATGAGCTTCTTCAAGCGCACTCTTTTCCTGACCGCAGCCGCCGCGCTGCTCGTGCTGTCCGCCTGCGGCGGCCACGGCGTCGAGTTGGGCAACTTCACTGTCCCGAACAAAGTGGAAGGCGATGCGCCTTTTGACCTGACGCCCCCAAGTTCGAAGAGCCCCGGGGCATTCACTTTCACCAGCAGCAATCCGCAGGTGGCCACCATCGTCGGCAAGACCGTGACCGTGCACCTCGCCGGTACCACCACCATCACCGCATCGCAGCCCGAGGTCGGGAGCTACAACCCCACATCCACCAGCACCGTGCTCACCGTGACGGAACGCGTCTGCGAAGCGCCGTCGGTGCGCCAGAACGGGCAGTGCGTGGCCCCGGCCACCACCGCCGGCTTCGTTACCCGAGGCGAAGTCGTCTGGATGCCGGCCTCGTTCGTGCTGGACTGGGCCAAGGCCGACGCTTTCTGCAAGAATACGAGCATCCAGGGCAAGACCGGCTGGAAATTGCCTACCCAGGCCGAGCTGAAGGCGCTGGTCGATTCAATGCAGCTGGAAGGGCAGAACTGGGCAACGGGCGATGCCTGGACGGCGGACGCCGGCGCCGGTTCGAATACGCACGTGACAGTGAACCTGGCGAGCGGCGTGGCCGCGGCGCCCGGCAGCGACGCCAAGGCCTACGTGAGCTGCATGCGTACCATCTGAGTATTCCCGTACTGCGCGCCGTTGCGGCGCGCACGGCTCCTTCATCGCCGCCGCCCGAACGGTTCCGCCGTCCATGGCCCGATAGCGGTTTCTGGCAGAATACCCCCGAGGCAGCGCCGCGTTCCGGAGCGACGCCAGAATGCGTGCTCGGTGAACGCCCATGCCGCAAGGGGAGACAATGCAGCTAGCGCAGGGGATTCGTACCGTCGCCGTCATCGAGGCCGCCAAGGGCGTGGTCGTGCTGTTGACCGGCTTCGGCCTGTTCGCGCTGGTGCACCGGAACGTGCAGCAGCTTGCGGAGATGCTGGTCGCGCATGCGCATTTGAATCCCGCTTCCCATACGCCGCGCGTGTTCCTCGACTATGCCGGCAAGCTCGACGATGCGCACCTGATGCAGCTTGCCGCGGCGGCGCTGGCGTATGCGGGCGTGCGCCTGGTCGAGGCCTATGGACTCTGGTACGAGCGCAGCTGGGGAGAGGGCTTTGCCGCGGCCAGCGGTGCGGTCTATTTGCCGTTCGAGTTGCGGGAACTGTTCCACCAGCCCAGTTTGCTCAGTGCCGGCCTGGTGGCCGTCAACCTGGGCGTGGTCGGCTTCATGGTCTACAGCCTGCGCCAACGGCGGGCGGCCCGGATCCTTCGCTGAGCGCGGTCGCGTAGGCGACAGAGAGCGCCTGCCGGGCTCGCCGTCCGTGCCCGGCAATCCGATACAGGCGCAGGCAGGCGAGGCCGCACAACACCAGCAATACCGCCAGCGCGGCGCCCGCGCCGAAGAACCACAGCGCGCCGCCGGCCAGGAACGGCGCCAGCCAGGCGAACCAGCCGATGTCGGACAGCATGGCGAACCAGGTGTTTTCCTTGAGCCTGACGGTTCCCTTGCGCAGCTCGACCCAGCCGATGACCCCCGTCCAGTCGCCCGGCCGTGCAAATGCGACCAGGTAGCGCGACCCGGCCTGCGGAACCAGGCCGCGGCGCAGGTTCACGCCGTAATGGGTTCGCCCCCCGCTCCTGAAGCTGAAGTCGCCCGGCCCTGGCTGGACGTCGAAGACCTCGTCGAAGTCGATGCGCTCGATATGCATGCCTGTCTCCTGATCGGGATCACTGTTCCACTGTCGATAATGCGCCGTAGCGCCCGGAAAGCAGCCGGTCCGAGAGCGCCGGGATCTCGTGCCCATCGCCGGCGTCGCCACCCAGGATGGGGGCCTGGACGCCATGATACGCTCCCGCCAGCTGGCCGCAAATGGCCGCCGTGGTGTCGGCATTGCCGCCGGCTCACCGGCCGTTCTTCAGCCGGCGCCACAAGGTGGTGCGGCTGATGCCGAGATGGCGCGCGGCCGCATCGCGCGAACCGCCGAAGCGCGCGACGAGGTCGGCCGTGGTTTCGGGGGGGCTGTCGGCCTTGATGCCGGCCGGCGACGGCGACGGCGAGGGCGACGGCGGCGGCATGGCGGCCGATGCCGCGTGCGCAACGGGAAGCGCGCCTTGCCCCAGTTCGGGCGCCACCGCCAGCAGGAAGCCCGGCGTCAGCGCCTGCAAGGGTTCCGCCGCCAGGAACAGGGCCAGGCGCTCCATCAGGTTGCGCAGCTCGCGCACGTTGCCCGGCCAGCCATAGCGTTCCAGCAGGGGCGCGCAGGCGCTTAGCTCGGCATGCAAATTCGGATGGGGCCGCGCGCCCAGCGCCGCCAGCGACTGTTTCAGCGACCATTCCGCCAGCGGTGCGATGTCCGCCATGCGTGCGCGCAGCGGCGGCAGGGCCAGGCGCAGCACGGCCAGGCGGAAGAACAAGTCGGCGCGGAAGCGTCCCTCGCGCACGCGCGCCTCCAGGTCGCAGTGGGTGGCGCTGACCACGCGCACCTCGATCGGCACCGGACGGGTGCCGCCCACGCGCATCACTTCGCGCTCTTCCAGCACACGCAGCAAGCGGGTCTGCAAGGCCAGCGGCATCTCGCCGATCTCGTCGAGGAACAGCGTGCCGCGGTTGGCCGCCTCGAACAGCCCCGCATGCCCGCCGCGCCGCGCACCCGTAAAGGCGCCTTCCTCGTGCCCGAACAGTTCCGACTCCAGCAGCGACTCGGCGATCGCCCCGCAGTTCACGGCAACAAAGGGCCGGTTCGTCCCCAGGTTGCGCGGCCCTTCGCGGTGGATGGCCTGGGCCACCAGTTCCTTGCCGCTGCCGGTTTCCCCCTGGATCAGTACGGTCGCCGGCGAACGCGCATACAGCACCACCGATTGCCGCAGCCTTTCCATCGCCTCGGATTCGCCGCGCAGGTCGTTCAGGCCGCGCCGCGCGCGCCGCGCCTCGTTGGCCGGCCCGCGCCGTATGCGGGTCGCTTCCAGCTGGGTCAGGCGCGCCAGTTCCAGCGCGTCGTCGAAGGCCTGGCGGATCGAGGCCGCCGAGTACAGGAAGACCCCGGTGAGGCCCGCTTCCTCGGCCAGGTCGGTGATCAATCCGGCGCCGACCACGACCTCGATGCCGCTCGCTTTCATTTCCTTGATCGCTGCCCGCGCATCCTCGCGCGTGACGTAGGTGCGCTGGGCGATGGTCAGGCCGAAGGTGGCGCTGAAATCGGCCAGCTCCGGCAAGGGCTGCTGGTAGCCGATCACGCCGATGCGGCTGGAGACCTTGCGCGCGCGGGCCAGTGCCTGCATCACGTCGAAGCCGCTCGCCTTGGCCACGACCACCGGCGCCGACACGCGCCCCTTCAGGTAGGCGCCGTTCGACCCCGCCGCGATCACCACGTCGCAGCGTTCGCTTGCCATGCGTTCGCGGATATGGCGCGCGGCCTCGTCGAAGCCGAGGTTGATCGGCTCGATGGTGGCCAGGTGGTCGTACTCGAGCGTGATGTCGCGGAACAGGTCGGACAGGCGCGAGACCGAGACGGTCCAGATGACCGGCTTGTCGACTTCCTGGGGCAGGGGGGAGAGAGGGCGCATGTTGCAATTCTACTGCAACCATGTTGCATCGATGTTGCAAAGTGAAACACGGTTGAAACATCCCGGCGATTGATGCATGCGGCCGCTTGACGCTAAACCCCTGAACTATCAGGCTTTTCGGCAGCCCAAAACGTAACGCCGTCGCTGGCACGCTCTTTGCAACTACCCAGGCATTCATCACCGTACAACAGGAGACACCATGATCCAATCGCCAGGCGCGCTGTTCCGCCGCGCCGTCCAGGAAGAATCGCCGCTGCAGGTCGTCGGCGCCATCAACGCCAACCACGCCCTGCTGGCCAAGCGCGCCGGCTTCAAGGCCATCTACCTGTCGGGCGGCGGCGTCGCGGCCGGTTCGCTCGGCCTGCCGGACCTGGGCATCTCGAACCTGGACGACGTGCTCACCGACGTGCGCCGCATCACCGACGTCTGCGATCTGCCGCTGCTGGTCGACGTCGACACCGGCTTCGGTTCCTCGGCCTTCAACGTGGCCCGCACCGTCAAGTCCATGATCAAGTTCGGCGCCGCCGCCATGCACATCGAGGACCAGGTCGGCGCCAAGCGCTGCGGCCACCGTCCGGGCAAGGAAATCGTCTCGAAGGCGGAAATGGTCGACCGCATCAAGGCGGCGGTGGATGCGCGTACCGACGAGAACTTCGTGATCATGGCGCGCACCGATGCGCTGGCCGTGGAAGGCATCGACGCCGCCATCGACCGCGCCGTGGCCTGCGTCGAAGCCGGCGCCGACATGATCTTCCCGGAGGCGATGACCGACCTGGCGATGTATTCGCGCTTCGCCAGGGCGGTCGGCGTGCCGATCCTGGCCAACATCACCGAGTTCGGCTCGACGCCGCTGTTCACCGTCGAGGAACTGAAGACGGCCGACGTCGGCCTGGTGCTGTACCCGCTGTCCGCCTTCCGCGCCATGAACAAGGCCGCCGAAAACGTCTACACTGCGATTCGCCGCGACGGCAGCCAGCAGGCGGTGCTCGACACCATGCAGACCCGCGCCGAACTCTACGATCGCATCAATTACCACGACTTCGAACAGAAGCTCGACGCGCTGTTCGCGGCCCAGAAAAAATAATCGACGACATTGAATTGGAGACCACCATGAGCGAACAACAAACCCCCACCTTCAAGCCGAAAAAATCCGTGGCCCTGTCCGGCGTCGCCGCCGGTAACACCGCGCTGTGCTCGGTCGGCAAATCGGGCAACGACCTGCACTACCGCGGCTACGACATCCTGGACGTGGCGAACTCCTGCGAATTCGAGGAAATCGCCTACCTGCTGGTGCACGGCAAGCTGCCCACGAGCGCCGAACTGCGCGGCTACAAGGCCAAGCTGAAGATGCTGCGCGGCCTGCCGCAAGCGGTGAAGCTGGCGCTGGAAGCCCTGCCGGCCGGCAGCCACCCGATGGACGTGATGCGTACCGGTGTCTCGGCCCTGGGCTGCGCGCTGCCGGAAAAGGACGACCACAACATCGCCGGCGCACGCGACATCGCCGACCGCCTGATGGCCTCGTTCGGTTCGATGCTGCTGTACTGGTACCACTACAGCCACAATGGCAAGCGCATCGAGACCGAGACCGACGACGACTCGATCGGTGGCCACTTCCTGCACCTGCTGCACGGTCATAAACCGTCCGACGAATGGGTGCGTGCGATGCATACCTCGCTCATCCTGTACGCGGAACACGAATTCAACGCCTCGACCTTCACCGCGCGCGTGATCGCCGGCACCGGCTCGGACATGCACTCGGCCATTACCGGCGCCATCGGCGCGCTGCGCGGGCCGAAGCACGGCGGCGCCAACGAGGTCGCGCTCGACATCCAGAAGCGCTACGAAAACGCCGACGAAGCCGAGGCCGACATCCGCAACCGCGTGGCCAACAAGGAGGTCGTGATCGGCTTCGGCCACCCGGTGTACACCATCAGCGACCCGCGCAACGTGGTCATCAAGGAAGTCGCGCGCACGCTGTCGCAGTCGGCCGGTTCGATGAAGATGTTCGACATCGCCGAGCGCCTCGAGTCCGTGATGTGGGAAGTCAAGAAGATGTTCCCGAACCTGGACTGGTTCTCGGCCGTGTCGTACCACATGATGGGCGTGCCGACCGCGATGTTCACGCCGCTGTTCGTCATCTCGCGCACCTCGGGCTGGGCCGCGCACATCATCGAGCAGCGCATCGACAACAAGATCATCCGCCCGAGCGCGAACTACGTCGGTCTGGAAGACCTGCAGTTCGTGCCGATCGCCGACCGCACATGATGCACGCCGCGCCAGCCGCCACGCCCACGCTACGCAGGCTCGGCCCCGCCGATGCCGCGCGCTACCGTGCGCTGCGGCTGGCCGGCCTGCGCGCCTTTCCGCATGCCTTCCAGCCCGCGGTCGAGGAAGCGCTGGCGCAGCCGCTGGCCTGGGCCACGGCGCGGCTGTCCCGGGCCGGCGAATACTGGTTCGGCGCCTTCCTCGGCGCGGAACTGGCCGGCGCCATCTGCCTGCGCCTGCAGGAGGGCGGCAAGATCCGCCACTCGGCCAGCCTGAACGCGCTGGTCGTCGATCCGCAGCGCCAGCGCCAGGGCATCGGCGCCGCGCTGGTGGCCCACCTGATCGAGCGCGCCCGCTCGCTCGGCTTCGTCCGCCGATCACGCTCACCGTCATCGACGGCAACGCGGCGGCGGTCGGCCTGTACGAGCGCTTCGGTTTCAGGCAATTCGGGCTGGAGCCGGACGCCTTTTTGCATGAGGGCCGCTACTACGCCCGGCAGCACCGACAACTATCACTCGTCACACCTTGGGTATCACCTCAATCATGAATAACGCTTATCGCAAACCCCTGCACGGCACCATGCTGCATTACTTCGACGCGCGCGAAGCCGTCGACGCCATCGAAGCCGGCGCCTGGGACAAGCTGCCCTACACCTCGCGCGTGCTGGCCGAAAACCTGGTGCGCCGCTGCGACCCCGTCGATTTGGTGCCGTCGCTCAAGCAGCTCATCGAGCGCAAGCGCGACCTCGATTTTCCCTGGTTCCCGGCGCGCGTGGTGTGCCACGACATCCTCGGCCAGACCGCCCTGGTCGACCTGGCCGGCCTGCGCGACGCGATCGCGCTCGAGGGCGGCAACCCGGCCCTGGTCAATCCGGTGGTGCCGACCCAGCTGGTGGTCGACCACTCGCTGGCCGTGGAATGCGGCGGCTTCGACCCGGACGCATTCGCCAAGAACCGCGCCATCGAAGACCGCCGCAACGAAGACCGCTTCCACTTCATCGACTGGACCAAGAAGGCTTTCCAGAACGTGGACGTGATCCCGCCCGGCAACGGCATCCTGCACCAGATTAACCTCGAGCGCATGTCGCCGGTCATCCAGGTCAAGGACGGCGTCGCCTTCCCGGACACCCTGGTCGGCACCGATTCGCACACCCCGATGGTCGATGCGCTGGGCGTGATCGCCATCGGCGTCGGCGGCCTGGAAGCCGAGAGCGTGATGCTGGGCCGTGCCTCCTACATGCGCCTGCCGGACATCGTCGGCGTCGAACTGACGGGCAAGCCGCAGCCGGGCATCACCGCTACCGACGTGGTGCTGGCGCTGACCGAGTTCCTGCGCGCCTCCAAGGTCGTGTCGACCTACCTCGAGTTCTTCGGCGAGGGCGCGGCCAAGCTGACCCTGGGCGACCGCGCGACGATCTCGAACATGGCGCCGGAATTCGGCGCGACGGCCGCGATGTTCTACATCGACGAGCAGACCATCAAGTACCTGAAGCTCACCGGCCGCGAAGACGAGACCGTGAAACTGGTCGAGCTGTATGCGAAGGAAACCGGCCTGTGGGCCGATGCGCTCAAGAGCGCCGAATACGAGCGCGTGCTGCGTTTCGACTTGTCCACGGTGGTACGCAACATCGCCGGCCCGTCGAACCCGCACAAGCGCGTGCCGACCTCGGAACTGGCGGCGCGCGGCATCGCCGGCGTGGTGGAAAACGAACCCGGCCGCATGCCGGACGGCGCCGTCATCATCGCGGCGATTACCAGCTGCACCAACACGAACAACCCGCGCAACATGATCGCGGCCGGCCTGCTGGCGCGTAACGCGAATGCGCGCGGCCTGCTGCGCAAGCCCTGGGTCAAGTCCTCGCTGGCGCCGGGCTCGAAGGCGGTCTCGCTGTACCTGGAAGAAGCGGGCCTGATGCCGGAACTGGAAAAGCTCGGCTTCGGCGTGGTCGCCTTTGCCTGCACCACCTGCAACGGCATGAGCGGCGCGCTCGACCCCGTCATCCAGCAGGAGATCGTCGAGCGCGATCTGTACGCCACCGCTGTGTTGTCGGGCAACCGCAACTTCGACGGCCGCATCCACCCCTACGCCAAGCAGGCCTTCCTGGCCTCGCCGCCGCTGGTGATCGCCTACGCCATCGCGGGCACGATCCGCTTCGACATCGAGAAGGACGTGCTGGGCCTGGACGCGAACGGCCAGCCGGTGAAGCTGGCCGACATCTGGCCGAGCGACGCCGAGATCGACGCCGTGATCGAACAGAGCGTCAAGCCCGAGCAGTTCCGCAAGGTCTACACGCCGATGTTCGCGCGCGTGGCCGACGATGGCGAAGCCGTCAGCCCGCTCTACGACTGGCGCGAGATGAGCACCTACATCCGCCGTCCGCCCTACTGGGAAGGGGCGCTGGCCGGCGTGCGTTCGCTCACCGGCATGCGTCCGCTGGCGCTGCTGGGCGACAACATCACCACCGACCACCTGTCGCCGTCGAACGCGATCATGGGCGATAGCGCGGCCGGCGAATACCTGTTCAAGATGGGCTTGCCGGAAGAGGACTTCAACTCCTACGCCACCCACCGCGGCGACCACCTCACGGCGCAGCGCGCCACCTTCGCCAACCCGACCCTGAAGAACGAGATGGTGCGCAATCCGGACGGTTCCGTCCGTGCCGGATCCCTGGCGCGCATCGAGCCCGAAGGGCAGGTGACCCGCATGTGGGAAGCGATCGAGACCTACATGGAGCGCAAGCAGCCGCTGATCGTGGTGGCCGGCGCCGACTACGGCCAGGGCTCCTCGCGCGACTGGGCGGCCAAGGGCGTGCGCCTGGCGGGTGTGGAGGCGATCGTGGCCGAGGGCTTCGAGCGCATCCACCGCACCAACCTGGTGGGCATGGGCGTGCTGCCGCTGGAATTCCTGCCGGGCGTGAACCGCCTGACGCTGGGGCTGGACGGGACCGAGACCTACGACGTGGTCGGCGAACGCACGCCGCGTGCGCAGCTCACCCTGGTGATCAACCGCAAGCATGGCGAGCGGGTCGAGGTGCCGGTGACCTGTCGCCTGGATACGGCGGAAGAGGTATCGATCTACGAGGCGGGCGGGGTGCTGCAGCGGTTCGCGCAGGACTTCCTGGCGTCGTCGAAGGTCGCGGCCTAAGGTGGACGGTATCGGGCGATGCGTCACCGTTGCGGGTGCAAGGTGACGCACCCAACACCCGGACACGTAAGACGACTCGTCGCCCGCACACTCACTGGATCAACGAAAAAATGGCACACCAACCCCAAATCAAAATCCCCGCCACCTACATGCGCGGCGGCACCAGCAAAGGCGTCTTCTTCCGCCTCGAGGACCTGCCCGAAGCGGCCCGCGTGCCGGGAACGGCCCGCGACAAACTCCTGCTGCGCGTGATCGGCAGCCCCGACCCCTACGGCAAGCAGATCGACGGCATGGGCGGCGCCACCTCCAGCACCAGCAAGGCCGTGATCGTCTCGAAAAGCACGAAGGAAGACCACGACGTCGATTACCTGTTCGGCCAGGTCTCGATCGACAAGGCCTTTGTCGACTGGTCCGGCAACTGCGGCAATCTGTCCTCGGCCGTCGGCTCGTTCGCCATCAGCGCCGGCCTGGTCGACAGGGAGCGCGTGCCCGGGAACGGCATGGCCCTGGTGCGCATCTGGCAAGCCAACATCGGCAAGACCATCCTCGCCCACGTGCCGATGACGAACGGCGAAGTGCAGGAAACCGGCGACTTCGAACTCGACGGCGTGACCTTCCCGGCGGCCGAAGTCCAGCTCGAATTCATGGACCCGGCGGCCGACGAGGAGGGGGGCGGCGGCTCGATGTTCCCGACCGGCCAACTAATCGACGACCTGGACGTGCCGGGCGTCGGCACCCTGAAGGCCACGATGATCAACGCCGGCATCCCGACCATCTTCGTGAATGCCGCCGACGTCGGCTACCTCGGCACCGAACTGCAGGACGCCATCAACGGCGACCCCAAGGCGCTGGTGCTGTTCGAGACCATCCGCGCCTGCGGCGCCGTGCGCATGGGCCTGATCAAGCACGTCGACGAGGCCCTGGACCGCCAGCACACGCCGAAGGTCGCCTTCGTCGCGCCGCCGCTCACCTACACCGCGTCCAGCGGCAAGGAAGTCCGGGCCGAGGACATCGACCTGGTCGTGCGCGCGCTCTCGATGGGGAAACTCCACCACGCGATGATGGGCACCGCCGCGGTGGCGATCGGCACCGCCGCCGCGGTGCCGGGCACCCTGGTCAACCTGGCGGCCGGCGGCGGCAGGCCCGGCGCGGTGCGCTTCGGCCACCCGTCCGGCACCCTGCGCGTGGGCGCCGAGGCGGTGGAATCGAACGGCGAATGGAGCGTGACCAAGGCGGTCATGAGCCGCAGTGCGCGCGTGCTGATGGAAGGCTGGGTGCGGGTGCCGGGCGACAGCTTCTGAGCGCACGCGGAGGGGCGGGAGGCGGGCAGGTGTCGTCGATGCGACGAAACCTGCCCGTCTTCGTTTCGATATTTCCATTGTGCTAGTAGGTTTTCACCAACGTGGTTTATGATCTGGCAACGCAAAAAGCGGCCCGGATCAGAGGCCGTCGCCTGGGATGCACCTGAAGATGGACAGAATGCCGAGTCAACCCGCCCTTGTCGCCGATGCCTTGCGGCTGCTGGGCGCCCCTGCCTGCGCCTGCGACGGCGCGGGCGTCATCATTGCCGCCAACGATGCGCTGGACCTGCTGCTGGGGGCGTCGCCGCTCGGCCGCATCCTGCCGGAGCTCTTCGTCGATGCCGCCGCCCCGACCGCCGAAGGCGAGCCGGCGCAGGCGTTGCATCTCGGCCGCAGCTGGCACGGCGTGCTCGCCACCGCGCGCGGCCGGGTGCAGGTGCAGGCGCATTCGCGGCCGCTCGGCGACGGCGGCGCCAGCATCGTCTTCGCCGATGTCAGCGCCTACGAACAGGGCCGCGAAACCCTGCGCACCACGGTGCTCGAGCAGCGCGTCCTGATCGAGAACGCGCCGGTCGGCATCCTGTTCACCCAGGGCGGACGGATGCGCAGCTGTAACCCGCGCCTGGCCGCGATGGCCGGCTACAGCCCCGAGGAACTGGCCTGCGCGGCCCCGGTCGACATGTTCCCTTCGCCGCAAGCCTTTACCCGCTTCATGGACAGCGCCTTCGGCATCATCGCCCAGGGCGAGGTGTTCGATACGCCGGTCGAGCAGTTCCGCCGCCGCGACGGCTCGCTGTACTGGTGCCGCGTGCGCGCCCACCTGGTCGAACCGGGGCGGCGCGAAGCCGGCACCATCTGGATCGTCGAGGACATCACCGAGACGCGCCGCGCCCAGCTCGAGGTCGAGGCCCTGCTCACGAATTCCGCGCTGGCGATCATCTTCACGCGCGAGCGCGCCATCACGCGCTGCAACGGGGGCTTTCGCGAGATGTTCGGCTATCCGCCCGGGAGCGCGCTGCCGGCCAGCGTGCGCGGCCTGTACCGCGACGACGCCGGCTGCGAAGCCGTCGGCGCCGCCGCCTTTGCGCAGTTCGCGCTGGGGCGCTCCTACACCACCGAGACCGAAATGGTGCGCGCCGACGGCACGCCGCTCTGGGTGCAGCTGATCGGCTTCATGGTCAACCCCGACGAGCCGGCGCACGGCAATGCCTGGATCGTCGAGGACCGCACCCGCCACAAGCGCAGCGAAGAGTCGCTGCGCATCGCGCTGCTGGAAAACCAGGCCATCCTCGACAGCGCGGTGCTGGGCATCGCCGTGGTCGAGAACGGCCACACCCTGCACTGCAACCGCAAGATGGAAGAGATGTTCGCCTGCGCGCTGGGCGGTATCGGCGGCGTCTCGGTGCGTTCGCTCTATCCGGACGTCGACGCCTGGCAGGCGGCGCGCGCCGAGACCGCGCGCGACTTCGCGGCCGGGCGCGTGCACGTGTCCGAGCACCGCCTGCTACGGCGCGACGGCAAGGTCTTCTGGGCGCGCCTCTCGGGCCGCCCCTTCGACCCTGAGAACCCGGGCGGACGCAGCGTCTGGATGGTGGACGACGTCACGGCCCGGCGCGAAGCGGCCGAGGAAGTGCGGCGCGCGCGCGACGAGCTCGAAGTACGGGTGGCCGAGCGCACCGCCGAACTGGCCGGCGCCAACGCCCTGCTGCAGGACGAGATCCTGGAGCGGCGCCAGGCCGAGGCGCGCGTGCACCACATGGCCTACCACGACAGCCTGACCGGCCTGCCGAACCGTGCGCTGCTCGCCGACCGCATGGAGCAGGCGATCCTGGCGGCACAGCGTTCGAACACCAGGCTTGCCGTGATGTTCATCGACCTCGACCGCTTCAAGACCATCAACGATTCGCTCGGCCACCTGACCGGCGACTACCTGCTGAAGGAAGTCGCGAACCGCCTGTGCCGCGCGGTGCGCGCCAGCGACACGGTGGCGCGCCTGGGCGGCGACGAATTCGTGGTGCTGGTGCCGGGCGTGCACGCCAGCAGCGAATGCGACGCGGTGGGCGACAAGATCATCGAGGCCCTGGCGCGGCCGGTGCCGGTGGACGGCCACAGCCTGCACATCTCGCCCTCGATCGGCATCTGCCTGTATCCCGACGACGGCCAGGACGTCGAGACCCTGATGCGCCATGCCGACGCGGCGATGTACCACGCCAAGGCGGCCGGGCGCAACAACTACCAGTTCTTCAACCAGCGCATCAACCAGGCCGCGGCGCGCCACTTCGAGCTCGAATCGAGCCTGCGCACGGCGCTGGCCAACGGCGAGTTCGAGCCCTTCTACCAGCCGATCATGGACATGGCCACGGGTCGCGTGCACGCGCTCGAGGTGCTGCTGCGCTGGCGCCGTCCCGGCATCGGCCTGGCGCTGCCGGACGACTTCATCCCGATCCTGGAAGAGAACGGCATGATCGTGCCGGTCGGGGAGTGGGTGATCCGGCGCGCCTGCGAGCAGAGCATGGCCTGGCAGCGCCAGGGCCTGCCGGCGGTACCGCTGGCGATCAACCTGTCGGCGCGCCAGTTCATGCACCGCGCGCTGGTGACCTCGATCCGCCGCATCGTGGACGAGACCGGGATCGACCCGACCCTGGTCGAATTCGAGATCACCGAATCGGCGCTGATGCAGCACAGCGAGCAGACCCTCGAGATCCTCGGGCAGATCAACCGCATGGGCATGCGCCTGTCGATCGACGACTTCGGCACCGGGTATTCGAGCCTGGCCTACCTGAAGCGCTTCCCGGTCCGGAAGATCAAGATCGACCGCGCCTTCATCCGCGAGCTGGAGGCGAGCAGCGAGGACCGCGCGATCGTGGCGGCCGTGATGGCGCTGGCGAACAGCCTGCAGCTGCAGGTGGTGGCGGAAGGAGTGGAGACCGAGGAGCAGCTGGCGCTGCTGCGCGGGTACGGCTGCCAGTACGTGCAGGGCTGGCTGTTCGCCAGGGCGCTCGACAGCGAGGCCACGTGGACCTTGCTGGCAAGCGAGTAGGGTGCATCGAACTCAATCCAGCGTCGCGATCACCGGCGTATGGTCCGACGGCTGCTCCCAGGTGCGCGGTTCGCGGTCGATGACGCAGGCCGTGCAGCGCTTGGCCAGCTCGGTCGACAGCAGGATGTGGTCGATCCTCAGCCCGCGGTTGCGGCGGAAGGCCATCATGCGGTAGTCCCACCAGCTGTACTGCTTTTCGGGCTGCTCGAACATGCGGAAGGCGTCCACCATGCCCAGGTCGACCAGCCCGGCCATTGCCGCCTTTTCGCGGTCGGAGAAGTGGATCTTGCCTTCCCACTCGGCCGGGTCGTGCACGTCGCGGTCTTCCGGCGCGATGTTGTAGTCGCCCAGCAGGGCCAGTTGCGGGTGCTGGCGCATTTCCTCGTCCAGCCATGCGTGCAGGGCTTTCAGCCAGGCCAGCTTGTAGACATATTTGTCCGAATCGACCGCCTGGCCGTTCGGGATGTAGGCGCAGACGAAGCGCACGCCCTCGATGGTGGCGGCGATGATGCGCTGCTGCTCGTCCTCGAAACGCGGGTTGTTCTTGACGACGTCGGTGATCGGGAACTTCGAGAGGATGGCGACGCCGTTGTAGGTCTTCTGGCCGGTGTAGGCGACCTGAT
>Ga0308166_1003231_pt1 | contig 14058 bp, 9 predicted proteins | sample PhyCR2_2_FD_202137 | JGI IMG/M metagenome (GOLD analysis project Ga0308166, IMG submission 202137) | Phyllosphere microbial communities from UC Gill Tract Community Farm, Albany, California, United States - DLSLCC.R2 | ecosystem: Host-associated > Plants > Phyllosphere > Unclassified | place... | reverse complement strand
AACAACGGTAGAGCCGAACCGTAAAAACGACAACGCAGCCTCATTCCCTGCCAGCTTTCCTGTTATCGCCCAGCCTCCGACCGTCCCACATAGAGCAAATAAAATGCCTAAAACAATATGTTGAAAAGTGAGGTTTCTCATATTTACCTAGCCATGCTTGCCACATTTTCCTTTATCTCCAGCTTGTTATCAACATAGTCTACAACTGTAGCTGCAAGAATATAGCCCCCGACTACTACGGCCACGACAGCAAACACAGGAGCCGCGGTCATGCCTAGGGCTAATGCCCCGGCTGTAACAAGTGCCGTTCCTGCTGCAGCTAAGACGCTTCCCAAAGCGGCAGTTGCTCCCGCCTTTGTAATACTTACACCAGCTCTTCCCAAGAATTCAGATAAATCCCGGCTTCCTTTTTCGTCCAAGAACACTGAATGCGCATCGACAAATAAGTCGATTATCGTGCCGATAATTTGGATTTTTAATCCACTACGGAAATTTTCGTAATTAGTTAACGCTATGCGACGTGCTCCCCCGTAACCGTCCTTTCCAGACTTCGCGAAGCCACCATCGATGAAACGCGTTTGCGCCGATCCAAGCGCATTTCTGTAGTGCTTTGTTTGCGCGACCGTATTGCCTCCAAAAGATTGGGCAATGAGCTGTGAAAGCGGCTTCCCCTTTATTAAGGCGCGATATTTTCCTATGGCTTTCTTTTCAATACGCACAGTCATACTAAGCTTGTTCAACGATTTCCAATGCTCCTGTATGTATCCTGCAGATTCCTTGAACCAGTTACTTGTTATCGCTTCACTACCGCCAGCAACAAGGGCTGCCGCGTTGATTGCTTGATATACGGGATTGGCTTCTTCGCTTTTCGCAGGCGGCTTGAATATATCGGCCGGCTTGCCAGTTACTGAACCATTTTCGAGTTGCGCCAATACGGTAGGATGTATAGCTTCAGATCCCACCTCGGTAACTGCAACATAGTCGCATACTTCCGGCGGCTGTTTAGGATAGGCATAATCAAATTGGCTTCCTGCACTTTTCATAAAGGAGAGCTTTGACTCGATCGTCGGCGCAAGAGAAATTTGCATCCGGCCTATGCCGAACGGATCGTTAGCCGTGCACATAAATGGCTCGACCTCCTGCTTTTTGCCCATAATTACCATCAGCGGCTCAGGCTTTGTTTTAGGATCAGAACCGTAGTCGGTCGCATCAAGCCTCTTAATTTCGTACCGACCGATAACCATGTCATGTAGCTTTAACAAAATACAATCCTGAAAGTTTCTCCCCACCCAGATATTGAAGCGTTCGCCATCAGAGAATACAGCGCTGTTCGACAATTTCTTTTCTCGCGGATTGTAGAAAAGATCCTTTGACTCAACAGTATAAACAGCATCCTTCTTCAAATTAAGATCAAAAATAATGTCTCGATGCTTTCGCAAGATAACTTTCACCTTATCACTCGAGCGCCAACACTGCACCGATTCGCCCGGCAAATCAATGCAAACTTCCTGATGCTTTACTGCTAATGTAGGCTTAGATTTTTTCTGGTTACTCATTTTTCCCTCATCGACGACGTGGCTGTTTTGCGCCAAAAGGCCCTAGCGGAATTTTTTTAAAGACAGATTTACCGCTTCCATCCAGCACTGTCTGTTTCTCGGAGCCATCCGAGAATTTCAAGCAAATAGGTTCATCGGCAAGCACATTCCCATCCGCATCTACATACTCGATCTCTAAATCACGTTTGATGTTCATTTCCGAGATCTTCATTGCCATTTCCATGCCGGATACGCTGACCGGCCCTGCCAATTCCTTCTTGCTTGCCTTGAAATCGACCTTGCCGGGCGCATGCACTTCGATATTTCCACCCTCCAGCTTGATGTATGCCCCTTGCGCAGTCAGCAGCACATGCTTCTTCGGGGCCGCGACCGCGACCGACTTGCCAACACTCGCAACCGTAACGAGCTTGTCGGCCACTACAGAGGTCACACCCGACTGGCTCTGGCTACTCAGCTTCCCGCTGGCTGCGTGCAGCTTCAGACCGGCCTCCTGATTCGGCTTCTTGCTGTTGGCGGCTTTGCCGTAGCTGAACAGACTAATGCCGCGATTCACGGCAATGCCTGTACTCCCCTGTGCCGCGAAGTTGATGTCCTGTCCGGCGCTCATGCTGGTGGTGTCATCGGCAGTAACGGTCACGTTCCCAGGCGTCCCGGCAACGATCCCGGCAGGGGCCGACAACTGGATAAGCGGCTCGCCAAAAGCCGTCACCTTGCCCTGCCCACCCACCTCGCCACTACCCCCGTTCTCCATGCTGCCGAGCACCTCGACACTGCGCTCCACCGCCTTGAATGCGGCCAGCCCGTCCGCTTCCGGCTCATTTTTCATCTTCGCGTTATGCTTCTGTGCCTGCGTCGCCAGGCCAAGCGCCATCTGCTGGCTCGCCTCGATCTGCCCGATCGCTTCCCGCGCATCGAGCTGGCAGCCACTGCCGCCACTGCGCCCATCGCAAGACAACAGCACACCCTGCCCGGCCCGAAGCGCGGCACTGTGTTCGCTTTTCAGCTCCGCCCCGAACCCCACCGTGCCCAGCCGTCCGTTATCGCTCTGGTGCCGCAAATGCCCCAGGTTCAGTTCCGCCGAACCATCGTGCGCCTTGCCATGCCGCTGCAACACAACACGCGACTGCTCCGCGCTGTCGTCGAACACCAGCTGGTTATAGGCGCCGTTCCCACCCTGGCTATCGCGCATCGCCTGTGACTTGATCCCCGACAATACCGCCGGATGCGCATGCGCGCCCCCCTCGCCGTGGAACCAGGCAGGCGCATTGCCCGTCACCGCTCCCGCGCCATACGCCATGCTGTTGTGCTGGGCATCGGCCTGCCCACGCCCGTTGTAGAGCGCGCCGATCACCACCGGCCGGTCGATATCGCCGTCCATGAAATCGACCAGCACTTCCTGCCCCACACGCGGAACCATGGTGCTGCCCCAGTTCGCGCCGGCCACCGGCGTTGCTACCCGCACCCAGGTGCCGGCGAGGTTGTTGCCCGGTGCGCCGGTGTGCCCATCGGGAGACGGATGCACCATGCGGCTATGGCTGGCCAACCCGCGTTGCCAATGAAATTGCACCTTGACCCGGTGATCGCGGTCGGTGTGGACCACCGCACCGGCTGGCCCAACGACGATTGCCGTCTGCTGGCCGCGCACTGTGGGACGTGGATGCAGCAACTGGCCATGCGCATCGATGCCGCTGCCGCGGTAAGGAACGCTGGCGGGCAAGGCATCGAAACGGTTCCGATAGAGCGGGCGATCCGCTGTTTCATCGCCCGCGGCGCGCATGCCCGGCTCGGCATCGAGCGCCCTGGCGACGGCACCACTCCCCAGCAGCGACTGCACGCTGCCGCGCACCTCCGCGGACAGATTGTTGTGCATCAGGTGCGCGACACGGGTGATCGTGAAGCTGCGGCCATCGTCGCTGCGCGCCTGGTCGAAGCGCGCGTGGCCATGCAACGCGAAGGTGGTGCCGGGCGCGAAGCTGCGCACGGTTCCGGCGCCGACATGCACCTGGTGCGTGGCCTCCAGCGCCTCGATCTGCCTGGTGACGATGCGCTGGCCATGCTCGCGGTCGGCCCAGGCATACACGCCCGGCGCGTCGCGGCTGACCAGGCTGGCATCGCCGCCCACGCCGGCCGCGCTCACCTGGCGCCGATACACGGCACGGTAATCCCAGCTGCCCATCTCCACGGCATCCGTGCGCAGGCGCGATTCGGTGCGCCAGCGGTCGATGCTGTCGGCACGCATCACCGCGCCCGGTTTGGTGAACTGGACGGCTGCCTGCGCATTCGGCTGGAAGGCGCCGTTGTAGTCGGCGATGACCATCGTGTGGCAGCCGAGCGAGGCGTTGCGCGGATCGCCGTCGTGCTCGAAGAAATAAAACAGGCCTTCCTCATGCATCAGCCGCTCGGCAAAAGCCAGGTCGCTTTCCTGGTATTGCGTCGTCAAGCTGCGCCGTGGGTAGAGGCGGCGGTCGGCGATCTCGTAGCGCCATGCCGGCATCAGCCTGCCTTTGCCCTGCCAGGCGCCAAAGACGGCGTCGAGGATGTCGAATACCGTCATGTCCTGGAACACGCGGCTGTCGCGGCCCAGGCCGAGGAAGGCGCTCCAGGGTTGCAGGGTGAGGTGGTAGCGGGCCAGGCCGCCGTTCGCGCCGCTGATCTGCGCCGCGGTGATGTGCCCGTGAAACGGCCGCAGCGCATCGCGGCTGGCGGCGGTCAGCAGCTGCAGCAAGGCGGGCTGGCCGAGCAGGGATTTCAGCGGCAGGTGGGCATTCTCGCACAAGGCATCGATGCGGAAGGTGAATCCTCCGCCGATGCCCTCCTCGCCGCGCACGCATTCGGCCAGCAATTGCTCGCCCAACGGCGTTGTCAGCCGGATCAAACGCGTGTCGTGCGTATAGCGGCTGAGCGAGGCGAACAGTGCGGAAACAGCATGATGCGGCATGGGCAAGCTCCCGTGAAATGCAGGCCGCATGCACCGAAGGGAAGGTGCGAAACAGCAACCTGAACCCAGCGATTACACGCCGGGTTGCCGTATTCACGTTTGCTTTGGATCAGGTCAATTGCTACCGCAACATAGATTGCTACACCGTGAGGTCGCCTTCCGAAAACCAGTTAGGAAACTGGCGAGAGTTTGTTTAAGAAAAATCCGACCGACAAAATAAAAGCGCTGCTCCGCTTTCGCGTGCAGCGCTTTCGACAGGAAGCGGCATGCGCACAGGCACGCCGCTTGTCTCGATCACGACCTAGTTACCCAGGTCCCGCCCGCCAAAGGCATTCGGCAACTGCTCCGCCGCCGTGGTCTCGAACACGTCGCCCTTCAGGTTGGTCAGCACCACCGGCAGGCCATTCCCGCCCAGTTCCAGCACGACCTGGCGGCAGGCGCCGCAGGGTGCGATCGGACCGTCGGTCTGGCCGATCACGGCCAGGGCCGTGAAGTCGCCCGGCTTGTAGCCGTGCGCGATCGCCGAAAAGAAGGCGGTGCGCTCGGCGCAGTTGCACAGGCCGTAGGAGGCGTTTTCCACGTTACAGCCGCGGAAGATGCGGCCATCCTTGCACTCCAGGGCGGCGCCCACCTTGAAGTGCGAATACGGCGTGTAGGCCAGCTCGCGCGCGGCGCGGGCCTCTTCGATGAGTTTGTCGTACTTCATGCGTCTTACTTTGGACGGATGGTGCGGTGGATCATCGGCTGGGCCGCCGGTTTTTCAAGACCGATCTGGTACGCCGCCTGCACCTGGCGCACGGCCTGCTCGGCCGCTGCCTGGGTACGCGCATGCACGGTGCCCAGCGGCTGGCCGACGTCGATCCGGTCGCCCAGTTCCACCAGGCCGGTCAGGCCGACGGCGAAGTCGATCGCATCCTGCGGACGCACGCGGCCGCCGCCCAGGGCGACGACTGCCAGGCCCAGGCCGCGGGTGTCGACCGCGCTGGCGTAGCCGGCCTGCAGGGCCGGCACCGGCACGATGACCGGGGCGGTTTCCAGGTAGGCGTCCGGCTTGTCCATCAGGTCGGCCGGGCCGCCGAGGGCGGTGACCATGCGCGCGAAGCGTTCCGCGGCTTCGCCCGAATCCAGGGCGGCCTGCAGCTTGGCGCGGGCTTCGGCGTCGTTCGCGGCCAGGCCCGAGATGACCAGCATCTCGGCGCACAGCGCCATCGTCACTTCGTGCAGGCGCGCCGGGCGCGACTTGCCGCTCAGGTAGTCGATGGCGACGCGCACTTCGACCGCGTTACCGGCCGCGTGGCACAGCGACTCGTCCATGCCGGTGAGGATGGCCGAGGTGCGGGTGCCGGCGCCGTTGCCGACCTGGACGATGCTCTCGGCGAGTTCCAGCGATTTCTCCGGGGTCGGCATGAAGGCGCCGCTGCCGACTTTCACGTCCATCACCAGCGCGTCCAGGCCGGCCGAGAGCTTCTTGGAGAGGATCGAGCCGGTGATCATGGCCACCGATTCCACGGTCGCCGTGGTGTCGCGGATGCTGTAGAAGCGCTTGTCGGCCGGCGCCAGCTGGGCGGTCTGGCCGATGATGGCGACGCCGACTTCCCTGACCACCTTGCGGAACAGTTCCGGATCCGGCACGGTGCTGTAGCCCGGGATCGAATCAAATTTATCCAGGGTGCCGCCGGTGTGGCCCAGGCCGCGGCCCGAGATCATCGGCACGAAGCCGCCGCAGGCGGCGATCATCGGTCCGAGCATGAGCGAGACCACGTCGCCGACGCCGCCGGTCGAATGCTTGTCGACCACCGGGCCGGGCAGGTTCATCGACTTCCACTCCAGCACCTGGCCCGAATCGCGCATCGCCAGGGTAAAGGCGACGCGTTCGTCCATGCTCATGTCGTTGAAGTAGACGGCCATCGCGAGCGCCGCGATCTGGCCTTCGGTGACGCTGCCGTCAGGAATGCCGCGTACGAAAAACTGGATTTCTTCCGCGGTCAGGGTGCCGCCGTCGCGCTTCTTGCGGACGATTTCTTGGGGGAGGAACATGGGATGTTCGCCTCTCTAAATCAAATGGTTCAAATGACGCATCCATCGGACTGCGTCGGAAAACGACGTAGGGTGGGCGCTCCGTGCCCACGCGTCAACGCTGATCATCGTTGGCCCGCTTTTCAACAAGCCAACACTGTTCATATGTCACGCGTGGGCACGGGGCACCCACCCTACCCGTCACGCGCTAACGCGACGGTTTATTCATGCCATCTCAAACGCCGTATGGAATCCAGATGTTTTTCACCTGGCTCGCGTGCTGCAGCACGGCGCGGCCGCAGGCCTGCTTGGCATCGAACCAGTCGCGGCCCTTGCCGCCGCCGACCCAGGTGCGCTTCAGGGTTTCGCTCGACAGGCGCTCGACTTCGGCGCAACCTTCCGCCGAACCGTCGTGGCGCCACACCGCATCGATGTCGCCGTGCGTGGCCAGCGTACGCGCCAGCTCGTCGCTTGATCCCGTGACGATGTTCAGCGCGCCGCCCGGCAGGTCCGAAGTATCCAGCACCTGGTACAGGTCCGTGGCCGACAGCGGATGCGCTTCCGACGGCACCGCGATCACGCGGTTACCCAGGGCCAGCGCAGGCGCTACCAGCGAGATGAAGCCCAGCAGCGGGTTCTCGTTCGGGCAGACGATGCCGATCACGCCGACCGGTTCGTTCAGCGCCACGGTGATGCCGTGCATCGGCGGCTGGTGCGCCTGGCCGTCGTACTTGTCGGCCCAGGCCGCCCAGTAGAACAGGCGTTCGATCGAGGCCTGCACTTCGCGGGCGGCATCCTTGCTGCCGGTCTGCGCGGCGATGCGCTGCGCGAATTCGTCGGCGCGGATCGCCAGGTTCTCGGCGATGTAATACAGCACCTGGGCGCGGTTATGCGCGGTGGCCTTGGTCCAGCCGGCCGCCTTGTGCGCGGCTTCCACGGCGTTGCGGATGTCCTTGCGGCTGCCTTCGCCGATGTCGGCCAGGAAGCTGCCGTCCGCGCCGTGGATGGCGCGGCTGTAGGCGCCGTCCGGGCGCGCCTGCTTGCCGCCGATGTAGAGCTTGGCGGTGCGGTCGACGGCGAACGGGCTGTCGCCGGCTGCCGGCTTGAACGCTACCTTGGCTGCCACGATTGGCGCAGCCGGGCGCGCATCTTCCGACAGCGCGGTCAGGTACTCGTACATGCCTTCCTTGCCGCCTTCGCGGCCGAAGCCCGATTCCTTGTAGCCGCCGAAGCCGCAGGCGGCGTCGAACTGGTTGGCGGTGTTGATCCACACCACGCCGGCCTTGATCTGCGGCGCCACGTCCAGCGCCAGCGAGATCGATTCCGACCACACGCAGGCGGCCAGGCCGTACACGGTGTTGTTGGCCAGTTGGACCGCTTCGCCCGGGGTGCGGAAGCTCATGGCGACGAGCACCGGTCCGAAGATCTCGGTCTGGGCCACGGCGGCCGAGGTCGAGGCGCCGGTGATCAGGGTCGGCAGGTACCACGAGCCGGCTTGTGGGGCTTCGCAGCTTGGTTGCCAGATGTCGCAACCCTCGGCGCGGGCGGCTTCCACCAGGCCGTGGATGCGCTGTTGCTGCACCGGGTCGACCAGGGCGCCGATGTCGTTCGACTTGTCGAGCGGCGAGCCGACGCGCAGGTTCTGCATGCGCGCCTTGACCTTGGCGATGAAGCGCTCGTACACCGACTCCTGCACCAGCAGGCGCGAACCGGCGCAGCACACCTGGCCCTGGTTGAACCAGATCGAGTCGACCAGGCCTTCCACGGCGGCGTCGAGGTCGGCGTCGTCGAAGACGATGAAGGGCGACTTGCCGCCCAGTTCCAGCGACAGCTTCTTGCCGCTGCCTGCTGTGCTCTTCCTGATGATGCGGCCGACTTCGGTGGAGCCGGTAAAGGCCAGCTTGTCGATGCCGGGGTGATTGACGATGGCTTCGCCCACGCGGCCGTCGCCGGTGACGATGTTCACGACGCCGGCAGGCACGCCGGCCTGCTGGCAGATCTCGGCGAAGAGCAAGGCGGTGAGCGAGGTGTACTCGGCCGGCTTGAACACGACCGTGTTACCGGCGGCCAGCGCCGGGGCGATTTTCCACGCCAGCATCAAGAGCGGGAAGTTCCACGGCACGATCTGGCCGACCACGCCCACGGCGCGGTAGTCGGCGAATTCCTCGGCCTGCAGCGCGGCCCAGCCGGCGTGGTGGTAGAAGTGGCGTGCGGCCAAAGGCAAGTCGGCATCGCGGGTTTCGCGGATGGTCTTGCCGTTGTCCAGGGTTTCCAGCACCGCGAACAGGCGCGAGTGCTTTTGCAGCAGGCGCGCGATCGCGTACAGCACTTTCGCGCGGCCGTGGCCGCCCATGGCCACCCAGCCCGGCTGCGCGCGGCGCGCCGCCGCGACGGCGCGCTCGACGTCGTCGTTCGTGGCCTGCGTCACCTGTGCCAGTTCCACGCCGTCGGCCGGGTTGGTCGAGGCGAAGGTGTCGGCAGCTTCAGTCCATTCGTTGTCGATGAAGAGGCCGAAACGGCGTCCATGCCCGTCCAGCCACGCCTGTGCTTCTTTGGTGGTTTCAAGAGCGGGGCCGTAATCCATGGTTTGCAGAATCTCTTTAATTGTTGGCATGACGAATCCGTTCGGTGTTTAAGGTTGCGCGTGGCGGTGGGCGGCCGAGTAGGCGCCGGTCACGTAGTGCTCGAGCTGGCGTTCGATGTCGGTCAGGAGGCTGGACGCACCGATGCGGAACAGGTGCGGCTGCAGCCATTCGTTGCCCAGTTCTTCCTTCATCACCGTCAGGTACTGCAGCGCGCTCTTGGCGGTGCTGACGCCGCCGGCCGGCTTGTAGCCGACCATGAAGCCGGTCTGCTCGTAGTACTCGCGGATCGCGCGCACCATCACCAGCGACACGGGAATGGTGGCGTTCACGCCTTCCTTGCCGGTCGAGGTCTTGATGAAATCGGCGCCGGCCATCATGCAGACCCACGAGGCTTTGGCCACGTTGTCCAGCGTGACCAGGTCGCCGGTGGCGAGAATGGCTTTCACGTGGGCGTCGCCGCAGGCCTTGCGGTAAGCAAGCATCTCGTCGTACAGCGCTTGCCAGTTACCGGTCAACACGTGCTGGCGGGTGATGACGATGTCGATCTCGGTGGCGCCGGCGGCGACACTCAGCTCGATCTCGCGCAGCTTGGTTTCCATGCTCGACAGGCCGGCCGGGAAGGCGGTCGACACGGCGGCGATCGGCAGGCGGCCCTGCAGGATCTTCCCTGCCGGTTCGATCATCTCGTGGTACACGCACACGGCGCCGGTGGTGAGCGACTCCAGGCCCAAGGCCTGCATCAAATCGGCGCGGATCGGACGCATCGCCTTGCGGCACAGGCGCTCGACGCGGCCCGGGGTGTCGTCGCCCGACAGCGTGGTCAGGTCCATGCACTCGATGGCGCGCACCAGCCAGGCGGCCTGGTATTCCTTTTTCACCGTGCGGCGGTTCGCCAGGCTGGCGGCGCGGCGGTCGGCGGCGTTGCGGTTCACCTTCAGGCTGTTGACCCAGCCGAGGTCGAGGCCGACGGCGGTGTTACGTTTGAAGTCCAGGTTCTGGGTCATAGCAGTGCGGTTCCGTTGGAAAGGGGTTTGACGCCGAGGTGCTTGGCCAGCGTGGCGCCGATGTCGGAGAAGGTCGATGCGGTCGGCAGTTCCTGCGCCTTGACGTTCGGGCCGAAGAAGATCATCGGGATGTGCTCGCGCGTGTGGTCCGAGCCCGGCGCGGTCGGGTCGCAGCCGTGGTCGGCGGTGATCACGACCAGGTCGCCATCCTTCAGCTTGGCCATGAATTCAGGCAGGCGCGCGTCCAGCTCGTGCAGCGCGTTCGAGTAGCCGGCGACGTCGCGGCGGTGGCCGAAGTGCATGTCGAAGTCGACGAAGTTCACGAAGCTCAGCGAGTTCGATGGCGCTTCGTCGGCCACTTCCAGCAGGCGGTCGAACAGGGCCATGTTGTCCGGGCCTTTGACGAGGCGGGTCACGCCCTGGGCCGCGAAGATGTCGCTGATCTTGCCGAGCGCGATGACTTCGCCGCCAGCCTCCTTCACATGGTCGAGCAGGGTCGGCGCGGTGGGCGGCACGGCGTAGTCGTGGCGGTTGCTGGTGCGCTTGTAGTCGCCGTTGCTGCCCGTGAAAGGACGCGCGATCACGCGGCCGATGTTGTAGGGCTTGACCAGTTCGTAGGCCGCTTCGCACACTTCATACAGGCGATCCAGGCCGAAGTGCTCTTCGTGCGCGGCGATCTGCAGCACCGAGTCGGCCGAGGTGTACAGGATAGGCTTGCCGCTGGCGACATGTTCGTCGCCCAGCTCGTTGATGATGGTGGTGCCGGACGCGTGGCAGTTACCCAGCCAGCCCGGAACGCCCGTCAGCTCCTGCAGCTTGTCGGTCAACGCTGAGGGGAAGCTCGGCACGGTCTTCGGGAAGTAGCCCCAGTCGAACAACACCGGCACGCCGGCGATTTCCCAGTGGCCGCTTTGCGTGTCCTTGCCGGTCGACTGCTCGCGCGCGACGCCCCAGGCGCCGCTGAAGCCGTCGCGCTGGCTGAAGCCGGCGGCCCATTCGCCGCTGGCCTTGTGCGCGGCGGCCGCCAGGCCGAGGCGCTCCAGGTTCGGCAGCGACATCGGCTTGCCCTCTTTCGCGGCCCATTCGGCGATGTGGCCGAAGGTGTTGGCGCCCGTGTCGCCGTATTTGTCGGCGTCGGGCAGCGCGCCCAGGCCGAAGGAGTCAAGCAGGAGGATGAATGCGCGTGACATTGTTTCGCTCGTGATTTAGTTGGCAGCGGCGCGTGGGATCGAAGCCAGGCGCTCGACGAAGGAATGGATCAGGGTGACCAGGTCCTTGGCGGCGATGGCCGCGTACTTCAGGGTCTGCTCGTGCGACAGCGGGAACGGCGACAGGCCTTCGGCCAGGTTGGTAATCGCCGAGACGCCCACCACTTTCAGGCCGCAGTGGCGCGCCGAGATCACTTCCGGCACCACCGACATGCCGACCACGTCGGCGCCCAGGGTCTTGAAGGCGCGGATTTCGGCGGCGGTCTCGAAGTTCGGGCCCGGCGCGGCCAGGTAGACGCCTTCGGCCAGGGTGATGTTCTTGCTTGCTGCGGTTTCCTTCACCAGCGCGCGCAGGTCGGCGTCGTAAGCGTTGGCCATGCTGAAGAAGCGCGGGCCGAAGCGCTCGTCGTTCGGGCCGGCCATCGGGCTGCCCGGCAGCAGGTTGATGTGGTCGGTCAGGACGACGACGCTGCCGGCGTCGACTTCAGGACGCAGCGAACCGGCGGCGTTCGTCACCAGCAGCATTTCGCAGCCGAGCAGCTTGAAGGTGCGCACGGCCGAGGTCATGACCTGGGCGCCGTAGCCTTCGTAGAAGTGGCCGCGGCCCTTCATGCACACCACCGGCACGCCGGCCAGGGTACCCAGCACCAGTTCGCCCGCGTGGCCATGCACGGTGCTGATCGGGAAGCCCGGCAGGTCGGCATAGCTGATCGAGACGACGTCGCTCATCTGCTCGGCCAGCACGCCGAGGCCGGAACCGAGGATCATGGCGACGCGCGGCGCGAAGCCCGGCTTGCGGGCGCGGATGACGTCGGCGGCTTCGAATGGGGTATTGCTGGACATGGTTTTCCTTCTTTGAATCTGAATGGGTAAGCGTGGCGGGGCGGCTATCGTGGGGCGTGTCGAAGGGGGCGGCGCTGAAGAAAGCTGGCGTCCAGGCGGGACACTTGATAAGCCAAAAATTATTCTAACTATGCATTATCAGGGATATGTATGGCAAATACCATTTTTCTTCGGCATTTATACGACCAACAAATAAATCCGCGTAAATTTATGTCCGTTGTATGTTGGCTTACAGATACAATTTAACCAACAGGACAATATTCTGCGCCGGCTGTATTGACCGCGTCCAAACATTTGTCTAGTATCGAACAACATTTGTTTATAATTGCCGACCGTGACTGAACTCTCCAAGAAAGAACAGTTGTACGAGCTGATCCGTGCCAATCCCTTCATTGCGCAGCAGGACCTCGCCGCCCAGCTCGGGCTCTCGCGCTCGGCCGTTGCCGGCTACATCGCCACCCTGGTGCGCGAGCGGCGCCTGCTCGGCCGCGCCTACGTGCTGCCCGACCACCGCCCGATCCTGTGCGTGGGCGCGGCCAACCTCGACCGCAAGCTGCGCGCCGCGGGCACGCTGGCGATGGGCACCTCGAACCCGGCCAGCCAGGTCGAGTCCTTCGGCGGCGTGGCCCGCAACATCGCCGAGAACCTGGCGCGCATGGGCGCCGCGGTGGCCCTGATCACGTCGGTCGGCAACGATTCCTCCGGGCGCGCCCTGCTCGCCCACGCCGAGAGCATCGGCATCGACACCCGCGGCGCCTTCAAGCTGGACGACGCCAGCAGCGGCACCTATACCGCGGTGCTCGACGGCGACGGCCAGATGGTGGTCGCCCTGGCCGACATGGCGCTCTACGACCGCATCACCCCGGCCTTCCTCGACGCGCGCCAGCAGCAGCGCACCGGCGCCTCGCTGATCGTGGCCGACCTGAACCTGAGCATCGACGCCATCGCCACCCTGCAGCGCGACGCGGCGCGCGACAGCGTGTCGCTGATCCTGGTGGCGGTGTCGGAACCGAAGATGAACCGCCTGCCGGAATCCCTGGTCGGCGTGCGCCTGCTGATCCTGAACGAAGGCGAACTGGCCGCCCGCGTCGGCCGCGCGCTTGAGGGCGAAGCCGAACTGGCCGCCGCCTGCCGCGAAGTCCAGGCGCAAGGAGCGCAGGACGTGGTCGTCACCCTCGGTGCGCGCGGCGTGCTGTTTACCGTGCCGGGCGGCGGCGCCGAACGCCTGGAAGCCCCGCCGGCCGAGGTGGTCGACGTCACCGGCGCCGGCGACGCCTTTGCCGCCGCCCTGGTGCTGTCGCTGCACAGCGGCGGCGCCGACCTGGCCCTGGCCTGCCGCCGCGGCCTGCAACTGTCGGCCATGACGGTCGAGTGCCGCCAGACCGTTTGCCCGCAACTCGCCCCGGACACCTTCGGGACCTTGATTCAAGAATAAGGCTTACCCATGCAATCCTTCCTGCTGTTCTCCCCCGAAGTGGCCGCCGCGCGCAACGCCGGCCTGCCCATCGTCGCCCTCGAGTCGACCATCATCTCGCACGGCATGCCCTACCCGCAGAACGTGCAGACCGCGCGCGAAGTGGAGCAGATCATCCGCGACGCCGGCGCGGTGCCGGCCACCATCGCCATCATCGGCGGCAAGATCTGCATCGGCCTGAACGACGAACAGCTCGAACAACTCGGCACCGCGAAAGACGCGATCAAGGTCAGCCGGCGCGACCTGGCCTATGTGCTGTCGCAGCAACTGCTGGGCGCCACCACCGTGGCCGCGACCATGATCTGCGCGCAACTGGCCGGCATCGAGGTGTTCGTCACCGGCGGCATCGGCGGCGTGCACCGCGGCGCCGAGACCAGCTTCGACATCTCGGCCGACCTGCAGGAACTGGCGCACACCAACGTGGCGGTGGTCTG
>Ga0308166_1003229_pt1 | contig 14065 bp, 14 predicted proteins | sample PhyCR2_2_FD_202137 | JGI IMG/M metagenome (GOLD analysis project Ga0308166, IMG submission 202137) | Phyllosphere microbial communities from UC Gill Tract Community Farm, Albany, California, United States - DLSLCC.R2 | ecosystem: Host-associated > Plants > Phyllosphere > Unclassified | place... | reverse complement strand
GCTCGGCGCCGTGCCGGCCAGCAATGCGCGTGCATGTTGCAGCACCACCTGGGCGCGCTCCGCACCGGGATCCCAGATGCAGCGGTGCGTGTGGCGGTCGAGCGGCGCCCAGCGGGCGATGTCGGCCTTGCTGAATACGACGACGCTTTTGAGCCTGAGGCCGGCCGCGATGTGGGACACGCCCGTGTCGTTGCAGAGCAAGAGCCTGGCATCACGCATCAGGACGGACATCGCACCGATCGAGATGGGCGCGGCGGCGTCGAGCGGCGGGTGGTGCATGCGGGACGCCACGTCGGCCGTCAGGTCCGCTTCCTCGGCCGATCCCGTCAACACCACCTTGAGGCCGAACTCGGCGGCGAGGCGGTCGCCGACCTCCGCAAACAAGGCCGCCGGCCAGCATTTGTCCCGCTTGCGCGCGCCCGGGTGGATGCACACGTAGGCGCCGGGCGTGAGTGCGGTGCCGAGGCCGCTTGCGCGCCACTCGTCTTCGTCGTCGTGCGACAGCGGAAATTCCAGGTGGACGCCGGTCGATGGTGCGCCGAGCTGCTCCATCAGCGACAGGAGGCGCTCCGGCTCCGCCCCGACTTCCGGATAGGGAAACAGGACGGTGCGGTCGCGGACGACGGGCGCGCCACGGCAGAACCCGGCCATCGCCTGCGCGCCGAAGCCGCTGACGATGTCGTTGCTCACGTCGCCACTGCCGTGCAACTGGAGCGCCAGCGCGAACTGGCGGGCGCAGAGACTGTTGTAGAAACGCGCGAGCGCCTCCTGCCGTACCGGTTGCTCGGGCAGCAAAGGGTGGCCGGGAAAGGCGATGAATTCATCGACGTACGCACTGAACCGGTCTGCGAATTGCTGCGCCCACGGCAAACCCACCAGCGCGATGTGGGCACGGGGCACGGCGGCGCGCAGCGCACGCAGCGCGGGCACCGCGCACAGCATGTCACCCAGGTGAAGGGCGCGGAATACGATGACCGAAGGCGGATCGAGGCGCTGCAGCAGTGGTCGACGGTACATTGTTGCTCCTTTGTCGCCTGAGTTGCCGCGCTACCTTCGCAACAGGCCATCAAGGACATTGCGCGTGACGCGCTCCAGTTGGCGATCCCGGCCGGCGTCGAGGACTTGCGCCCAGTCGGTGGTTCCGGCAGAAAACACGGTGCCGTTGCGTGTGAACAGGCCCATGGCGGCCGTGTGGATGCCTTCGCCGGCCGCGTGGCGTGCACGTGCCGGCAATTCCTGCCAGTCGGGGCCCAGGCGCGCCGCCGCCAGCAATGCATAGCCGTCCGGCGTACCGTCCTCGTCCGCCCAGACGGACAGCAATGCGTCATGGCCGGCATCGAAGACGTCGAGCGGGACGCCGTCGCATTCATAGCCCGCCAGCGGCGGCCAGCTATGCCGTCCGAGCGCGTCGCCGCGCGCCAGGCCGGTCTCCGTGAAGATTCAGTGATCGGGCTGCTGGACACGATAGCCGCCGGATCTGCGCGGACCATCCCACCAGCCGCCGCCATGCCGGTAGCTGGCGCCGCTCAAGCTGTCTTCGGTCATCACGCTCATCGTCTCCTCCGCGTTGGGTTGCGCTGCGGTCCTGCTGAGGCTTGGAGCATGATGAGCTGGATTAGTTCATCCATTCGCGCGGTCGTTGGATGTCGATGGCGGCCTGAACGGTGCGGCGAAAGACGGTATCATCGAAGGCAATCCCTTGATGACCGGATACCTCATGCTCCAGACGCCCGCCTCGTTCACGCCCCTGATGGCTCCGCAGCAGGATGCCGCACCGCTGTCCTTCGTCTTCCACGGCGGGCGGCTGCTCGTGCGCGAGGCCGACCTCGGCCTGCCCGACGAGGCCGCGGTGCGCAGCCTCGCGCTCGACCCGCCGCGCCTGCAGCCGGTGGGCCTGCTGGACGACCGTTATTGCCAGGCCGCCTGGGTCGACGACGAGGCCCTGGCACCGCCCGGCCACGCCTGGCGCGGGCTGCGTTCGCTGTTCGGCGAGTTCGACGAAGGCCACCTTGGCGTGGCCGCGCGCGCCTGCCAGATCGCCGAATGGGCGCGCACGCACCGCTTCTGCGGCGCCTGCGGCAGCGGCACCGTGCTGGCGGCGGGCGAGCGCTGTTTCAAGTGCGTGAACTGCGGCCACATGGCTTATCCGCGCATTTCGCCGGCGATGATGGTCCTGATCCGCAATGGCGACAAGGTGCTGCTGGCGCTGCACACGCAGTCCGCCGTCAAACGCTTCGTGCCGCTGGCCGGCTTCCTGGAAGCGGGCGAGACGATCGAGGAAGCCGTGCACCGCGAAGTGTTCGAGGAAGTGGGCCTGCGCGTGCACAACCTGCGCTATTTCGGCAGCCAGTCGTGGCCGTTCCCGCACTCGCTGATGATCGCGTTCACGGCCGATTACCTGGACGGCGACATCCGTACCGATCCCAACGAGATCAGCGAGGCGCGCTGGTTCGGACCGGGCGACGAGTGGCCTGAGCGCGTGCCGCACGTGTCGATCTCGAGCATGCTGGTCGACAGCCACCGTCCGCCCGGCCGCTGACGGCCAGCCCGCTCAGGGCGCCGGCGTGGCTGCGATCCTGCCTTCCACGCGCAGCGCCAGCGGCGTTTCTTCGGGCCGCGTGCCCGTGCTGCGCATGCGCACGACGCGCTGCATCAGGTCGAACCAGAACGGGGCGCCGAACAGCGCGGTCGACGCCGTGACGATCCAGCCCGCGACCTGCAGCGCGAAATCGGCATTGGCTACCGGCGGGAACCGCGTCCAGCCGATCGGCAGCGCCATCAGGGCGTCGAACACGGCCGGGTCCAGCGCGCCTGGCGCGTCATGGAGATGCGCCGCGAGGGCCGGCTGCTGCCACAGCGTGCGGAACAGATGGATGCTGTCGATGTTGAACAGGATCGCCAGCAGCAGTGCCAGCAGCAGGGAAATCAGCAACTGGCGCCGTTTATAGGCGCCGGACATGCGCGCCATCGCGTTGTCGAACCACCCAGCCAGCATGTCCTGGAATTGCTGCAGGTCGCGCGCGCGCCCGTACAGCCCGCGCATCACCTGCCGGACCTGCGGATCGGGAATCGTCTCGATGGCGTTGCCGAGCTGGGCGAAGTCGCCCGGCACTTTCCACAGGCTGTCCACCAGCGCAATCGCAAAATGCGCCGGTTCGATGTACGATGGCCGCGTACGCATGTCCCGTTCGCTCGGCTGCGTGCCGTCCGCATGCGGGTTGACGAGCGGATGCTGGTAGACGGCACGCGCCAGCCCGTCGAAGCGGGAGTCGTTGAGCATGCTCTTGACGCCCGCCAGCAGGGTGTTCGCACGTAGCCGGAACGCCGCGGCCAACGCTTCCTGCAAGGTGCTGACGATCAGGGCGACCGTGCCATAACAAAATGTCAGGCCGATCGCGACTTCCAGGACGGTGCTCCCAAGCATGGCTGTTCTCCGCGCAGAGACAAGGACGTCGACTACGCTAGCGCATCCGCCACAGTCCGGCTTTCGTTTTGCGCAAGGAAGCCGCCGTCATCGGTGGATCCGCTCCATTTTCTATATACTCTCGGCAATCGAAAATTTTAGGGTTAACCATGTCTGACAAAGAAGTCTTCACCGAGAATGACTGGCGCCGCCTGCTGGTAAGCCTTGGCGAAGATCCCAATCGCTCCGGCCTGCACGAGACGCCCGCGCGTGTCGCCAAGGCCTGGAAACACTGGACTTCCGGCTACGACCAGGATCCGGTCGAGATCCTCAAGGCGTTCGAAGACGGCGCCGAGGAATACAACGAATTGATCGTCGTGCGCGGCATTCCGGTCTACAGCCATTGCGAACACCACCTGGCGCCGTTCTTCGGCAAGGCGACGGTGGGCTATCTGCCGAACGGCAAGATCGTCGGGCTGTCGAAGCTGACGCGCCTCGTCGACGTGTTCTCCAAGCGCCTGCAGGTGCAGGAACGCTTGACGGTCCAGATCGCCAACACGCTGATGGAAGTGCTGGAACCGAAGGCCGTGGGCGTGGTCATCAAGTGCCGCCACATGTGCATGGAAAGCCGCGGCATCCGCACGCCGGGCGAGGAAACCATCACGTCGACCCTCCTGGGCGAACTGCAGCCGAACCTGGCGCTGCGCACCGAGTTCCTGTCGCTGGCCCGCGACTGAGGCCTGCCCGACCCCGCACGAATGGCGCCGCAAAAAAAAGGCGCCATGATTCCGAACACGCTGCTAGACTGTATTTACTGGGCGCCGTGTTCGAATCCGTCGCGACAATGCGCTACGCCCCGTCGATGATCGGGAACCTGTTCCGGATCATGTGTCTCCAAGTGAATTTGAGGCGATCGACATGGCCAGGCAAACCTTTCCAAGCGATGTACCGCGTGAACAGTTCGAGACCGTGCGTGAAATGCTCGAAGCGGCTCGCCGCAAGACCCGGCCGCGCAAGCACGACCTGTACGATGTGTTCTGCGCCGTCCTGTACTTCCTCCACACCGGCAGCGCCTGGCGCAGCATGCCGCCCGAGTTTCCGCCCTGGCGTACCGTGCATGAATATTTCACGCAATGGACGATGCTGCGCGACGGCGACCGCACCCTGCTCGAGCAGACGCTCGACCGGCTCGGGCGCACGGCCGAAATCGCGCGGCTGCGCCAGCTGACCGGGCAGCACTGATCCGGGCTGCGTTGCCGGATGACCGGCCTGCCGCCGGCGGGTGTGAGCGCTAGCGCGTGGCCGCCACCGAGCCTTCCGCCGGCTCGAACACGAGCTTCTTTTTCGCATCCATGTGGAACACGCCGATCGGCTGGGCCTGCACATTGTCCGACGGTTCCGGCAACTGGCTGCAGGTACGGGTTTCCAGCTGCCACATCGCGTCGCCCGCGCGCAGCAAAAAGGTGTCGTCGCCCGTGGAGAACAGCTCGACGTTCAGGTCGGCCAGCGGCGTCTTGCCGAGGTCGAACTGGCGCTGGCAGTCCGGCAGGCGCGACGCGATCACCCGCAGGCCCGCCTGTTTGCTCCAGAAATAATCCTGCGTGACGACCACCGTCAGGGCGTGGTCGTTGCTGTCGATCGTGTAGCTGGCCGATTCGTTGACGCAGCCGGCCAGCAGCAAGAGCGGTGTCAACAGGAGCAAGGGGGAGCGCATGGTCATTTCCGGGTTGCTGATGCTTCTGTGCATCTCTGCGCGAGTATAGAGCGCTTCAAACACTTGCCGCAACGGCACGCTTCTCGCGCGCTCCCCGATTTTTTGATTTCGGAGATGATGAATCAGGCAATCCATCTTCGAAAGCGAGCAAAGTCATGCCAGACGATGACCAGAGTCTATCGGAGCAGCGTGCGCAGGGCGCGACGTTGCTCCATGCGCCGCCGCAACCGCTCACCTTGCGGATCAATGGCGCCGAGCACAACCTGACGATCGAACCCCGCGTGACCCTGCTGGACGCGCTACGCGAGGTGCTGGGCCTGACCGGCACCAAGAAGGGCTGCGACCGCGGCCAGTGCGGGGCCTGCACGGTCCTCGTGGACGGCCAGCGCATCAATGCCTGCCTCACGCTGGCGATGATGCACGACGGCCGCGAGATCACGACCGTGGAAGGCCTCGGCGAGCAAGGGCAGCCGCACCCGATGCAGCAGGCCTTCATGGATTGCGACGGCTTCCAGTGCGGCTATTGCACGCCAGGACAGGTGTGTTCGGCGGTGGCGCTGCTGGACGAAGTGAAGGCAAGGCAGGCCAGCATGCTGACCGAAGGCGACCAGCTGGCGCCGGGCGCGCTGTCCGAAGACGAGATCCGCGAGCGCATGAGCGGCAACCTGTGCCGCTGCGGCGCCTATCCCAACATCGTCAAGGCCATCCACAGCGTGGTCTTGCGCCAGGCGTAGGGGGACGTGCATGCAATCGATCTTCTACGACCGTGCCAGGGACGTGAACCACGCGCTCGAGCTGGCGCGCCAGCCGGGTGCGAAATACATCGGCGGCGGCACCAACCTGCTCGACCTGTACAAGAGCGGCATCGAAAAGCCTGTCCGCCTGATCGATGTGAGCCGGCTCGCGCTGGCCGACATCGACGAGCTGCCGGACGGCGGCCTGCGCATCGGCGCGATGGCCAGCAACACGGCGGCCGCGAATCATCCGCTCGTGCGCCAGCGCTATCGCCTGCTGTCGGAGGCGCTGTTGAACGGCGCGTCGGCCCAGCTGCGCAACATGGCGACCATCGGCGGCAACCTGCTGCAGCGCACGCGCTGTTATTACTTCACCGATCCGACTTTCCCTCACTGTAACAAGCGCGATCCCGGCTCGGGCTGCGACGCCATCGACGGCCACAACCGCATCCACGCGATTTTGGGCGCGAGCCCACACTGCATCGCGACCAATCCTTCCGACATGAGCGTGGCCCTCGTCGCGCTCGATGCGGTCATCCACCTGCAGGGACCGGACGGCGCGCGGCAGGTGCCCGTCGCCGAGTTCCACCGCTTGCCGGAGGACCGCCCGCAGGACGACACGGTGATCCGCCCCGGCGAACTGATCACGGCGGTGGAATTGCCGCCGACGCCGTTTTCCCGGCATGCGCACTACCTGAAGGTGCGCGACCGGGCCAGCTATGCGTTCGCGCTCGTGTCGGTGGCGGTGGCCGTCGACGTGGATGGCGACACCATCCGCGACCTGCGCATCGTGCTGGGCGGCGTGGCCCATAAACCCTGGCGGGCGCTGGGTGCGGAGCAGAGATTGCGCGGCCAGTCGCTGGGCGCGCTTACCGACGACGTGCTGGGCAAGGTCGGGGCGGATGCCGTCGCCGGCGCGCAGCCGCATGCGCACAACGCGTTCAAGGTCGAACTGGCGCAGCGCGCGGTCGCGCGGGCGCTGCGGATCGCCACGGGCAGTCAAGCCACGGGCAGTCAGGCCACGGGCGAGATGGGAGGCATGGCATGACGATCACGGGCGCTCCCATCAATCGCGTCGACGCCTGGGCGAAAGTCAGCGGCGCGGCGCGCTATTCGGCCGAGCATCCGGTCGACAACGTGGCCCATGCGGTCCTGGTCACGAGCACGATCCCCAGCGGACGCGTGCTCTCCATCGACGACAGCGCGGCCCGCGAGGTGCCGGGCGTGCTGCTCGTGATGACGCCCGCGAACGCCATGCGGCTTCCTCCCCACATGAAGGACGGCAAGCTCCAGCCGCCGATCGGGCGCAGGCTGACCCTGCTGCAGGAAGACGACGTCTACTACAACAACCAGCCGATCGCCGTCGTCGTGGCGGACACGTTCGAGCGCGCGCGCGAGGCGGGCGCCCGGCTGCGCATCGAGTACGAACGCAAGCCGGCCGTGCTCGACTTCGAGCAGGCCAGGGAGTCCGTGCATCCGCCGGAAAAAGTGTTGACGGAAGAAACCGACACGAAGCGGGGCGATTTGCAGGCGGGGCTGCTGGCCGGCAGCGCGCGGATAGACGTCACCTACACGACGCCGGTCGAGAACCACAACCCGCTCGAAACGCACGCGACGATCGCTCAGTGGGACGGCGACCGCCTCACCCTGTACGACTCGACGCAGTACATGAAGGGCGTGCAGCGTATCGTTGCGAGCATCTTCGGTATTCCGCCCGAGAACGTCACGGCGATCTGCCCGTACGTGGGCGGCGGCTTCGGGGCCAAGGGTTCCGTGTGGTCGCACGTGGTGCTCGCCGCGATGGCCGCGAAGCAGCTGGGGCGTCCCGTGAAACTGTCGCTGGACCGCAACCAGATGTTCGGCCCGGTCGGCACCCGCCCGAACACCGAGCAGCGCATGCGCATGGCGGCGCTGTCGGACGGCCGCATGACGGCATCCAGCCACGACACGATCGCCTACACGTCGATGATCGAGGACTGGATCGAGCCGTGCGGCCTCGTCACGCGCATGATGTACGAGAGCCCGAACCAGGCAACGTCGCACCGGCTGGCGCGCATGAATCTCGGTACGCCCACGTTCATGCGCGCGCCCGGCGAGGCCACCGGTTCGTACGCCCAGGATTGCGCGATCGACGAGCTGGCCTGTGAGTTGCACATGGATCCGCTGGATCTGCGCCTGAAAAACTACACGGAGCGCGATCCCGGCAAGGACTTGCCGTTTTCGAGTAAATCGCTACGCCAGTGCTACGAGATCGGCGCCGAGCGCTTCGGCTGGCGCGACCGCAATCCGCAGCCGCGCTCCATGCGTCAAGGTAATAAACTGGTCGGATGGGGCATGGCGACGGCGAGTTATCCGACGAACCGTTCGGCGGCGGAATGCTCCGCGACCTTGCTGCCGGACGGCACCGCGCTGTTCCGCTCCGGCACGCAGGACCTCGGCACCGGCACCTATACCGTGATGACGCAGGTGGCGGCGGATGCGCTCGGCGTGCCCGTCGACCGCGTGCGTTTCGAGCTGGGCAATTCGCAGATGCCGGAAGCGCCCGTCTCGGGCGGATCGACGACGGTGGCCAGCGTGGCGCCGGCCGTGCAGGCGGCGGGGAGGGCGTTGCGCCTGAAACTCCTCGGCATCGCGGCGGCCGATGAACGCTCGCCCTTGTTCGGCGCGACGGCCGATCAGGTGGGCGTGGATTCGACGTCGGATGGTGGCGAGCTCTACCTGCTGGACGATCCGGCGCGGCGTGTAGCGATGCAGGCCATCGCCGCACGCCACGGCGGTCCCGTGGAGGTGACTGCGAAGGCCGAGCCCGGCGACGAGAAGCAGAAGTACTCGATGCATGCGTTCGGCGCCGTGTTCGTCGAGGTGACGGTGGACGAGGACCTGGGCGAGCTCCGTGTGCCGCGCGTCGTGGGCGTCTACGGCGTCGGCAAGCTGATGAACGAAAAGACGGGCTACAGCCAGCTGATGGGCGGCATCGTCTGGGGCATCGGCCTGGCGCTGTTGGAAGAGACGCTGATCGACAAGCGGGAAGGCCGCGCGGTGAACGGCAACCTGGCCGAGTACCACGTGCCGACGAATGCCGACATCCAGGCGATCGACGTGCAGATCGTCGACGAGGACGACCCGCACGTGAACCCGCTGGGCGCCAAGGGCATCGGCGAGATCGGCATCACGGGCGTGGGCGCCGCGATCGCGAATGCCGTGTTCCACGCGACGGGCAAGCGGGTGCGGGATTTGCCGATCACGCTCGATAAATTGTTGTGAACGCCGGGCGCGTCACTCCGCGTGATGCGCCTGCGCGACATGCTCCTCGCCATGCTTGGCATGCGTGTTCTCCCAGCCGCCACCCAGCGCCAGGAACAGCTGCACCTGATCCGCCGCCAGCTGCGCGTCGGACGCCGCGAGGACGCTCTCGGCGCTGGCCAGGGTGCGGTCCGCGTCCAGCTGGGACAGGAAGTCGGTGCGGCCGAACTGGTACAGCTTGGCCGACTGGCGCGACGCCAGCGCGCTCTGGTCGCGTGCGGCGCGCAGGGCGGCGTTGCGGTCGAGCTCGCGGGCGTAGACGGTCAGCGCGCTTTCCGTCTCGCGCAGTGCGTTCAGCACGACCGAGTCGAAGCGGGCCAGCGCACCGGCCGTGCCGGCCTTCGCCTGCGCGATGTGCGAGCGGGCGGAGCTGGTCGCCGGCAGGCTCCACGAAATCAGCGGGCCCAGGCTGAACTTCCACGTGTTCGCATCGTTGAACTGGTTCATCATGCCGATCATGCCGACCGACGCGCCCAGGTTGATGTTCGGGTACAGCTCGGCCGTCGCGACGCCGATGCGCGCGGTGGCGCCGGCCAGCTGGCGTTCGGCCTGGCGCACGTCGGGGCGGCGGCGCAGCAGGGCGGCGCCATCGCCGACGGGGATCGTCGCGGCCACGCGCGGCGGCGTCGAACATTGCGCGACCTCGGCCGGGAACTGGCTCGGCACTTCACCTGTCAAAACAGCCAGACGGTACAGCGCCGTGCGGCGGCGCGCTTCCAGCGGCGGCAGGTTGGCGCGCAATTGTTCGAGCTGGGCTTGTGCACGGGTGGTGTCGATGGCGATGCCGCGGCCGCGCTTGACGCGTTCGGCCGTGAGATTCACGAACTTCCGCTGCAGATCGACGGACTCCTGCGCCACTTTCAGCTGGTAGCCGGCCGAACACGCTTCCGCATAGGCGCGGGTCGTGTCGGCCGCGACGATCACGTGTGTGAGGTCGCTGGCCGCCTGTGCGGCTTCGACGTCCGCTTCCGATGCTTCGACGGCGCGGCGGATGCGGCCCCACAGGTCGAGCGTGTAGCCGATCTTGACGTCGGCGTCGTACAGGCCGTCGGTGGGGAGTTGTTCCGGGATGCCCAGCTGCGCGCCGGCGATCCGGCCGTATTGCGGGGCGGCGCTCATCTCGACTTCGGGGCGCTTCTTTTCCTCGACCTCTTCCAGCACGCCATGCGCGCGCTGCAGGTTCGCGGCGGCCACGCGCAGGTCGGCGTTGTTGGCGAAGGCCTTGGCGACCAGCTTGTCGAGCAGCGGGTCCTGGTACAGGCGCCACCAGTCGGCCGGGAGCGGCTCGGACTTGAACGACTGCTCGGCCGCGCCCATGAACGGGGCATTGGCCGCGTCGCGCTTGATCACGGCCTCTTTCGGCACGTGGTAGTCGGGGCCCACCGTCGTGCAGGCGGCGAGCGCGGCCGCCAGCAGCGACAGCGTGAAGACTTTCTTGACGGAGGATCGGTAGCGGTTCATGACGATTGATGCGTGGTAGTCGCGGCGGGAACGGCAGCCACCGCCTGGGCCGCAGGTTTGGCCGCAGGTTTGGCCAAAGGTTTGGTCAAAGGTTTGGCCACAGCGGGCAACACCTTCACCGTCGCCGTCTGCCCGGCAACGAGTCGCACATTGGCCGGCACCTGGTCGATGGCGATGCGCACCGGCACGCGCTGCGCGAGGCGGACCCAGTTGAAGGTCGGGTTCACGTTCGGCAGCATGTTGGCGCCGGTGCTGCGGTCGCGGTCCGTGATGCCTTCGGCGAAGCTTTCCACATGGCCGCGAATCGGCTGGCGCGTGCCCATCAGGGTGACGTCGACCGCGTCGCCGAGCTGGATGCCGGGCAGCTTCGTCTCTTCGAAATAGCCTTCGACGTAGAACGAGCCGCTGTCGACGACGGCCATCACCGGATGCGCCGCAGTGGCGTACGCGCCTTCGCGCAGGTCGAGGTTCGTCACGATGCCGTTGACGCTGGAGACGACGCGCGTGCGCTCGAGGTTCAGCTTCGCCGTGTCGCGGTTGACGATGGCCTGGGCCAGCGCGGCCCGCGCCTGGTCGCTGCGGGTCTGGCCCTGTTCCCGGGTTTCCTGCGACACGAGGTCGTCGAGCTGGGTGTTACGCTGGTTCTCGCGCAGCGCCTGGGCCAGTGCCGCCTGGGCCGCCGTCACCTGGGCTTCGCTCTGGCGCAAGGCCAGTTCGAAACGGGCGCGGTCGATGTCGAACAGCGCCTCGCCGGCCTTCACCTGCTGGTTGTCGTGCACATAGACCTTGGTCACCTGGCCCGTCACGTCGGGCGCGACCTGCACGACATAGGCCTTCACGCGGCCGTCGCGCGTCCAGGGCTCGACCTCGTAATGGCGCCACAGCTGCCAGCCCGCGTAGACCGCGCCCGCGGTCACCACCGCCGTGATACTTACCCGGCCAATTGTCGACAAAATAGTTTTCATAGCCATCTCAGGACCAGTTGCGTGTGTAATACGTCAGTGCGCCGAGCACGATGACGAACAGGGAAAAATCGAACAGGGCCGGGTGCCAGACGACGCGATAAAAGCCCGTCTTCGCCAGGACCAGGTTGATGAGCCGCGAGACCACCAGCGCCGCCAGCGTGAGCAGCAGGAGCGGAGGAACGTAGAGGCCGTAGATGCTGACTTCGCCGATCATCGGATCTCCTTTCAGATTGCAGTTGCCAGCGAGGGCTGATAAGCCGCCGCCTTGGGAAACAGGTCGCGCCGCATGCCGGTGAGGGCGGCGAGCGCCTCGCGCTGGGCCGCGTCGCGTTCGCCGGCGCAGATGGCGCGCAGGGCGTTGTCGAGCGTGTCCAGCAGGCTGAGTTCGCAGCCGGCGTCGACCCTGGGGCGCAGCGCGAAATGGCGCGACAGCTGCTTCATCAGCGGGCCGACGGCCGCGTCGCCGCGGCCCAGCCGGGCGCGTACGCTTTGCAGCAGGGTCATGTTCAAGCCGATGCGCAGGTCGCGCAGCGCGTCGACGGCCTGCAGGTCCTGGTCCTTGCCGGCCAGCGCGAGGCGCGGGGTCAGCTGGCCCACGCGGTCGACCATCCTGGCCGAGAATTCCGGCAGCGACGGCACGCGCTCGCCAGTGCCCATGCGCGACAGCTCGCTCCAACCGGCCTTGAGCAGGCGGCGCGCCGTCCAGCCGGCGCCCACGCGGCGGAACACGCTCGTCGTGACGGCGGCCGCGATGTAGCCGACCACCTGCGCCAGCGTGCTGTTCACGAAGGACACCATGTCCGCGTTGTGCGTGTCGATCATGGCCAGGGTGCCGCAGATGGCGAACAGGAACGGCATGGCACGTCCGAACGTCGAGGGCCGCGCGAGGAAGACACCCAGTGCGAGGAAGGTCGGGGCGCACGCCAGGACGAACGACTCGAAGTTGTGCACGGCCGGCAGGATGCCCAGCAGGTACAGGGCCGACAGCGGGATCGCGTAGATCGAATACCACATGAAGGTCTTGATGAATGGGACCGGGTCGTCCTGCGTGGAGAAGAAGCAGCACAGCACGGCCGTCATCATCGGGGCGGCCGCGCCGGACGGCCAGCCGGTCAGGATCCAGAATGCGCAGCAGGCCAGCACGGCGACGGCCGCGGCGAACGCGGACAGCAGGGCCATGCCGCGGTCCAGGTGCAGCGCACTCACCGGCACGCCCGGCAGGTGGCGTACAGCCTCGGGCAGGCGGCCGTGCACGCCGGCGTCGATGTGCTGGCGCAGCGCGCGCGTCTCGACGCAGATCTCGATCAGGCGCCGCAGCCGCGCGGCCAGGTTCACTTCGATCATGCCGGTCCAGCCCAGCGTGTCGTCGACCTTCGGTTCGAGGGCGTCGATGCGTTGGCGCAGCGCGGCGCCCTGCGCATCGATGGCCACGTCCTTCGGGCTCTCGGTGAGGGCGACGACGTCGCGCAGCAGCGCGTGCCACCGTTCCGACACCTCGGTGGCGCCCAGTTCGCGCAGCGCCGTCAGGCGGTCTTCGACGCCGGAGACGATCGGCACGAACGCGGCCAGGCGTTCCTGCAGCGCATTGACCGCCTTCTCCGTCCAGCGCAGGTGCGATGTGTCGAACGGCAGGTGCGTGGTCATCAGGCGCATCTCCGTGATGTCGCCGGCGAGCTTGCGGCGGTCGGAGGCGGAGCGCGTGTCGCCGGCCGGATTCAGCGCGTCGCGGATCCAGTGCTGGGCGTCGCGCACGGCATTGTCCAGGCGCGCCACCAGCATCGGACCGAACGGCTGCGGCAGCACGAGGCTGTGCACGACGGTGGCGCACGTGATGCCGAGCAGGATTTCCTCCACGCGCGCGAGGACGATGTCGAAGATGGCGGCCGGCTCATTGACGGCGGGGAAGGCGATGAGACCGGCGGTATAGCCGCCCAGCATCAGCATGTACGAACGCGGCGTGCGGTCGAGCAGTGAAAAATACAGGCAGCCGGCGATCCACAGCGCCAGCACCAGCGACAACAGTTCAGGGGAATTGATCAGCCGCGGCACGAGGAACGTGACGGCGATGGCGCCCAGCACCGTGCCGCCCGCGCGGTACAGCCCCTTGGAGCGGACGGGGCCGGCGAACGGCGCGGCGCAGATATAGGCCGTCATCATGGCCCAAAACGGTCGCGGCAGTCCGATGCGCATCGATACATAGACCGAGAGCATCGCTGCCGCGAATGACTTGACGGAGAACAGGATCTCCGACCGGGTTGGCAAGTTCATGCGGCCTGGATGGTGGTGATGGCCGTCGGCAGGCCGGACAGGACACGCAGCGTGGCCTCGACGTCGGCCGCGTCGAACTGCCCGAACAGTTTGCGGCGGAAGGGCGTCAGCGCCTGGTCCATCTGGTGGGCGGTCTTGAGGCCCTCGTCGGTCAGGCGCAGGATCTTGGCGCGGCGGTCCTGCGGATCTTCATGGCGCTCGACGAGGCCCGATCCGA
>Ga0308166_1003226_pt1 | contig 14072 bp, 12 predicted proteins | sample PhyCR2_2_FD_202137 | JGI IMG/M metagenome (GOLD analysis project Ga0308166, IMG submission 202137) | Phyllosphere microbial communities from UC Gill Tract Community Farm, Albany, California, United States - DLSLCC.R2 | ecosystem: Host-associated > Plants > Phyllosphere > Unclassified | place... | reverse complement strand
CACGCCCGACACGATCGCCTTGAGGGATGCCGTCGAGATGTCGCCGTCGATGCCGACGCCCCAGAGCCGCTGGTCGCCGACCTGCAGCTCGACGTAGGCCGCGGCCTGTGCGTCGCCGCCGGCGCTGAGAGCGTGCTCGACGTAGTCGTAGAGCGTGATGTCGAAGCCCTGCGCGCGCAGAACCTCGATGAACGCCGCGATCGGGCCGTTGCCGTTGCCGGCGACCGCGACCTGCTGGTCATCATCGCGCAGGGTCACATCGAGCACCACGTCGCCCGACATGTCGCTGCGGGTCTGCGTCGAGAGGAGCTCGAACCGGCCCCACTTGGCCTCGGTGTCGGCGGCCGGCAGATACTCGTCGTTGAAGATCGACCAGATCTGCTCACTCGTGACCTCGCCGCCCTCGGCGTCGGTCTTGGCCTGCACGACGCCCGAGAACTCGATCTGCAGCTTCCGCGGCAGGTCGATCGCGTGGTCTGCCTTGAGCAGATACGCGACGCCGCCCTTGCCCGACTGCGAGTTCACACGGATGACGGCCTCGTAGGAGCGACCCAGGTCCTTGGGGTCGACGGGCAGGTAGGGCACGGCCCACTCGATGTCGTCGACCGTGACGCCCTCCGCCTCGGCACGCACGGCCATCGCCTCGAAGCCCTTCTTGATCGCGTCCTGATGAGATCCGCTGAAAGCGGTGAAGACGAGGTCCCCGGCCCACGGGCTGCGCTCGGGCACCGGCAGCTGGTTGCAGTACTCGACCGTGCGCTTGACCTGGTCGATGTCGCTGAAGTCGATCTGCGGGTCGATGCCCTGCGTGAAGAGGTTGATGCCCAGCGCCACGATGTCGACGTTGCCCGTGCGCTCGCCGTTGCCGAACAGGCAGCCTTCGATGCGGTCGGCGCCGGCCATGTAGCCCAGCTCCGCCGCCGCGATCGCTGTGCCGCGGTCGTTGTGCGGGTGCAGCGACAGGATGACGTTCTCGCGGTGCGCGAGGTGGCGGCTCATCCACTCGATCGAATCGGCATAGACATTCGGCGAGGCCATCTCGACGGTGGCGGGGAGGTTGATGATGACCTTGCGGTCGGGCGTCGGCTCGAAGATCTCGATCACCTGATTGCAGACGTCGACGGCGAACTCGAGCTCCGTACCCGTGTAGCTCTCGGGCGAGTACTCGTAATAGACCTTGGTGTCGGGGATCGTCTTCTCGTACCGACGGCAGAGACGTGCACCCTCGAGCGCGATGTCGATGATGCCCTGCTTGTCGGTGCGGAACACGACCTCGCGCTGCAGAACGCTCGTCGAGTTGTACAGGTGCACGATCGCCTGCTTGGCACCCGCGATCGACTCGTAGGTGCGGGCGATCAGGTGCTCACGCGCCTGCGTCAGGACCTGGATCGTGACGTCGTCCGGGATCAGGTTCTCTTCGATGAGCTGACGGACGAAGTCGAAGTCGGTCTGGCTCGCCGACGGGAACCCCACCTCGATCTCCTTGTAGCCCATACTGACCAGGAGCTCGAACATCACGCGCTTGCGCTCGGGCGACATCGGATCGATGAGCGCCTGGTTGCCGTCGCGGAGATCGACCGCGCACCAGCGCGGGGCTTCGGTGATGCGGGCGTCGGGCCAGGTGCGGTCAGGCAGGTTGACCGCGATCTGCTCGTGGTACGGCCGATACTTGTGGATCGGCATCGCAGACGGGCGCTGAGTGTTCTGCATGATGGGCTTCTTCTCTTCGTCAGAAATGTGAACGGGCCAACACAAGCGCCGCGACGAGGAAGGCCCAGGCTTTAGGACTCGTCGCGGCAGCTAAGAAGAAGCAGACCGCCGAAAGGCATGCGGCCATGCTAGCAGGATCGACGGGCGCGACCGACTATGCCGTCGGGATCAAGGCGAGCTTGCCGCCGGGGTGCCCGTCGGCGAGGAGAGCAAGCGCGGTCGGCGCATCCTCCAGGGCGAACGTCTTCGCCACGGGGACGACCAGTGCTCCGCTCTGGGCGAGCGAGACCAGCTCCCCCCGCACGGAGTCCCGGAAGCGAGCACTGTCGGGCATCGAGCCGGCGATCGCCCGGATGCCGTCGCTCTGCGCCCTGCCGGGAGCGGCGATCGTGACGATGCGGCCCGGGTCGGCGACGAGTTCGAGTGACACGTCGACGGCTTCCGCGGTGCCTACGGCATCGAGAGCCGCAGAGATGGCCGCACCGGCCGCGGCGTGTCTCACCCGATCGGCCAGCCCGGATCCGTACCGCACAGGAATGCCGCCGAATCGCTCCACGACCTCGAACCTGCCGACGCTCGCGGTGCCGATCACGCGGATGCCTCGACGTGCCGCCTGCTGCAGCACGCTCACGCCGACAGCGCCGGATGCGCCGTGCAGCAGGATCGTCTCGCCGGGAGCTGCGGCAGTCACCGCGAGCATCTCGGCCGCCGTGGTGCCGGCGAGAAGCAGGTTGGCCGCCTCGGGGTGCGTGAGAGTGGTCGGCTTCGCGAACGCCTTCGCTGCCGGGATCGTCAGCTCGGTGGCGTAACCACCCCTCACCCGGAACGCGATGACCTCGTCGCCTACCGCAGCATCCCCCGAGCCGATCCTCGTGTCCGGTCCGAGCGCTGTGATCTCACCGGAGACCTCGTACCCGATCGGCACGGGCAGTTCGACACCCGGCCTGGGCGCGGCGACGTGCTTCGCGTCTGCCGGGTTCACGCCGGCGGCGTGCACCCGGACGGTGACCTCACCGGGGCCCGGACGCGGAACCTCGTACTCGACGAACTGCCAGGCATCCGGGGAGCCCCACGCGGTGGCGATCCAGTGCCGCTCCATCAGAAGCCGAGACGACCGAGCTGCTTCGGATCGCGCTGCCATTCCTTTGCGACCTTCACGTGCAGTCCGAGGAACACCCGAGTACCGAGGAGCTCCTCGATGCCGACGCGTGCGCGGCGCCCGACATCGGCCAGACGCTTGCCCTTGTGGCCGATGATGATCGCCTTCTGGCTGTCGCGCTCGACCACGATCGACGCATGCACATCGGTCAGGTCGGTGCCTTCCCGGGGTGCGATGTCATCGATCACGACCGCGATCGAGTGCGGAAGCTCGTCACGGACGCCGTCGAGCGCCGCCTCGCGGATCATCTCCGCGATCCGATCCTCCTCCGACTCGTCGGTGGTGACGCCTTCGCCGTAGAGCGCGGGGCCCTCGGGCATGAGAGACAGGACCTCGTCGGCGAGCACCTCGAGCTGGTCGTTGGTGAGCGCGGAGATCGGGATCACCGCGTCCCAGTCCTCACGCAGCGCATCGACTTCCATGAGCCGCTCGGTGATGTCGTCGCGGCTGGCAGCATCGGTCTTCGTCACGATCGCGATCTTCTTGGCGCGGCGGTATCCGTCGAGGGATGCGGCGATGCGGCGATCGCCGGGACCGACTTTCTCGGTCGCGGGCACGCAGAAGCCGATCACGTCGACGTCGCCGAGAACCTGCTCGACAAGGTCGTTCAGCCGCTCACCCAGGAGCGTCCGGGGCTTGTGGATGCCGGGGGTGTCGACGATGACGAGCTGCCCCTCAGGCCGGTTGACGATCCCACGGATGGCCCGTCGTGTCGTCTGCGGCTTCTCGCTCGTGATCGCGATCTTCTCGCCGACCAGCGCGTTCGTCAGAGTCGACTTCCCGACGTTCGGCCGCCCCACGAAGGTCACGAATCCGCTTCGCGTCTGCTCAGTCATCGTCGTCATCTCTCTCATCTGCGGTCGATTCCGCGTCGTGCTCTGCCCGTTCGACGAACACCGTCGCGATTCCGCGGCCCCGACCTCTGGATGCTCCGCCGGTGAGGGTCAGTCCGTCGATCGTCGCCGTCGCCCCCGGCTGCGGCACCTGTCCGAGCGCTTTGCCCAGCAGGCCGCCGATGGAATCCACGTCCTCGTCCTCGAGCTCGAGGCCGAAGAGATCACCGACGTCCTCCAGCGAGAGTCGGGCGCTCACGCGGTAGCGTCCGTCACCGAGTTCGACGACCTCTGCCGACACCTGATCGTACTCGTCGGAGATCTCGCCCACGAGTTCCTCGATGAGGTCCTCGAGCGTCACGAGCCCCGAGATTCCGCCGTGCTCGTCGATCACGAGGCACACGTGCACGGCATCCCGCTTCATCTGCTGCAGCAGCGTCTCCGCGCGCATGGACTCGGGGACGAAGGTCGCCGGTCGCGAGATCGGACGGATGGATGCCGCTCGCCAGGCGTTCTCGTCGCGGAAGGCGAACAGCACGAGGTCCTTGAGGTAGAGCACTCCGACGACGTCGTCGGCGTCATCATCGACCACCGGCATGCGCGAGACGCCGCGCTGCAGGAACAGCGTCATGGCCTCGCTCGTCGTCGCTGTCGCGTCCACCGTCACCATCTCGGTGCGAGGCACCATCACCGCACGCACGAACTGGTCGGTGAAGTCGAAGACGGAGTGGATGAGGTCGCGATCGTCCGCCTCGATCAGATCGTTCGAGGCCGCTTCGTCGACCATGCTCAGCAGTTGCTCCTCCGAGGTGAACGAGCTGCGTCCGCGCCCCGGCGTCACCCGGTTGCCGAGCACCACGAGTCCGTGGGCGAGCGGCCCGAGGATGACGCGCAGTCCGCGAACCACCGGCGCGTTGGCGCGCAGCATCCCCTCGGCATGGTGGCGACCGAATGACCGTGGACTCGCGCCGACCAGGACGAAGCTGATGCCCGTCATCAGCAGCGCCGCAGCGAGCATCGCCCACCAGATGTTCTCGAACAGGATGCTGAAGGCGACCGTGACGAGCACCGCTGCCGCGGTCTCGGCGAGAACGCGGATGAAAGCCACGGCATTGACGTGCGCGTCCGGGTCCGTGGCGATGCGGGCCAGCTGCCGGGCGTTGCGTCCTTCGGCGCCCATCTCGGCGATGTCGGAGCGCGAGGTGACGCCGAACGCCGCATCGATCGCGGCCATGAGGCCGCCGAACGCGACGAGCAGAACCGCGCCGGAGAGAAGGAGCGCCGCGGTCATCGTCGACGTTCAGATGCGGCGAAGCCCTGGATGAGCTCCTTCTGCAGTCCGAACATCTCGCGCTCCTCGTCCGGCTCGGCGTGGTCGAAACCGAGCAGGTGGAGCAGGCCGTGCGTGGTGAGCAGGATCAGTTCGTCCATCAGCGTGTGGCCGGCGGCCTGCGCCTGCGCCTCGGCGACCTGCGGGCAGAGCACGATGTCGCCGAGCAGCCCGGGGGCGGTCGGACGGTCCTCGGTGCCGGGCCGCAGCTCGTCCATCGGGAAGCTGAGCACATCCGTGGGGCCGGGCTCGTCCATCCACTGCACGTGGAGGGCTTCCATGGCGCCCTCGTCGACGAGCACGATCGCGACCTCCGCGTCAGGGCTGACGTGCATCTGCGCGAGGTTGAAGTCGGTCAGTCGCTGCAGCACCGTCTCGTCGACGTCGATGGCCGACTCGTTGTTGATCTCGATCATTGCTGTGCTCGTTTCATCAGGAGAGGCCGCGTTTCGGCATCCGGTCCCGGGGTCCTGGCCGCTGTGCGCCTCGGCGGTCTGCGCGATTGGCGAACTCTGCCGCCTGCTCGCGCTCGAACCGCTGAGCCGTGCGGCGTTCGTCGTACTCGCTGTACGCGTCGACGATGCGGCCGACCAGCGAGTGGCGCACCACGTCTTCGCTCGTCAGGCGGGCGAAGTGGATGTCATCGATGCCGTCGAGCACTCGTGTCACGAGACGCAGTCCCGACGAGCCCTGAGGAAGATCCACCTGGGTGATGTCACCGGTGACGACCATCTTCGAGCCGAAGCCGAGTCGCGTCAGGAACATCTTCATCTGCTCCGGTGTCGTGTTCTGCGCCTCGTCGAGCACGACGAACGAGTCGTTGAGCGTGCGGCCGCGCATGTACGCGAGGGGCGCGACCTCGATGGTCCCGGTCGCCATCAGGCGAGGGACGACCTCAGGATCCATCATCTCGTTCAGGGCGTCGTAGAGCGGGCGCAGATACGGGTCGATCTTGTCGGTGAGGGTGCCGGGCAGGAAGCCCAGTCGCTCGCCCGCCTCGACGGCAGGACGCGTGAGGATGATCCTGGTGACCTCCTTGCGCTGCAGCGCCTGGACGGCCTTGGCCATCGCGAGGTAGGTCTTTCCGGTACCGGCCGGGCCGATGCCGAAGACGATCGTGTTCTCCTCGATCGCGTCGACGTACTCCTTCTGACCGAGGGTCTTGGGTCGGATGACCTTGCCCCTGGTCGACAGGATGGCCTCGCCGAGCACCTCGCTCGGGCGGGGACCGCCGTCGTTGCGCAGGAGGCGTGCCGAGCTGGTCACATCGCTCGGAGCGAGGTCGTGGCCGGCCTTCGTCATGGTCATCAGCTCGTCGACGAGTGTCTTCGCCTTCGCAACGGCGTCAGCCGCGCCCGTGAGCGTGATCTCGTTGCCGCGCACGAGCACCTGCACATCCCGGTGCTCCTTCTCGAGCATCCGGAGCAGTCGGTCCTGCGGGCCGAGGAGCTGCACCATGGCGACGCCGTCGGCGTAGATCTTCTCGACGGCGGAGTCGGATGCGGTCACGGAATCGTTTTCGTCAGAAGCCAACGAGCTTGTTCTCCTCGATGTTGCCGAGCACATGGGCGTGCACGTGGAAGACGGACTGGGCGGCGCTCGCGCCGTTGTTGAAGATGAGGCGGTACTCGCCGTTCGCGTGCTCGGCCGCGAGCTGCGCGGCCGCAGCGACGATCTCGGCGAGTAGACCCGGATCACCGGCTGCGAGCTCGGTGACGTCGCGATAGTCCTCGGTCTTCGGGATCACGAGCGCATGCAGCGGCGCCTGCGGGTTGATGTCGCGGATCGCGAACACCCGACCGGTGTCGAGCAGGATCTCGCCCGGGATGTCACCGTTCAGGATGCGCGTGAAGATCGAGGGCTCGGACATGCTCCCAGTCTACTGATCACGGCACGTCCGGGCCCGTCGTCCCGTCACCAGCGACCGAGCGCCACGGACAGCACCGCGATGGCCGCCGGGCCCGCTGTCGAGGTGCGCAGCACCGTGTCTCCGAGCAGCACGCGCTCGGCACCGGCGTCGGACAGCTTCGTCAGCTCGTCGTCCGAGATGCCGCCTTCCGGTCCGACCACGAGCACGAGGTCTCGACCGTCGGGCTCGAGCTCCGACAGCCGGATCGTCGCGCTCGGGTCGAGCAGCAGGACGCGCTCGGACGCCGCACGCGTCACGAGGTCTGCCGTCGACGCGGGAGCCGAGACCTCGGGCACCCACGCACGATGGGCCTGCTTGGCCGCTTCGCGGACGATGGTCGCCCACCGCTCCCGGCCTTTGACGGCCTTGGCGCCCTCCCACCGTGAAACGCTGCGACTCGCCTGCCACGGCACGATCTCGTCGACGCCGAGCTCACAGGCGGCCTGCACCGCGAGCTCGTCACGATCACCCTTCGCCAGCGCCTGCACGAGGACGAGCCGCGGACTGGGGGCGGGGTCGGCCGACCGTTCGGACACGCGGACGTCGACGCGGGACGGCGAGACCTCCTCGGCGACACCGGTGAGCCACACCCCCGCACCGTCGCCGACGGTGACCGCCTCGCCGATGCGGAGACGGCGGACCACCGCGGCGTGCTTGGCCTCGGCCCCGGTGAGCGACACGAGGTCGCCGACCTCGGCATCCGACGACGATTCGACCAGGAAGTGCAGAGCCATGAGTGCCGGCCGGATCAGTGCGAGCGGAAGCGGTCGCGGAGCTTCGAGAAGAGTCCCTGCTGGAACTGCGCGAGCTGAGGGCCCGGCGCCTTCGTCTTCTTCGCGAAGTCCTCGATGAGCGCCCGTTGCGCGGAATCGAGCTTGGTCGGGGTGACCACCTGGACGCCGACGCGCAGATCGCCGCGCTGGCTTCCTCGGAGCGGCGTGATGCCGCGACCCTTGATCGTCAGCACGTCGCCCGACTGCACGCCGGAACGCACCTCGAGGTCGACCTCGCCGTCGAGCCCCTGGATCGTCGTCTCGGTGCCGAGGATCGCGTCGGGCATCGAGACCTCGAGCGTCGCGAGCAGGTCGTCGCCGTCACGACTGAAGGACGGATGCGGGTTGACGGTGACCTCGACGTACAGGTCGCCGTTCGGGCCGCCGGCCTTGCCGACCTCGCCGGATCCGGGGAGCTGCAGGCGGAGACCCGTCTCGACGCCCGCCGGGATGTCGAGCGAAACGGTGCGGCGCGAGCGCACGCGCCCCTGCCCACCGCAGGTGCCGCAGGGGTAGGGGATGGTCGTCCCATAGCCCTCGCACGTGCCGCACGGCTGAGACGTCACGACGTTGCCGAGCAGGCTGCGCACCTGGCGCTGCACGTGGCCCGATCCTCCGCAGATGTCGCAGGTGACGGGAGATGTTCCCTCCTGGCAGCACGATCCGTTGCATGTCTCGCACAGGACCGCCGTGTCGACCTCGATGTCGCGATGCGCACCGAACACGACGTCGCCCAGTTCGAGCGACACTCGGACGAGGGCGTCCTGCCCGCGCTCACGGCGAGAACGCGGTCGCGCTCCCCTGCCGCCACCCTGACCCGCGCCGAAGAAGGTCTCGAAGATGTCGCCGAAGCCGCCGAACCCGCCGAAGTTCCCGGCCGCGCCGTCTCCGCCGCCCATGTCGTAGCGACGTCGCGAATCGTCGTCGCTGAGCACGTCGTACGCGTGCGTCACGAGTTTGAACTTCTCCGCCGCGTCTTCACCCGGGTTCACGTCCGGGTGGAGCTGGCGAGCGAGGCGTCGGTACGCCTTCTTGATCTCGTCGGTGGAGGCGTCACGGGAGACGCCGAGTACCTCATAGTGGTCTGCCACAATGGCCCTTCTGCGTGTGCTGTTCTCTGGGCGTCCGCGTCAGCGGGACGCCTCGTCTTCATCGAGCATCCGCGAGAGATAGCGGGCCACAGCCCGCGCAGCCGCGAGATTGCTCGGATAGTCCATGCGCGTCGGCCCCATCACGCCGACACGCGCCGTGCCGCTGGGCGCGGCGTAGTTGCTCGCCACGATCGATGCCTCACCGAGGCCGAACGAGGCGTTCTCCGTGCCGATGCTGGCCGCGAGGCCGTGGGAGTCCGCCTCCATCTCGCTCATCAGGCGCAGCAGGGTGACCTGCTCTTCGATCGCTTCGAGCAGAGGATGGATGCTGCCGCGGAAATCCTGCTCGCGGCGGGCGAGAGTCGCAGCTCCCGCCATCACCAGGCGCTCCTGGCGGAACGCACCCAGCTCGTCGATGACGATGGTCGCGAGCGTACGGAGCGCCACATCGTTCGGGTGCTCGTCTGCGGCGAGAAGACTCTGCAGCCGCTCGGCCGCGTCGCTCACCGCCTGCCCGGTGATGAGCGCCGACAGTCGCGCACGGAGGATCGCCATGTCGGCTTCGTCGACGTCGACCGGCAGCGGCGCCATGCGCTGCGAGACCCCACCCGCATCCGTGACGAGCACGATCAGCAGTCGGTTGGGCGACAGCGCCACGAGCTCGAGGTGCGTGAGGTGCGCCCGTGCGAACGACGGGTACTGAGCCAGGGCGACCTGACCCGTGAGCTGCGTGAGCACTCGGACCGTGCGCACCATCAGGTCGTCGAGGTCGGAGGGCGCGGTCAGGAACGATTCGATCGCCGTGCGCTGCGCGACCGTGAGCGGGCGCAGCTGCGCGAGATGGTCGACGAACACGCGGTAGCCCTTGTCGGTCGGCACTCGGCCAGACGACGTGTGCGGTGCCGCGATGAGCTCTTCGTCCTCGAGCAGTGCCATGTCGTTGCGGATCGTCGCCGCCGACACGCCGAACGAGTAGCGGTCGACGATCGAGCGGCTGCCGACCGGCTCGTGCGTCTCGACATAGTCCTGCACGATCGCACGGAGAACCTGCAGGCCTCTTTCACTGACCATCGCAACTCCCTCCCTCTGGCACTCACTGGTTATGAGTGCCAATTCTACCCGCCGAGACGGGCGCCGCGCTGATCCCCCTACGATGACGGGTATGAGTGTCGCGCCGCAGGCCACCATCTCCACCGGAATCGTCCGGGGTGAAACGCTCGACGGAGTGCATCGCTACCTCGGCATCCCGTACGCGGCCGCCCCGTTCGGGCCGAACCGCTTCCGCGCACCGCAGCCCGCTCCCGCGTGGGAGGGAGTCCGCGACGCCACGGCGTTCGGGCCGACGGCTCCGCAGCATCCGTATCCCGGGGCGATCGGCGAACTGCTGGGTTCGGTCGAGATCCCGGGGGACGAGATCCTCTCGGTCAACATCTGGACGCCGGAGGATGCCGCGGGCGCGCCGGTCGTCCTCTGGATCCACGGCGGCGCACTCGAGCGAGGAACCGCCGCGCTCCCGCTCTACGACGGGGCCGCGTTCGCTCGGGCCGGGATCGTGTTCGCGTCGATCAACTACCGTCTGGGCTCCGAGGGCTTCTCGGTGCTCGAGGGCGCGCCTCGGAACCTGGGCCTTCAGGACGCCGCCGCAGCGCTCGCCTGGGTGCACGGCGAGATCGCTTCGTTCGGCGGGGACTCCTCGCAGATCACAGCCATGGGCGAATCCGCCGGGGGTGCGATCGTGGCCGGTCTGCTCGCGAACCCCCCGTCGCGTTCGCTGATCGCGCGGGCGATCATCGAATCCGGACCCCTCGAAGCGCAGACCGCGAAGAAAGCGGGCCGCGTCACGGCGCAGCTCGCCACACAGCTCGGCATCAGGGCCGACCGTGCGGGCTTCCTCGGAGCATCTCCCGCGAAGCTGCTCCATGCGCGCAGACGACAGGCCGCCGGCTCGTCTCCGCTGGGCGGTGCCGCGGGGTTCCAGTTCGCGGTGGATGCCGAGTCTCTCCCCCGCTCGCCGCACGAGGTCCTCGCCCACACCGATGCACCGCTTCTCATCGGGAGCAACACGGACGAGTATCGCCTCTGGTTCCCGCCAGCGGTTCTCGCCGGAATAAGCAAGGCGAAGCTGCTGCTCGCGCGACTCGCCCTGCGGATCCCGAAGAGGGCGGTCGCGGCCTATCGATCGGCCTTCCCCGGAGCATCGACGGGCGAGATCTTCGGCCAGCTCGCCACCGACATCATGCTGCGTGCGCCGCTGACCCGACTGGCCCAGGCGCGCACCGCGCCGACCTATGTCTACGAATTCGCCTGGCAGAGTCCGATTCGCGACCTGCGTGCAGCCCATGCATTGGAGCTGGGTTTCGTCTTCGATCGCCTCGGTGACCCTGAGACGCAGAGGCTCGCCGGATCGGATGCGCCGCAGAGCCTCGCAGACGAGATGCATGCGGCGTGGATCGCCTTCATCAAGACCGGTGACCCGGGGTGGCCGGCGTTCGATGCTGACCGGATGACGCGCGTCTTCGACACCGCGAGCTCCACCGTGGCGCAGCGACGTACAGAGGCACTCGACCTGCTGTCGTAGCGTCCCCGACCGGTGGTCAGTCCGTGAGCTCGCGCACCACGGCGTCAGCGAGAAGGCGTCCGCGCAGCGTGAGCTGCACACGCCCTCGCACTGCGGCGGCGGGGTCGACGAGGCCGTCGGCGATCAGGCCGGCGACACGCGTGCGCTTGTCCGGCTGCAGGTCCGCGACCGCGATCCCCTCGCGGATGCGGCTCAGCAGCAGAATCCGCTCGAGGGTCCTCGATCTCGCATCGGGACGCTCGGTTCCGGCGGCCGGCGACTCCTCGGCGGCGAGACGCTGCGCATAGGCGGCCGGGTGCTTCACGTTCCACCACCGGAGTCCTGCGACATGGCTGTGCGCGCCGGGGCCGAAACCCCACCAGTCACTCCCCCGCCAGTACGCGAGATTGTGTCTCGAGCGCTGTTCCACAGTGCGCGACCAGTTGCTGATCTCGTACCAGTCGAAGCCCGCCGCTGCGAGACGCGCATCGGCGAGCTCATACATATCGGCCTGCAGGTCGTCGTCGGGCATCGGCACCTCGCCTCGGCGGATCTGCCGCGCCAGCTTCGTGCCGTCCTCGATGATCAGCGCGTAGGCCGAGATGTGATCCGACTCGAGAGCGAGCGCCTCATCGAGCGACGCCTCCCAATCAGCGAGCGACTCACCGGGGGCGCCGTAGATGAGGTCCACGCTGACAGCGAGGCCTGCCTCCTTCGCCGCGGCGACCGCCGTCGTCACATTCTCGGGGCGATGGGTGCGATCGAGAGCGGCGAGCACATGCGGCACTGCCGACTGCATGCCGATCGAGAGCCTCGTGACACCGGCATCCGCGAGTGTGCGGGCGACCTCGGGCGTCACGGTGTCGGGGTTCGCCTCGACGGTGACCTCGGCGCCGTCCGTCAGACCGAACGCGTCGGTCGCCGCACCGAGCATCCGGGCGAGATCTCCCGCGGGCAGGAGAGTCGGGGTGCCTCCGCCGAAGAACACGGTGTCCATCGGGCGCAGCGCGCCGGCATCCGCGAGAACACGCTTCGCCAGGTCGATCTCGGTGATCAGCGTCGAGGCGTAGTCCTCCTGCTTCGCACCGCGAAGCTCGCCGGACGTGTACGTGTTGAAGTCGCAGTAGCCGCAGCGCACCCGGCAGAAGGGCACGTGCAGATAGGCCGAGAACGGCGCAGCCGGGTCGATCGCGAGATCGGACGGAAGGCGTCCGTCTGCCGGTGCCGGATCGCCCAGGGGAAGGGGACCGGCCATCAGAGAGGCGCGGCCATCAGACCGGAGTCGCGTAGAGCGGGGAGATCGCCCGCAGGTAGCGTGCGAACAGCTCGCGGCGGCGACGCTTCACGAGCGCGGGGACGACGCGGTACAGCAGGGAGTTCGGCGCATCGAAAGCGCGCACCGAGAACCACACCTCGTCGTTGTCCTCGCGCCAGTCGATGTCGAAGGACTCCTCGCCGCGCACGACGGAGCCGCCGACCGTGCCCAGCACGAATCCGATGCGGCGCTTCTCCTCCGTCACCGAGATCACCCGGAGCTCGGCATCCGCCCGCATCCCGGCGACACGTCCGTGCAGACGCAGGGTCATGCCCGGCCCTGCGAAAGGGGTGCCCTCGGCATCGAAGCGCTGCTCGACGTCGTTCTTGCTCGGGGCGATCGGTGTGCCCTCGGCATCGAAGCTCACGCCGGCGTAGGCGGGGCCGGGTGCCGGTCGGACATCCTCGACGGTCAGACCCGCGGCGCGCTGCGCCGTCCAGGTCAGGAGCGATTCACCGGCGGACTGGAAGCGTTCCATGCCGCTTCCGATCCGCCAGGAGTTCTCCGCCGGGATGCTGCGCTCCGGCGGGTACTGCATCAGATCGGGCGCGTGGGTCGCACCCACGGCCGCATAGTCCACCGTGTCGTCTCGGAAAGTCCCGCGCCGCATGATTCTCAGCCTACTTCCCGTTCCCTGGACGATCACCCTTCACGCGCCGGGAACTCCCCGACCCGCGAAGCTCTACTTCTTGTCCTTGCCCTCGACGTCGCCCGAGAGCGCGGCGATGAACGCCTCCTGCGGCACCTCGACCCGACCGACCATCTTCATGCGCTTCTTGCCCTCTTTCTGCTTCTCGAGGAGCTTGCGCTTGCGGCTGATGTCACCGCCGTAGCACTTCGCGAGCACGTCCTTGCGCAGCGCCCTGATCGTCTCGCGGGCGATGATCCTGGCGCCGATGGCGGCCTGGATCGGCACCTCGAAGTTCTGGCGAGGGATCAGCTTGCGCAGTCGCTCCGTCATCAGCGTGCCGTAGGCGTAGGCCTTGTCGCGGTGCACGATCGAGCTGAACGCGTCGACCTTGTCACCCTGCAGCAGGATGTCGACCTTGACGAGGTCGGCCTCCTGCTGTCCGGCGGGCTCGTAGTCGAGCGAGGCATAGCCCTGTGTCTTGGACTTGAGCTGATCGAAGAAGTCGAAGACGATCTCACCGAGCGGCATCATGTAGCGGAGCTCGACGCGCTCCTCGGAGAAGTACTCCATGCCCAGCAGCGCCCCGCGGCGCGACTGGCACAGCTCCATGACGGTGCCGACGTAGTCCTTGGGCAGCAGGATGGCCGTCTTGACCATGGGCTCCGATACCGAGCCGATGCGCCCGTCGGGGTACTCGCTCGGGTTCGTGACCGTCACGGTCTCGCCGGTGTCAGAGGTGAGCACTTCGTAGATCACGCTGGGTG
>Ga0308166_1003225_pt1 | contig 14074 bp, 13 predicted proteins | sample PhyCR2_2_FD_202137 | JGI IMG/M metagenome (GOLD analysis project Ga0308166, IMG submission 202137) | Phyllosphere microbial communities from UC Gill Tract Community Farm, Albany, California, United States - DLSLCC.R2 | ecosystem: Host-associated > Plants > Phyllosphere > Unclassified | place... | reverse complement strand
GTCATGCTGGTCGGGGACTCGTTAGGGATGACGGTACAAGGACATGACTCTACCCTGCCGGTCACGGTCGAGGATATTGCTTACCACACCCGAGCCGTGCGCCGTGGTGCACCTGCCTGCCTTCTGCTTTCCGATCTGCCGTTTATGGCCTACGCCACGCCAGAGCAGGCTTTCGACAATGCGGCGGCCGTGATGCGCGCAGGTGCTAATATGGTTAAAATCGAAGGCGGCGCCTGGCTGGTGGAGACGGTAAGAATGCTCACCGAACGCGCCGTGCCGGTGTGCGGACATTTGGGCCTCACACCACAGTCCGTCAATATCTTTGGCGGTTACAAGGTGCAGGGCCGCGGTGATGCCGCGCAGGCGCTGTTTGACGATGCCCTCGCGCTGGAAGCGGCGGGCGCACAGCTGCTGGTGCTGGAATGTGTACCGGTTGAGCTGGCAAAACGCATCACCGACGCGCTGTCTATTCCGGTCATCGGGATTGGGGCTGGCAACGTGACCGACGGTCAGATTCTGGTGATGCACGACGCCTTTGGCATCACCGGCGGCCATATCCCGAAATTCGCCAAAAATTTCCTTACTGAAGCGGGCGACATGCGCGCCGCGGTCAGGCAGTATATTGCCGACGTCGAATCCGGTGTTTACCCGGGTGAAGAACACAGTTTCCATTAAGGAGTCTCGTTGTGCTAATCATTGAAACCCTGCCGCTGCTTCGCCAGCATATTCGCCGTGCACGACAGGAAGGTAAACGTATCGCACTGGTCCCGACCATGGGTAACCTGCATGACGGCCATATGAAACTGGTCGACGAAGCGAAAGCCCGTGCAGATATCGTGGTGGTCAGTATCTTCGTTAATCCGATGCAGTTTGACCGCGCGGACGACCTGGCGCGCTATCCTCGTACGCTGCAGGAAGATTGCGAGAAGCTGAAAAAGCGCCATGCGGACTTCGTCTTTGCGCCGGCACCCGCAGATGTCTACCCTCAGGGTACGGAAGAGTCCACGTACGTTGATGTCCCGGGCATTTCGACCATGCTCGAAGGGGCCAGCCGTCCAGGCCACTTCCGCGGCGTGTCTACCATCGTCAGCAAGCTGTTCAACCTGGTGCAGCCGGACGTAGCCTGCTTTGGTGAGAAAGATTTCCAGCAGCTGGCGCTGATCCGTAAGATGGTTGCCGACATGGGTTATGATATCGAGATCGTGGGCGTGCCGATTGTACGTGCCAAAGACGGTCTGGCGCTCAGCTCCCGTAACGGTTATCTGACCGCTGACCAGCGTAAGATTGCCCCAGGATTAAGCAAAGTCATGAATAGCATGGCAGAGCAACTGTTGGCGAAAGAGTTGACCACTGAAGAGATCGTGGCCCTGGCTGAACAAGCGCTGAACGATAAAGGCTTCCGCGCTGACGATATTCAAATCCGTGATGCTGACACGCTGCTTGAGTTAACCGACGCCAGCAAGCGCGCGGTTATTCTGGTGGCTGCATGGCTCGGCCAGGCGCGCCTTATCGACAACAAAGTGGTTGAACTGGCATAACCTTCTTACCCTCCCCTCTTACAGGAGGGGTTAACGCATGATTAAAGGTACACGTAATGATTCGCAAAATGCTGCAAGGTAAGCTTCACCGTGTGAAAGTCACGCAGGCCGACCTGCACTATGAAGGCTCCTGCGCGATCGATCAGGATTTTCTCGACGCGGCGGGTATTCTTGAAAACGAAGCGATTGATATCTGGAACGTGAACAATGGCAAACGCTTCTCCACCTACGCGATTGCCGCAGAGCGCGGGTCTAAGATCATCTCCGTTAACGGTGCCGCCGCGCACTGTGCTGACGTAGGGGATATTGTGATCATCGCGAGCTTCGTCATGATGTCCGACGAAGAGGCGCGCCGCTGGCAGCCTAAAGTCGCCTATTTTGAAGGCGACAACGAGATGAAACGCACCGCGAAGGCAATTCCGGTACAGGTTGCCTGATGCCGCCAGGAGCGGAGCCTTCAGGTTCCGCTCCTCAAAGGTAAAGAAAACATCTTTTTTTTGTATACATAGCCTCTCCTCTATTTATTTCCCCTATTTTCTCCTCTCTCAGCGTTTCTCTTGGTTTAAAAAAAACATTATTCTGAATGATATAATTAAAGGAATGATCTTTGTCATTTATAATCTAAACAATCCAATATAATTTGGCTGCAATAAAAATCGTCTCTCTCCGTTCATTCAAAACAAATTTAAAGATCATTTTCAATAACTTATCAAACATTCAATTTTTCTAATAATGGCTTTTAGCAATTTTAAATACCCAACCCATTCATAGATCCCTATCATCATTTTGCTTAAATTAAATCTGCACAATGTTTTTAAATGGAATTTAAATTATGTTAAAAAAAACGTTATTAGCTTCAGCTGTAACTTTGTTTGCAATGGGTTCTTTTTCAGCAATAGCAGACACCGATATCGGTTTAATCACCTTTGACGGTGCGGTAACAGACACAACGTGTAATATTTCCACCGCCAATGGCGAATCACAAAATAATATTACTATTACCTTACCGGTTGTTAAAAAATCTGATGTTGAATCAACCACCGTCGATACCGGTGTCGGCTCTAAGAATTTTGAACTGCTGCTCACCAACTGCCCAGGAACATTAAAGACTGCTTCAGCAAGCTTTATGTCAAAAAATATGGGTGCCATTGCAAACGGTACTATTGAACCTGACGCCAACGTAGCAGGCTCAGCAACCAACGTTGCACTTGCCTTGTATAATAATGCCCCTACCGAATCTTCTCGTATTATGGTCGGCCAGCCTGCTAATAATACGCAGAAAGCCAATCTCACCGCCGGTTCCGGCAAGCTGTTCTACCGCGTTGCATACGTTCCGGGCTCCAACTGGGTGAAAGACACGAACCCAGTGCAGTCAGGTAAAGTCAGCGCCAACGCGTACTTCACCATGAGCTACGAATAATTTTATCCCTCCCGTTAATGTGCCCTGTTGGGCACATTTTTGCGTATTTATTGAGAGTTTACATGTACGTACTGAATATTAAGAGCGGATTAAAAGCCCTGCTGCTGGCCTCGATGAGCGTGTTTGCTCTTAACGCCAGTGCAGATATTGTGATTTCCGGCACCCGTGTCATTTATCCTGAATCGGCAAAAGACGTAACGGTGTCAATGGATAACCGTGGCACCCGGCCTCTGCTGGTACAGACCTGGCTTGATGATGGAAGGGATACCACTAACCCTCAGGAGCTGAAACTTCCTTTTATTGTGACGCCGCCCGTTTCGCGTGTTGAACCGCAAAAAGGGCAAACCGTCAGAATCACCTGGCTGGGTCAGGCATTGCCAAAAGATAAAGAGTCGCTGTTCTGGTTTAACGTTCTGGAAGTTCCGCCGAAGGCTAAGGAGAGCGATAACCAAAGTATGCTTCAGCTTGCTTTCCGCACCCGTATTAAACTCTTTTTCCGTCCCACTGGGTTAAAAGGGGAACCGACAGACGCGGCCAAAAATCTTAAGTGGTCCCAAACCCGACAAGGGCAAAAAATCGTTTTAAGTGCGAAAAATGACTCGCCTTATTATGTGTCGCTGGCAAGTGCGGCGCTTATTTCAGGCGGTAAAAGTTACGAGATCGAAACGCATTATATTGAACCGTTCTCAAGCCAGACGATGAATGTGAAAAATTACACCTCATCTGGAAATAGCAAAATAACCTGGCAAGCCATTAATGATTTCGGTGGAATTGATAAGTATGAGTCTATACCGCATTGATTCCCTGTCAGCTTCAGAACATTCACAAAAACTATAATTAGCGTTGCCCTGGGACAGAGTTCATCATGCACTTTAGACGTTCGCTACTATGTTTATCGATAAGTGCGGTATTGCCGTTATGTGCATTTGCTGCTGAAAATAATAACGAAGAAGACGTGCAGTTTAACGAGCAGTTTCTTTATAACACTGGCGCATCCATTGATATCAGTCGTTTTTCAAAAGGCAACCCTGTTATTGCCGGAACCTATAAGGTGAAGATGATCGTTAACGGGAAACCTTCCGTTACCACGGATCTTCTGTTTAAGGAGAATGGCACACCGCGCGCCACTCCCTGCATCACCCCGAAACTACTCACGCAGGCAAATGTCACCACCGAGCAACTGAAACACCCTGAGGAGGATTCAGCTGACACCTGTGTCTCTATGCCAGACGCCTATCCCGGCTCGCGTGTGGCTTACGATCCCTCCACACAGGAGTTAGACCTTTCCATTCCTCAGGCTTTCGTCATTCAGCGTCCAGCGGGATTTGTCGATCCTTCACTGTGGGAAGACGGGATCCCGGTGGCCATGCTCTCATGGGATCTTAACGGCTGGCACGCAGACATGCCGGATTCCAGCACTGATACGGCCTATGCAGGTCTGCGCTATGGGGCAAACCTGGGGCCATGGCGACTCCGGGCGCGAGGCAACCTGAACTGGGATCAGGATTCCGGTACTCATTACGCCAGCCAGGATATCTATCTTCAGCGTGATATCACGCCGCTGAAAGCGCAGTTTATCGCCGGCGATTCCTATACCCGTGGCGACGCCTTCGATTCCATTAGCCTGCGCGGGGCGCGTTTATATAACGATGACCGTATGCTTCCGAATGGTATATCGACCTATGCGCCGGTGATCCGAGGGGTTGCAAACAGCAACGCCAAAGTCACGATCGCCCAAAGCGGCAATACGATTTACGAAACCTCCGTCCCCCCAGGACCGTTTGAAATCACCGACCTCAGTACAACAGGTTACGGTAGCGATCTCATCGTCACGGTAGAAGAGACGGATGGGAGCAAACGTTCCTTCTCGGTCGCCTATTCTTCCGTCGCACAAATGCTTCGTCCTGGCTACTCCCGATGGGATGTCGGCGTGGGTGAACTGCGTGACGACAGTCTGCGCGACAAACCAAAGGTGGGATATGCAACGGGCTACTATGGCTTAACCAATACCTTCACGGGGTATGCGGGCCTGGAATATACCGATAGCGATTTCTACGCCGCATTGTTGGGTATTGCCATGAATACCGGAGTCGGCGCATTCGCTCTTGATGTCACGCATTCGGATGCCCGGATAGACGGCTTACGACATCTCACGGGCGAAAGTTATCGCGTCTCCTACAGCAAACTTATGGAAGCCACGAATACCTCTTTCAACGTCGCCGCCTACCGGTTTTCAACGTCTGACTATCTCAGCCTGAACGATGCGGCCTCGTTGACCAATGAGATCAAATACCGTGACAGGGAGCGTAACCCGGAACGTAACAATAGCGACGTGTATCAGACCTTCCAGCGCATGAAAAACCAGATCCAGGTGAATATCAGCCAACCGCTGAATATTGCCGATCTTGATTTGGGATCGCTGTATGTCAACTCAACCTGGCAGGATTACTGGAATGAAAGCAGTTCGTCGGCGCAATACTCGGTTGGCCACAGTCATTCGTTAAGCTGGGGAAGTTATAGCCTCACCGTGCAGCGCACCTACAATGAGTTTGGGGAAAAAGATGACAGCGTCTATCTGAACCTGACGATTCCATTCGACACGCTGATGGGTAACAGCAAGCGAGCGGGTGGCTTCTCCTCACTCACGACGGGCATCGGCAGCGATTTAAAAGGCGGCAGTAGCTTTAACGCCAGCGCCAATGGCAACACCGAAGATAACCGCTTCAGTTACAGCATTACCGAAAGCACCACGCGTTACGACGATACGTTAAATCAGTTAAGCGGGTACGGCAGTTACAACGGCCCGCATGGACCGCTAAGCCTTTCCGTCTCCGCCTCAGATGACGGTACACGACAATATTCTGCCAGCTATAGCGGCGGGATGGTTCTGCACTCCGGTGGCGTAACACTCGCCCCTGGCAGCATCAGCGAAAGCGATACGCTTGCCTTAATTAAAGCTGAGGGGGCAGAAGGCGCCCGCGTCTCTATCGGAAACGGTGAAATCGGCGCCTCAGGCTATGCCCTTATGCCCTATCTGTCCGCCTACCGTGAAAACAGCGTTGGTCTTGATATCAGCGAAATGCACTCTGACGTGGAAGTGAAAAATACCCGCTCCACCACCATCCCCCGTAGCGGTGCCGTTGTGCTGGTTAACTTTGAAACCGATCAGGGGCGCTCAGTGTTAATGGAACTGATGCGTGACGATGGCGGGTTTATCCCGTTAGGCGCCGATGTGCAAACCGACCAGGGCGTATCCGTGGGTAGCGTGGGTCAGGCCGGGCAGGCATGGATCCGCGGAATTGAAGATAAAGGGACGTTAAACATCGTCTGGGGAAATGAGCCCGGCACATCCTGTACCGTCTCCTACCACATCCCACCGGATGCGAAAAAGATTGGACCGACAACGCTGCTGACGGGCCAGACCTGCCGCGTCACAGCCTTATAAAGGGAGTTAAAACATGCTTTTTAGAGCCTGGAAAAAAACAGGGTTAGTTATTTTAAGCACGGGGCTAATGGCGCTGTCGCTGGAAACACATGCCGATAATCTCGATATTACTTTTACCGCGAATATCCGTGACACCACCTGCGATATGAAAATCGAAGGCGGCAGCGGTGATGGCACCAGCAACGTTATCCCCATTGGGACTAACGGCAAGGTGCGCCTGGATTACATCATCCTGAAAAATGCCAAAGCCACGACCAACTTTAAACTCAAAATGGTCTCATGCCCGCCGAGTCTGGCATCGCTGAAAACCACCATCAGCGGTAGCGCCAGCCCGCTGACGACGGCAATTAAGAACTCACTCTCCGGCGACGGCAGTGCGGAAAATATTGGCGTGGCGATTTCCCGTACCGCCACCCCGAATACCCCCTTCGTCATTAATTCATCCACCGATACACAGCGCCTCGTCTGGTCGAGCGGAGAGATAAGTGCTGGCGAGGTACCACTTCTGGCAACGCTGGTGGAAACCGCAAACGGCCAGGGCACGACCGGCAATTTTAGCGGTATCGCTACGTTTAATTTCACCTATGAATAACTGGCAGCAATGCGGAGCGTTGATATGAAAATGAAAATGACATTACTGGTGCTTGCAATGACTGCCACCCTGCCTTCCGTTGCGTTAAGTGCGATTACGGGGACGACGAGCGTGCAGGCAACGTTTACATCCACCATTGAGGCCGGGACCTGTAACGCGGAGATTCAAAACGCCAGCGGAGCCCCGATTGACATTTTGCCGTTTGGCGATGTGTTTAAGTCTGACCTGGTGAGCCAGAGCCGACGAGAAACCTTCAAAATCGCCTTCACGAACTGTGCCGGGGTAAAAAACGCCGCCATTCAGGCCATGCCGGGTGCAGGCGGGTCGTGTACCGGTAACGCATATGCAGCCGGGCATAACGTCGGTTTTGAAATCTGGAAAGGCTCTGTCGACTCAGGCTCCATATTGAACTGCGCCACTGTCCCGACGTCTGTCATCAACCTGTCTAACGGGACGGGGAATTTTGAAATGGATGCGCGCATCGTCATTGCAAATGGTAAAACAATTTCGGACGTGACGACAGGTTCGGTCAATGCGCCCGTGACGTTTACCGTGACCTATCAATAATGTTTATTCAGACAGGTAGCTTAAACAGGATGTTCCAGTCCCGCTTAATCTTAAGAAATGCGATGTCATGGCTGGCCCTCTGCCTGGGGTTTCCCGCAGCGGGTTTTGCCTCCAGCCTGGAAATGGATATGACGGCAAACATTATCAACAATACGTGCCAGGTCAGTATTCCAGAAAGTGGAAGCGTAACGCTGCCAACGGTGGGAAAAACGTGGTTTTATACCGCGGAGGGCACCGATCGACTTCAACCAGCAGACCCCGCGGGAGGAACACGCTTTATGATTCAGGTTGTGGACTGCAGCGGGGATGAATCGGGATCCGGGCAAGCGCTGCACTTTACCTTTAAACCGCAGTCTGCCCAAATTGATGGGATTTCAAAACAGATATTCAGTAATGAAACATCCGCCCTTGCTGGCGGCGCTGAAAACGTGGGGATTGTTATTTTTTCTGAATCCAATAATCAAAACGTCCTCGACAGCGAGGGGCAGTCTGATGTGGAGGTCAAAATAGCGACCCCATCAGACCAACAAAGCTATTTGAAAGCGTATAACTTTTACGCCCGCTACCAAAATTACGGCCCGGTCAGCGCAGGAAAAGTGACCGCGCGCGCATTAGTCAGCGTGACATATCGCTAACAGGCAACGCTAAAAAGGAACAATTATGGCACAGCGTCCTGGGATAACTGTTTCCCCACGTTTCTACGGTTTTATTATTTTATTTATGTGCTTAACCATGAGCGCCTTTTACGCCCATGCGAACATTGAATGTCAGGTCAACAGCGGTTATACACGATCGATTGGCAACTTTACTGGCGCAAAACCAACACTACAAGCCATTGATACTGTTACTTCTCCAACCAAAATCAGTGCGCTCTACTCTCTTCGCCTGACGCCTCTGTTAACTAGCCTGTGCGACACGGGAGATGATGGTGAAAATATCTTTACCTTAACGCAGCCCGACCTACAGGTTGGCAACGTTGACGGTAAAGCATTATTCAAAACCAATGTAACTGGGATTGCTTATGCGTTAGCTTTCCGCACACGAGGAACTGGAGTTACGGCCTATTTTGCTCCAGGCACAACCTGGTTTTTAACGCATCATATGAATAATCATGATGAACTATTGTCTAAACAAGACTGGGAGGCCGCAGTGGAATTTTATCAACTCCCCAGCTTTACCGGTATTCCAGCCAATGTGGTATCTGTGAGTCCTGCAGGAGGTACAATTGGCCAATTTACTATTGGGGATCCAAATGAAGGAGCCAGAGATCACCCCAAACCCATCATCACCATAGCCAACATGGCATTCGCAACCCCTATAGAAATACCGACCTGCACGCTCACGGCTCCCAAAACCGTAGACCTGGGGGATTATGGTGTATCCGATATCGAGAACGATAAAACCATAAACGCCGATTTTGGGGTGACAGGGAATTGCACCAACACCCGTAAAGTCACCGTGAAGTTGACCACCAGTAAAACAACCGGGACCGATGGCTCATTACTCGCCAACACCGCATCGTCGAACGCGGCACAAGGCGTGGGCGTGTTACTGAAGTGGCCGAACAACAGGCAGATAGTGCCTAATTCAACTAGCAGCTATACCGCACAAGATAATACTACCCTCACGATATTCAGTTGGTTACTTACGGCCCGGTTAGTTAAGTCTGATACAGAAAAAGTTACTTCAGGCACGTTCAGCGCCATCGGCACCCTGCAGTTTACCTACGAATAGCTTACCCCTGCGGCTGGTTGCTGATCAGCCGCGACATGGTCTCCAGCGAATCCGTTCTTAAGATGTACAGGCGTTTCAGTAAGAACGGATTATCCCCCGGCTTGACCTTCCCTTTTACCGTTGTCACTGCGAGGTGAAAACCGGCGTCATTCGCGGCTTTTATGGCTTTATTGTCATAGCCACCAAACGGATAAGAGAGATACAGCACGCGCGGGTTAAACTGCGCCAGCGCCCGGCGCGAGCGTTCGAAATCAAACAAAATCACGTGGTAGCTGCGGCTCAGTAGAATCGGATGCTTGTTACCATCCACGCGGTGCAGGAAGTGCGTGTGGGACTGAATGTCAAACACGTCCTGGATGCCCTTCAACTCCTGAACGCTCATAAATTGAAGTGATTTCGGATCCCACTTTTGCGGATGTCGCTTAATGCGGGATGAGATGATAAACGCCGTGGCGTTAAACCCGTACTCTTTCAGAATCGGGTAAGCATAGCGGCTTACGGATTTCAGTCCGTCATCAAACGTGATCACTACCGATTTGGCCGGCAGGTTCAGTTTGTTACGTACATACCCTTCCAGCTGATACATCGTCAGGGTGGTATACCCCTGGTCACGCAGCCAGGCCATCTGGTTATTGAACGCGCGCACGCTGGTGGTGGTAGAGGTATGCCGGAAGCGCGTGTTCTCTTCATCACGCAGAATATGATGGTAGGTCAGCACCGGGAGGCCATTATCTTCCTGCGCGTCCAGGCTGCTGATCCATGCCAGGCGATTACCGATACGGATCTGGTACCACGTCTGGTTTAAGCGGTCTTTGAGTTTGCTTAAAACCGGATACCGCAAATTGGCGCTCAGCGTACCGAATGGCGCACTGCCGCTGGACGGCGCGTTGTACACCGGCGTGTCTTTCCAGGTGATCAGGTTTTGATTACTGAGCGGCTTATTAAGATCGCCAAGGCTGTCCTCAACGCGCTGCTTTCCCTGCACCTGCTCCAGATGGCCTTTATCGATAAATCCTGTCCCGAAGCCGAAGCGAAACTCGTAATAATCCGCAGCGGTAGGCACAACGGCAAGGATCTGTCCGGCTCTGACATGGCCGACGTTAACGACCTCGTTTCCCACCTGCGCCCAGATAGCCGCATCTTCAGTGGTTTGCATGTACTGGGCTGGAAGACCTTGCTGACTTAATAAACTGGCTGATGCCCCGCCAGAGAGAACCAGCAGGCACAGGAACAAAATACGCGTGAACATGTATGTGATATCGGTACGAATAAACTGGTGCCATTGTAACAAATGCACCATCAATACCAATGTTTAATTCTTATACAGGTCGTGAAGAAGAACGAAGGGGGGATTTTTCTGCTGCTGATGCCACAGGCTGCTGACGCCCGGCTCACCCTGCGCCACGATGGCATCGCGAAACTCTGCGCTGCTTAATAATTCACGCCGCGGATACATTAACTCAAGCAGGGGAAGATCAACACCGGAGATCACTTCGCAGCAGTCGTGTTTGTGGCTCAACAAAGCGGCCGCGCGATACGGCGCAGCGCCAGATTTATCGGTGAGAAAGATAACGCCTTCGCCAGTGTCGGTTTCATGCAGGGCATCGCACATCATCCGGCTCAGCATGTTGGTGCTCAGACCTTGCCAGTAATTCACCGCACGACACTGCGCCAGTGGACCAAACCTGGCTTCAAGCTTTATCAACATCTCCTGCGCCTGTTCATCGTGGCAGGTAATGACCCATCCCAGCATAACTCTCTCCTTAGCAGGCGAGTAGTTTAGCGAAGTGAAGATTAGCTTACGGTGATAACAGTCAAAGAAAAGGCCCGGCAACCCGAAAGTCACCGGGCGGAAGGTTAGCTGCGCAGTCCGCGTCCGCGCTGGATTAAGTACCAGCACAGCAGGTAGAAGGCGACGATAAACACCACCAGCACCGCAACGGTAGTGAACAGCGGTACGTCAGTAATGCCGAGGAAGCCAAAGCGGAAACCACTGATCATGTAGACAATCGGGTTCAGGTGCGACAACGCCTGCCAGAACGGCGGCAGCAGCGTCAGGGAATAAAACACCCCACCCAGATAGGTCAGCGGCGTCAGCACAAAGGTCGGGATCAGGCTGATATCGTCAAACGTTTTGGCAAACACCGCGTTCAGCAGACCGGCAAGCGAAAACAGGATCGCCGTCAACAGCAGCGTCAGCCCCACGAACAGCCAGGAGTGCACCTGGAACGGCACGAAGAACAAGGAGATAGCCGTCACCAGGATCCCGACGCACAGGCCGCGCGCCACACCACCGCCGACGTAACCCGCGATGATCACATGCGTTGGCACCGGTGCCACCAGCAGTTCCTCAATGTTGCGCTGGAACTTAGCGCTAAAGAACGACGAAGCCACGTTGGCGTAAGCGTTGGTGATCACCGCCATCATGATCAAACCCGGAACGATAAACTGCATATAGGTAAAGCCATGCATCTCACCAATGCGGGAACCAATCAGATTACCGAAGATGATGAAATAGAGCGTCATGGTGATCACCGGCGGCACCAGGGTTTGTACCCAGATGCGCATAAAGCGGTTAATCTCTTTCGCCCAGATGCTTTTCAGCGCGACCCAATAAAGATGCGTCATGCCTTGTCTCCTTGTTTATCCTGCACCAGAGAGACAAACAGCTCTTCCAGTCGGTTCGCTTTGTTACGCATACTTAAAACCTGAATGCCCTGAGCACTCAGCTGGGAGAAGACGCTGTTAATGCCCTGCTCCCGCAATACTTCCACCTCCAGCGTGGAGGTGTCGACCAGGCGATACTGGTACCCTTCAAGCTTCGGCAGCGCGCTTTTTGCCGCCAGATCCAGAATGAACGTTTCTGATTTGAGCTTCGAGAGCAGATCCTTCATTGAGGTGTTTTCCACCAGCTCCCCGTTCTGAATGATGCCGATGTTGCGGCACAGCATTTCCGCTTCTTCAAGGTAGTGCGTCGTCAGAATAATGGTGGTGCCTTTGTCGTTGAGATCTTTCAGGAACCCCCACATTGAGCGACGAAGCTCAATATCTACCCCAGCGGTGGGCTCGTCGAGGATCAACAGTTTTGGCTCATGCATCAGCGCACGGGCAATCATCAGACGCCGCTTCATGCCGCCAGACAACATACGCGCACGTTCGTTACGTTTTTCCCATAAATCAAGCTGCTTCAGGTACTTTTCGCTGCGTGCCAACGCTTCTTTTCGCTCAACGCCGTAGTAGCCCGCCTGGTTGACGACGATCTGCTGCACCGTCTCAAACGGGTTGAAGTTGAACTCCTGCGGTACCAGACCGAGCTGACGTTTGGCGTTGACCACATCTTTTTGCAGATCATAGCCAAACACGCAGACCCGGCCAGAGGTCTTATTGACCAGCGAGCTGATAATGCCGATGGTCGTCGATTTCCCCGCGCCGTTCGGCCCCAGAAGCGCATAGAAATCCCCCGCTTCTACTTTGAGATCTATCCCGCGTAGCGCCTGAACGCCGCCCGGATAGGTTTTTTTAAGCTGCTCAAGCTCCAGTGCAATCGCCATGAATTAAACTTACCTTAGGTTCTGACACACGTTGTGTGGTTTCATTAAAAGTCGGGTTACCCTATAGTAGCGCAACGCAATCACTTGGTTACAGGTCGCTAACCTCCATGAACAACATAGATACACTCATCAGCAACAATGCACTATGGTCAAAAATGCTGGTGGAGGAAGACCCCGGTTTTTTTGGAAAGCTCGCGCAAGCGCAGAATCCACGCTTTCTCTGGATTGGATGTTCCGACAGCCGTGTTCCGGCTGAGCGACTGACGGGCCTTGAGCCCGGCGAACTGTTTGTTCACCGTAACGTTGCCAACCTGGTGATTCATACCGATCTCAACTGCCTGTCTGTCGTTCAGTACGCCGTAGACGTCCTGGAGGTCGAGCACATCATTATTTGCGGTCACTACGGCTGCGGCGGCGTGCAGGCCGCTGTGGAAAACCCGGAACTGGGGCTCATCGATAACTGGCTGCTGCACATCCGCGATATCTGGTTCAAACATAGCTCACTGCTGGGTGAAATGCCGCAGGAGCGCCGGATGGACACGCTGTGTGAACTGAACGTGATGGAGCAGGTGTATAACCTGGGTCATTCAACGATCATGCAGTCAGCGTGGAAGCGCGGTCAGAAGGTCTCTATCCACGGCTGGGCGTACGGCATTCACGACGGCCTGCTGCGCAATCTGGAAGTGACCGCCACCAACCGCGAAACGCTGGAGCAGCGTTACCGTTCGGGCATTGCCAACCTCAAGCTTAAGCATGTGAACCATAAATAAAGCGGGGATTTTCTCCCTCTCCCTGTGGGAGAGGGCTGGGGTGAGGGCACCAGGCCGCACTACTCGTCCAGAAGCACAACCTTCCCAACATACGGCAGATGGCGGTAACGCTGCGCGTAGTCAATACCGTAACCGACGACGAACTCGTCCGGAATAGAGAAACCAACAAACTCCACCGGCACCTGCACTTCTCGGCGGTCTGGTTTATCCAGCAGAGTACAGATGGCCAGGGATTTCGGCTCACGCAGGCTCAGGATCTCGCGCACTTTAGAAAGCGTGTTACCGGAGTCGATGATATCTTCGACGATCAATACATCTTTGCCACGAATATCTTCATCCAGATCTTTCAGGATTTTCACATCACGGGTTGTGGACATGCCGCTGCCGTAGCTGGAGGCGGTCATAAAATCGACCTCATGTGACACCTGCACTTCACGGCACAGGTCTGCCATGAACA
>Ga0308166_1003224_pt1 | contig 14076 bp, 14 predicted proteins | sample PhyCR2_2_FD_202137 | JGI IMG/M metagenome (GOLD analysis project Ga0308166, IMG submission 202137) | Phyllosphere microbial communities from UC Gill Tract Community Farm, Albany, California, United States - DLSLCC.R2 | ecosystem: Host-associated > Plants > Phyllosphere > Unclassified | place... | reverse complement strand
GGTGGAGAGCGCCAGACTGACGTCAATCAAATCAACGCCCGCCTCTTTCAGCCAGCGAATCACTTCAAGAGATTCACCAAAATGGTTTTCTGCACAGGTATCAAACTCAACAACGCCCAGCCGGACAGTAAGCGGCAGAGCAACTGGCCAGACAGTTTTCACCGCTTCTACCACTTCCAGCATAAAGCGGGCGCGATTTTGCAGGGAGCCACCGTACTGATCCTGACGACGGTTAGTCTTCGCCGAAAGGAACGACTGCGCCAGGAAACCGTGTGCAAAATGTAATTCGAGCCACTCAAATCCGGCCGTTACAGCGCGAAGGGCAGCATCTCTGAAAGCATTTATCGTTTGGCGGATGTCTGCCAATGACATTTCATCAGGAATATAGTCACTGTCAGGCAGGTAAGGAATGGCACTGGCCGCAACCGGCGTCCAGGCCTGGGGATCCTGTCGATCCAGCGGCGCACCCCCTTGCCACGGCGGCGTACATCCCGCCTTTCTGCCCGCATGGCCAAGCTGTATCCCGGCAACCGCGCCCGCTTGCCTGATTGCAGTAGCAATAGCGGAAAACCCTTCGATTTGGTCATCACTCCACAGGCCCAGATCGCCCGGTGTGATACGTCCTTCCGGGGTAACGGCCGTCGCTTCCACAATCAGCAGGCCAACGCCGCCGCGGGCCAGCATTGCATAATGTGACCGGTGCCAGTCATTAACCAGACCTTTCTTAGCCTGATACTGACACATGGGCGATGCGACAATCCGGTTACGCAAAGTGATATCTTTAATATTGTAGCTTTCAAATAAATCAGCCATTTGTCCTCTCATTTATTAACAATGGGCAGATACTGATTATTCGCCTTTCAGACTCTGATGTGCTTGCCAGATCTGCTGAAATGTTTGCACGAAATGATTTCTGTGGCTTGAATAAAGCAAATGGGTTGCTGCGAGGCTGGGTTAGTCTTATCTTTGCTTACCTGTACTGCTGCAGCGAATAAAGGGCATTTACGTGGCACAAAACTCACTTTCACAACCAGTGACTCTAGCTGACCTGATTAAGAGAATTGCCCAAAACGATGGCGATTTCTCAACTGCAATCGAAGGCCTCACCCTACATCGCCGCAGTAGTCCGACCTCGCCAGTGCATTGCATTTATCAGATGGGACTGGGAGTGGTGGTGCAGGGCTCAAAAACTATTATGCTGGCGGGTAAATCTACTCACTATGGTGCCGGTGAATCGTTGCTCACGACTATCGATCTGCCGGTGGTATCCCATGTCACTCAGGCAAGTCCTGAGCAACCGTTTCTCGGGCTGATGCTGACGCTCGATCCGCAGACAGTGGTTCAGACGGCTGCCTTGATGACACCAGGTAAACCTGTCAGAGACATCCCGTTTAATCCGCTTTCTGTTGATTCGCTCGACGAGGCGCTGACTGATGCGTTATGTCGTCTGATCAAACTCACTGATGAGCCAGCGTTGGCGGGCCAGCTGGCGCCTCTGATCCTGCAGGAGATTATTATTCGCTTATTAGCCAGTTATCATGGGCCGCAACTCCGTCATCTGGCCACGGCCGGATCGCCCGGGCAGCATATTTCGAGAGTTGTGGGCTGGCTTAAGCAGAATTTTGCCCGCCCCGTCTGTATTGATGAATTAGCGGCGAATGCCTACATGAGTCCGTCCACCTTTCGCCAGCATTTCCGGGCTGTTACCGGCTTGAGCCCACTACAGTACCAGAAGAAACTCCGCTTACAGGAAGCCCGGCAGCAGATGTTAAGTCACAATCTGGATGCCAGCAGCGCGGCGTTAAGCGTCGGTTATGAAAGTGCCTCACAGTTTAGCCGCGAATATAGCCGGGAGTTTGGAGAAGCACCGCAGCGTGATATCAAACGTCTTCGTTTACAGGGTGAGTAAGCTGTCGCGATCTAATCAGCCACCCTAAGGGTAAAAAAAAACTATCCGGCAAAGCTGCCGGATAGTCTGTAGTCAGTCAGCCTGAGCAGGCATTACTCTTCGGATTTGTGCTCTTTTTCCTTCTCCGCATCCGTTTTATCGGCTTCATCATTATCTGCAACGTGGCTGAACGGCTTAAGTAACTGGATATCCAGAATGACGTACACCATGGTACTGATAAACAGCGAGATCACACTGCCAAACACGCCGCTGGTGGTGAAGGTAAGATAGTTGTAGATCACCAGCCAGGTGAGGCAAATAAACAGCGCCAGTGAAATGGTCAGGTTAGCGACGGAATAGTTACTGGTGCCTGCACCCTGAGTGTGCGTCACTTTAAACAGGTTGCCGATGGAATATTTTTCCAGCACCAGAATAGTTTTTTCCCAGTTACGCTGCTTACGGGCGCTGGCGCGGGTCAGAAATACAAACAGAATCGATATAAAGAAGCCGGAGAAGGCGATCAATACCGGAATCGCCTCAAGGGCATATTCAATACTTTTATGACCACTGCTGCTGCTGAGATCCAGGGTTAATGAGGCACCCAGCGCGGCATAGAGAAAGATAAACAGTAACAGAAAGGTCAGGCTACGCTTCCAGTCACCTTCGGCTTCGATGTTTTTTTGTTGGATGGCTAACTGCAGCGACTGCTGGATTTGCCCGGCCTGCGGCGAATCAGCGTCCAGAGTCTGGCAGGGCACAGCAAAGAAGTCGTTCATGAACCGCTCATCTTCTTTGTGGATAGAGATTTTCATCGGATACCTGTATCAGAAAGGATGTCCGGTTATTCTAATCAGCCTCGCCTGAAATAACAGAAACTTTATGACGAAACCCTTTCGCCGATTTTTATCTATCAAGCCAGGCCAGCAGAGCAGGTGGATGTCCACTGATTATCCACTCTTATAATCTGAAACTGTATCTCTTTTTTGCTGTGGCTGCCCCTCAGCAGTGTCATCATGACTTAACCGGCTAACTCTCTATCTGATTTAATAAAAAATCAACCAGCACCTTCACTCTGTTGGTTTTGCCCGCGTTTTTCGGGTAATAAACATAAACAGCCGGGTAGGTCTTCCAGTAGCGCTCCATGACGGGAATCAGCTTATCCCGGTCCGGTTGCAACCGGTGAACCGGTTCAAACAGTCTTCCAATCCCCAGTCCGTGACGTATCCCATCCGCCATAACGTCAATATCGTTGCTGATTAACTGGCCGGGCATTTCGACTGTCAGTTGCTCGCCGTTATCATTCAGAAGCAGCGGAAGGATACGATTGTTGGTGATGAAGCGATAGCCGATAAGCTTGTGCTGACAAAGGTCAGCAGGCACAACAGGCAAACCGTATTCTGCAAGATAGGCCGATGAGGCATACAATCCTTCCCGAAAGGGTTTCATTAGCGGGCGTGCCACTACGCCACCCTCCAGAATATCACCAAAGCGGATACCCAGATCAAAGCGATCCTCAATGATATTAACGGTGCCATCAAAAACCGAGATTTCAAGCCGGATAGCCGGATACCTGTGGCAAAATGCGGCCATCACCGGCTTAAGTAGCAGCAGATAAGCAAAGCGAGAAAGAGTAATCCGTACCAGACCTGACGGTTCCTGATTCTGCTCCCGAATACTTTCCAGAGATTGCTCCAGCGTTTCCACCGCTCCAGCGGTTTGATCCAGCAACTGTTGACCGACATCGGTCAGTTCAATGTGCCGTGTAGTGCGGACAAAAAGCGGATACCCAATATGTTTCTCTAATAGCTTCAGGGCGTTGCTGACCGAAGGAGGGGAAATCTCAAGCTTACGGGCGGCAGCAGTGATACTACCTTCACGCGTAATAGTTTGAAAGATACGTAACTGGTTATAAAGGGCGTTATTCATCGCGTCATCCTGAAGCATTATCCGGCTCATTATTAAGTACAGGCTAAGTATCCTCAAGTCAACGACGCTCTGATCTGGCTCAAAGGTGACCATGGCTTTCCATTTGTGCAGCGGCCTGCTGAATTCAGGAGATAAAAAGAGCTTTCGAGGCTGGATATGGCTGCTTTCGGCGCCATGCTGAATAGAGTTGCCCCTCTATGACATCGGTTTTGCTGCGTTTCGGGTCTATCCGTCAGGAACATTTGCGAGGGTAGTTTCCAACAAAAGTGACCGGATGAGGCATGTCTCGCTGGCGAAGATGTCAGCACAATAGGCAATTTTGCTGTGACAAAATAGCTTTATCGACCCTTAGCAACACGCCTGCGGGTGCCTTCACCAACCAGCGAAAAAACTGCTGCCAGGAAATTAAGCCTCGAAGTGAAATGTGAAGTGAAAAGCCGCCGGTAAATCAGGATTATCCAGCATCATCAGCGATCCAGTAAAAGGCGCCCCGGATGCAGCGTCCATATTAATTCTGGCTGGACCGACTCGCCCATGAGGGTTCTGAGAGTTTCCGTTGTTAACTTGATGATTTTCAGCGGCCGTGAAGTGCGGCACTGAAACAGCGGATTAAAACAGGCGGCTATTGTTAGTTACAGGCTAAAAGTTATTAAACCAGTACTACTCTAAAATAAATACTCACACCGCCCTATACTGAAAGCCACTCAAGTAAAAACATTAAGTCATTGAAAATGAATAATATCCTGATTATCTCCGGCCATCCCGATCTGAATGCATCCATTGCTAATGCCACCATACTGGAAGAACTTGCTGCTGCACTGCCTGAGGCTGAAATCCGGCGTCTGGACGGGCTTTATGCTGGCAGCAAAATCGATATCAAATCAGAGCAGGAGAGTCTGTTGAAAGCAGATGTGATTGTCTGGCAGTTCCCATTTTCCTGGTATTCGCTGCCGGGGCTCATGAAGCTTTGGCTTGATGAGGTTTTTATTCACGGTTTCGCGCATGGTTCAACAGCAAAACTTGGCGGTAAAAAGCTGATTCTTTCATTCACAACCGGCGCACCGGATGCACTGTATGCGCCAGAAGGGTTATTCGGGCATCGCGTCGAGGATTACCTCCTCCCGTTACAAACGACGGCCAGGCTTTGTCATCTGGAACTGCTTGAGCCGGTTTATACCTGCGGCATCAGTTATGTCGGCAGGGACCACCAAAAAATCATGCAGCAAAAAACGCTCGCCCGGCAGCACGCATTAAAGCTGGTAGCAGTCATCAATTCGCTCTCTTCTGATACACAAGCAGCCAGCTAAATGAGGAACTGAGATGTTCATTATCACGATTACGGTAAGCAAAGCGATTTCAGCTGAACAATACGAATCACTTTTCAGCGGGCATGCCAAATGGTTCAGGCATTATTTCCAGACCGGAATATTTGTGGTTGTCGGGCCTTATGCCGATCGTGAAAGATCGGGGGTCATTATTGCGAATGTTGAGAGTCTTGAGGCCCTCACGACAATCCTGAAAGAAGACCCGTTTTATCCAGACCTGGCGACCTATGAGGTACGGCCGTTCATTGCCAAAATGATTGCAGAAAACCTGCACCAGCTTCAGCAAGGGTAAATCAAAGTCTGCCACGGAATGATCAGCGAGGATTTAACATGATGCAGTACACCACTCTGGGTAACAGTGATTTACGCGTATCCCGTATCTGCATGGGATGTATGGGCTTTGGTGATCCTGCCACCGGACAGCATCGCTGGACACTGGGTGAAGCGGAAAGCCGCGAGATTATCCGTTACGGACTTGAGCAGGGCATCAATTTTTTCGATACCGCCATCGCCTATCAGAACGGATCCAGCGAGCGTTTTGTGGGGCGGGCGTTGCGTGACAGTGTAAAACGCGAGGAGGTAGTGGTAGCAACAAAATTTCTGCCACGAACGCCCGAGCAGATTACCAGCGGCATCAGCGTTAAACAGGCAATGACACAATCGCTCGATCAGAGCCTGCGCAATCTCGGCATGGACTATGTCGACCTCTATATCTATCACATCTGGGATTATAACTCGCCGGTCATTGAGGTGCTTGAAGCGCTGCATGCGGCAATCACCGGCGGTAAAGTGCGCGCCATTGGGATATCAAACTGCTATGCCTGGCAGCTTGCGAAAGCGAACGCGCTTGCCGGGCAGGAAGGGCTGACCCCGTTTGTTTCCGTTCAGAGCCACTATAACCTGATCATGCGTGAAGATGAGCGTGAGCTATTTGGTCTGTGCGCAGAGGACAACATTGCGTTGACGCCTTACAGCTCTCTTGCCAGCGGACGTCTTGCCAGACCGGCTAATACCCTTACGCGACGGGCTGCTGAAGATGATTATGCCAAAGGAAAATACGACAAAACTGCTGAGCAGGATCGGGTGATTATCGATCGGGTGGCTGAACTGGCCAGGCGATATGATGTTTCTATGACCGAAGTGTCGCTGGCATGGCTGCTGACAAAAACAACTGCGCCTGTGGTGGGCGCCACCCAGAAACATCATATTGACGGTGCCGTTAATGCCGTAAAACTGCAGCTTAGCCCGGAGGATATTGATTATCTGGAGGCGTGTTATCAGCCACATGCTTTAACCGGGATTATGGCTCAAAACAGCCCGAAAACTAAAGACACGAAGCAGGTCTGGACGCGATAAATAACCGAGCGGCAAATTTGAACAGGAGAGAAAGGGTGAATAAAATAATGCTGGCGGCGCTGGCGACGATGTTGAGCATGACATCGGCGCTGGCGGCAACACCTGCCTTTTATGTCGCAGAGTTTCAGGCGACAGATCGCGAAGCAATAAAACCCTACAGTGCTCAGGTCGAATCGACCTTCAGGCATTACGGCGGGCGTTTCATCGTGCGTGGTGGGGAACCTGATATTAAAGAAGGTTTTGGCGCACAGGGTAGACTCGTCATTATCCAGTTTGACAGTCTGAAAAACGCTCAGGACTGGTATAATTCGCCTGAATACCAGCAACTGATTCCCATACGCCACCGTGCAGGCAATTCAAGAACCTATATAGTTGAAGGTCTGCCGGGACAGGCGGATGCTAAACCTTAGCGAGGTTAGCCTGCAGGGAATATTACACACCGCAGTGGCAATAAAATTGGTATCAGATATGACAGAAGGAAGGGTTAAAAATATCTATCACCGCAAAGCTTATACGGCTGATATTTATCTCGCCACTTCTCGATTGATATTAAGTTCCGGAGCGACATAATTACCACGGCGCGCTTGTTTCCTCATCCTGATGCTACCTATGCGTTGCAATCAACGCTCACAGGTATCAGGGAAGAACGGCCGAGACGCCTGAAGAGTCATCCTATGATATAAAGGTATTCTGTGAAAAATATAAGCGTAATTTTCGTTAGTCTGATAATGAGCGGGGCCGCCATAGCGAAAAGCCCTTATTTTCCGGACGGCACCATAATGAATATTTTTGAGTTCAGCATCAAAGCTAATAAAAGCCAGCGATATGATGAGATCGCAAAGGAGACCATTACGAAATCAGTTGACCAGGAGGAGGGGACGCTGGCCATGTATTCCCTGAGGCATAAGGAGGATGCGCGACACGCTTATATGATTGAACTGTATAAAAACAATCAAGGTTATCAACAACACATTAATGCCGAATGCTATAATAACTTCGTTGCCCTGGCGCCTGAGATTATTGAGAAGAAAAGGCAGATAAGGGTAACACCACAGTTTCTTGGTGATAAACACGTGGTCCGGAATGCAGAAACCATAAACAATCTGGTGATAGTCGATGTAAAACCTGAATTCCAGCAGGCATTCAAAAACATCGTGCTGCCTGAAATGGCGGAGTCAATCAAAGCAGAACCGGGCGTGCTGGCTATGTATGCCGCTACTGAGATCAAAAACCCTTTTCGCTGGTACTTCTATGAAATTTACGCCAGTGAGGCCGATTACCAGCGGCACAGAGAAACGCCACACTTCCGGACTTACATCAGGGAAACGGCAGAGATGACCCGCCTGAAATCCGCAATACCAGTAAGGCCGGTCTTGCTCAGGAATAAAGGTGGATTCAACGCGGCGCAATAGCGGGCGGCTCTGGTTAACAACACTTGTTTTGCAGCAGCTGGCTGTCACTCCCCGGTTACAACCAGAAAGGCGTTGGTTCGGTGATGACATAAAATCAACGAAAGTGTTGCCCTGAATGACCGGTCGTCCAAAGCGTGTAGTACTCGCCCGGCGTGAGCGACATCCCCTCCGGGATCCGGTTCAATCAGGCTGACAATGACATCTCTGTCGGTAAGATACTGATCGATACCTTCAGCGAACCCAACACGATAGCTATAAACTGCGTAATTTGAACTGCTTTATAGCATCATTAATGTTGTTGGTGTCGAGAGTGGCAATGCATTGATTACCATTGAACACCTCATAATGGGCGTTATGTAACTGAAACAGCAAATCTTTGCCGCGAAAATGGATGCGTTTCTGCTTTACGCCTATCCCATGCCGTCGCAATAAAGCCTGCGACAGTCGATCGGTCTCTTGTGCCATAGCCTCAGCTCCCCGGCAGTACGTGGTCACTGCTATTAAACCTGATAAAGATGAGTTTTATATTAAGAGATGTCCTTATTTTTAACAGGGGCAAAGCGCGCATTTTCGGTGAGAATCGTGCTGATGTTAACGATGTCAGCAGCTATTACCTGACTTATGCCGGATTAATGCTAAACAGCCCACTGAAGCGGCTGCGGATGCGGTACACTTGCCCGGTGAATTCACCACTGGACACGATGCTATGAACGACAAGAAGATGATCTCGATTGATCAGTTCAACGCTGATGAACGACTGGCTGTAGAGGAAACGTTCAACGGGCTGGTGCAGAAGTATCGCCAACGGACCGGCAAAGAGCCTGATAGTAAAAAAGAGAAAGAATTCAATACGGAAGCGCGACAGCTCATCATGTCGAACAAGCTTGAGAAAGAGAGAGCACAGGCAGAAAAGGAAAAGAAAAAACCCCTGCGCCGCAAGAAACCTTCTTCGCTGGCGGCGAGTGAAGTGGGTGATTTTAACTGGGCAGCCTCAGTGGTTAAAGGCCGCAGATAGCCGCTCTCTGCGTTATCAGGTCAGAACGAGCCTGAGGTATTACCCTCAGGCTGCAGGTTCAGATTGGCGCATAGTCGCCAGTGCCCTCGGGCCACGGCGTCAACAAATCAAATCCCTCCTCGGTCACCGCCACGGTATGCTCCCACTGCGCTGATAAAGACCGATCTTTGGTCACCACCGTCCAGCCATCCGATAGCACGCTGGTGCCCGCTTTACCGGCATTAATCATCGGCTCGATGGTAAATATCATCCCGGCTTTAAGCGGCATCCCTTCTCCCGGCGTACCGTAATGCAGCACCTGCGGATCGGTATGATAGATTTCGCCCACGCCGTGACCGCAATATTCACGCACCACCGAGAAGCCAGCCGATTCCGCCACACGCTGAATCGCCGCACCGATGTCGCCCAGCGTTGCGCCCGGACGAACCGTTTTAATGCCGGCCACCATCGACTGATAGGTGATATCAACCAGGCGTTTAGCGCGTACTGACGGCGTACCGACGAAATACATCCGGCTGGTATCGCCGTACCAGCCATCTTTGATGATCGCCACATCGATATTCACGATATCGCCATCTTTCAACTTCTTGCTGGCAGGGATACCGTGGCAAACCACGTGGTTAACCGAGGTACAGGTGGTACGGGTATAACCGTGATAGCCGATATTGGCCGGAATCACCTTCAGCTCATTCACAATGAAATCGTGGCAGATATCATCAAGCTCTTCGGTAGTGATACCGGGCCGAACGTGCGGGGTAATCATCGCCAGCACCTGTGCGGCGGCGTGTCCGGCCGCGCGTGCCTTTTCGATCTCTTCGGCAGTATGAATTTTAACGGTGTTCATGACACATCTCCTTGTGAAGTGAGACTTTCTTTATGAAGTAAATGTCGGATATCAGAACTGCCTTCCAGTTCTAATCGAATCAGCATCTGTGCGAGCTGCTGTTGAGTGAGTTGCGGATAGAACTCCGCCAGCATCCCCAGCTTTAGCCAGTGCTCTGCCTGTGCATTGATCGATCGACTCATCGCCTGGCTGGCAATGCGCAGATTTTCATGCATCAGGTCGGAAATTTTAACGATGCCCATGTAAGCCCTATATGAAACGTATATGTTTCATATATTGCCAGAGCAGAAATGAAATAGCCAGCAACAACATAACGTGACAGCGTAACGTAAAAACGGGAATTTGAAACGCCAATCGTAGCAGAGGCTGGCCAGTAAACGCGGCTCGCAGGGCGGGCAGGTTAAGGTAAAGGGCGGGCAGGGAAAAAGCGCTTCCAGCCGGAAGCGCCTGTCACAATCAGAAGGACATGGTCAGGCCAGCATAATAAGCCCGGCCTGGCTCATTATAGGTTGAGGCACCTTCGGCTTCACGGTAGATACGCTTATCCAGCAGGTTGTTAATACCGGCATTGGCGCGCAGATTTTTAGTGATGTCGTAATTGAGATTCAGCCCAAAGACGGAATAGGCACCGACTTCACGCGTCGACATCGGCGAACTTGCTTCGGTTCGTGACTCTGCATTTTCGCGCGGTTTCTGGCGGCCATACATCGTCCAGTTCAGGTTGGTTGAAAAGTCCTGAGTCACCTGCCAGTCGAGCATAGTATTGATGGTGTATTCCGGGATGATCGACAGCGGATTACCGGTCTTCTTATCCTTCGACTCAATCATATACGTCGCGTTGGTACGCCATTCCAGCGTGTCGCGCACCAGCGGAATGGTCATATTACCTTCCAGCCCCTCGACCACGGCTTTACCACCGTTGGACCATTGCAGAATATTGTTGCCGTTAGAGGCAAAACCAATACGCTCGGTACCGGCGACGATCTTGTTCTTATAATCGTTGCGGAACCAGGTAAGCCCTGCGATATAACCGTTCTGGCTATACTCAATGCCCAGCTCTTTATTTACGCTGACTTCCGGATCAAGATTTTCATTGCCGAGCAAATAGCAGCTGCCGGTCGTCACCCCAATCGGGCAACCGTTACCGCGGGTAGCCAGTAAATAGCCTTCAGTTGACTGGTAGAGGTTAGGGGCTTTAAACGCTCGCGCAATACCGGCTTTTAGCGTGAAGTTATCGCCTAATCCCTGTGAAATATTGAGCGATGGGCTCCAGTTTGCACCGAAACTATCGTGATAATCAAAACGCAGACCGGGGATCACTTCTGTGCTGTCGGTAGCCGCAATGTTGTCTTCAAAATAGAGCGAACTCAGGGTAGCGCTGTTTTTACTCTTGCGCGCACCTGGGTTGCCGCTCACATCGCCAATGGTCACATTCGGCGCGCTGGTGCCATTCATTGAGTTGGGATCGTTCAGTTCATCGCGGTTCCACTCAGCCCCCAGCGTGACGGTCTGTTCCCGCACCAGCTCCAGCGGGAAACTGACTTCGCCACCGGCCCGGTAACTCTCGAAGCGACTGGTTGAAAAGGTGTTGCTGTTAATCCGTCCTTCACCGCTGCCGGCGGTCCCTTCGTTCAGGCGGGTATTGTTGGTTTTTTCATAATTGAAGGTCAGCTTCGACTGTCCCCAGTCCCAGATACCGTTGTGGGCGATGCCGTAGGTCTGACGGTAGAGGCGGTTGGTTTCTGATCCGTCCAGCGATTCAATCAGGGCATTGCCGGCACCGTTGCTGTATTGGGTATCGCCAGCGTAGATATTCCCCTGACGACTGTAACCGTAGCTGAAATCAATCACCTGTAACGGAGTCAGTTTCCACGACAGCACGCCGTTAATATCTTTGTTGCGCACCCCTTCGCGGCCAGCCGCAGCGGAACCGTTCTGCGACTGGTTAATATCGAATGCATCACTGTCGGTTTTGTTAATGTTGCCATATAACCGCATGGTCAGCGCGTCACCGGCCAGCGGGCCACTGAGGTTAAAGTTAGCGCGGCGGGTAGCACCTTCTTTGTCATCTTCCGGCTGATTGGTGAACAGCGACAGTGAACCGTGCCAGTCATTGGTCGGACGCTTAGTAATAATATTGACCACGCCGCCCGCAGCGCCAGAGCCGTAGCGGGCAGCCGCCGGACCGCGGATCACTTCGATACGTTCAACCATTTCGGCCGGAACCCAGTTAGAGTCGCCACGGGAATCGCGCTCGCCACGCCAGCTGTAACGTACTGAATTTCGCGAGGTAGTGGGTACGCCATCAATCAGGATCAGGGTATTTTCTGGCCCCATGCCGCGAATGTCGATCTGGCGATTATTACCGCGTACCCCGTTAGCGCTGTTACCGGTCAGGTTAACGCCCGGCATTTTGCGAATGATGTCGGAAAGGTCATTGACCGGCGGATTTTTTTCAATATCCTGCGCGGAAATCACCGAAACGCCCGGCTGTTGCTTTAACTCCTGTTCAGCAGTGACCAGCATCGTTTGGTCATCAGCCAGCTTTTCTGTCTCAGCCTCGTTGGCGGCGGAGGCGGAGGTACTCAATATTCCCGCCAGCAGCAGCGCAATGGGGCGCTTCCGGACATGCATAGTTACATTCACTTAGAAAATCTCCCTGAATCGTTAAGGCATGTAAGCAAATGCGTATGATAATGAGAATAGTTATCATTGTATATGCGATCTGCGTAACTTTACATTCCTTCACATTAGGCCGTTTAATGTACGTTGCGGGTTGCTGACAGGCGGATGACTGAACAGAGCAGGTCGTCAGTTCCTTTCGTTCAGCAGGGAAAGGCACTAAAGATCGTCGCGAAACACAGGCGGCGAAAGCTGCCGGAAAACAACAGAGATTGGTGGGCTGGCTGCAACAGACAAGCCTCTGCGTCAGTCGGGCAGCAAAGCGATCCGGCGGTGAACGCTGGCGGTTTCATTCAGTCAGCGCCGCGGTAGTCCTTTTCGCACCGGGTTATTCAGGTAATATCACGCGTCCCCACATTTTCACGACAGTTCACCAGGAACAGAATGGATAATTACAATCAGCTACTGGCTTTCATCTGGGCCTATGAATATGGCAACTTCTCTGCTGCCGCACGGGCTAAGGGATTAACGCCTTCCGCGATGAGTAAACTGATTGGTCGGCTGGAGGCCAGACTGCAGGTCAGGCTGTTCGTTCGCGGAACGCGCGCGTTAAAGCTGACGGAAGAAGGGCATGTCTATCTCAAAAGCGCCCGTGCGGTGGTGGATGCGATGGCCGAAGCTGATTCACTGGCTGAAGATATGCCTAATCAGATCAGCGGGCAGCTAAAGATACGGACCATGACCACCTTTGCTCGCTACCAGATTCTGCCCTGGCTGCCTGCTTTTATTGCGGCTTATCCCGCGCTGAAAGTGGATATTGAAACCGGGCCGCTCTATCAGGATCAGTTCGACAAAGGTCTGGACCTGGCCATCTATGGTGGCGTGCTGGCCAGCTCATCACGTATTGCCCGTCGTATCGGCGAAAGCCAGTGGATTACCTGTGCTTCACCGGCATACCTCAGCCGGTACGGCATCCCGTCCCATCCGCGTGATCTGATTGAACATCGCTGTTTTCATTTCAACTTTGAAAGCCACTGGAACCAGTGGGTTTATGCTGAAGACGGTCAGAGCCGGATTTACCCGGTAACGCCGGTGGCTTCTCTGTCGCAGGGTGATTTACTGCGCGATCTGGCTATTCAGGGCGAGGGCATTGTCCGGCTGGCTGATTTTCATATCCACCGCGATATCAAGCAGGGAAAACTGGTGCCGCTATTGACCGATTTCCAGTCGCCGATCAGAGAGCCGCTCTATCTGATCTACGCCAAAAGACAGCATCTCAGCCCACGCATCCGCTGTTTTATCGACTTCATGGAACAGCAACTTGCCCTGCATCCGTGGCACATTGAGACCACCGCCGGTTAACCTTCGCGCTCCTCTTCAAAGACCACTGTGAATCCTGGTCACAGTGGGTTTGCTTGCGGATCGAATCCCATCCAGAAGGGGCTGTGATAACGTTCTGTCGACGTTTCACGACTTTCCTGGATAGCAAAACTGATGATCCCGACGACAAAATCCTCACAGGCAGGACTGGCCCTGGCGCTAGCCTTTTTTTCAGGCATGCTCAGCAGCAGTCTGCCAACGCCGCTGTATCCGGTTTATGTCAGCTTATACCGGTTCAGCGCCTCACAGATCATGGCAGTATTTGGCGTTTACGCCGCCGGTGTTCTGCTCGCACTGCTGTTTACCGC
>Ga0308166_1003220_pt1 | contig 14085 bp, 13 predicted proteins | sample PhyCR2_2_FD_202137 | JGI IMG/M metagenome (GOLD analysis project Ga0308166, IMG submission 202137) | Phyllosphere microbial communities from UC Gill Tract Community Farm, Albany, California, United States - DLSLCC.R2 | ecosystem: Host-associated > Plants > Phyllosphere > Unclassified | place... | reverse complement strand
GGCACAGGGCGCCGAGCGCGCCGTCGGTCCGGGTCACGCCCGCGCCCGCGGCCAGGACCAGCGGGAACACGACGATCACGCAGGCCGCTTCGAACAGGCCGTTCCAGGTGCCCATCTGGGGCGCCACGAAGATCACGGCCAACACCAGCGACAGGACGACGAACGGTTGCGGCACCGACAGCCGGAACCCCGTCCGGTACACCAGCAGCCCCGCCAGGAATGGACAGGCGAGGCGCACCGGGGCGGCCCAGAAATCGGCCCATCCCCAACCGTGGCTCAGGTCATTGAAATGGTGCGCCGTCCACGCCAGCGCGACGGCGCTCAGCACGCACAGGCCCACGTGCAGGCGGCGGGTCAACCGGTGCCCGAAGACGCCGTACAGGACGTTGGCGATGTATTCCTGGAACAGCGTCCAGCACGGGCCGTTCAGCGAATGCGTTTCGCCGAAGCTGTTCGGCACGTTCGGCGTCGGCAGCAACAGCACGCTGAGCGCGATCGTGCCGGCGAACGCCGCGAGCGAGATCTTTTCGCCGATGCGCTGGGTGTCGCCGACGAACGGATCGAGCAGGTACACCGTCACGCTGATCGCCAGCGCCGCCAGCGTCATCGGATGGAGGCGGATCAGGCGGCGCTTGAAGAACCCGGACAGCGACAGCGCCTCGCGGGGCGCGGCGTGCGGCGCCAGGCGCGCGTCATAGGCGTGGCCGAGAACGAATCCGGACAGCGCGAAAAAGAAATCGACGGCCAGGAAGGCATGGCCCATCGGGTTGTGGGCGATGTCGGGCACCATCATTTCCCAGAAATGGAACATGAGGACGCAGAGCGCGGCCGTACCGCGCAGGCCGTCGAGGGCTTCGTAATGGGATTTCATGGGGGGCATGGGTTGAGGTCTCCTTTTTTTGGGTAGAATGCCGGAGTGCAATAGGTATTTACAATGGCTTTGTCACAGTCCGGATTCCGCTGTTGCGAGACGGTCGCGGCGCCCATCGAACGGGCGGCGCCCCGTCCCCGCGCGCCGGCCGCTTACACGTCAACGATCAACCAGTGAAACGTCGCACCTCACGCTATGTCGTCGCAATCCTTGCCTGCACGGCCGCCGGCGGCGTGTTCGCGCTGCCGTACATCCTGCGCGGCGCCGGCTGGAGCGCGCTGCTGTCCGTCACCATCAATTGCTGGTTGTGGGGTGCGCTGACGCCGCTGATCAAGCGCCTGCACGACCGCCTCGCAACGACTTTCCAACGCGCCCTGCCCCTGCTGGCGGCCCATGCCGTGTGCGGGCTGGCGTTGACGGCGCTGTACGTGCTGACGGCGGCGGCCGTGGAAGACCGGCTTGGCCTGCTCGACTGGGATCCCTGGAGCCAGCCCCTGGGCCTGCTCGACTGGTTTTATTGGGCGATGCTCGTGTACTGCGTCATCATCGGTGCGCTGACCGGCCTGAAATACTACCGGCGGGTGCTCGTCGACGCCTTGCAGATCGAGCGCTTGCAGCGCGGCTTTCTCGAAGCCCAGTTGAACACGCTGCGCACCCAGCTCGATCCGCACTTCCTGTTCAACGCGCTGAACGGCATTTCCGCGTGCGTCGAGCACGAGCCGAGGGTGGCGCGCCGCATGATCGAGCACCTGGGCGACCTGCTGCGCTTCACGCTCGACACCCGGAACCGGCGTGAGGTGAGCCTGGCCGACGAGGTCGAGTTCCTCGAGCATTACTTCGCGCTGCACCGGATGCGCTTCGCCGAGCGCCTCGCCGTCACGGTGTCCGTCATGCCCGACGTGGCGCACGCGCGCGTCCCGTCGCTGCTGTTGCAGCCGCTGGTGGAAAACGCGATCCGCCACGGCATTGCGGTCCGCGCGTCCGGCGGCAAGGTCGACGTGTCGGCGCGGCGCGTCGGCGACCAGGTCGAGATCCGCGTGACCGACGACGGCGTGGGGCTGCCGCCCGGCTGGACGATGGACGCGGCGCGCGGACTGGGCATCAGCGTGACGCGCGACCGCCTGGCGGCCATGTATCCGTCCGGCGCCAGCGCGTTCGCCATCGCGCCCCATGCCGGCGGCGGCACGGAAGCGACGATCGTCCTGCCCCTGACTTGAACGAGGAGATGCCGCGCATGCCGCCCGCCAGTCCATTGAAGATACTCGTCGTCGACGATGAAGCGCCGGCGCGGCGGCGTCTCGTCGACCTGCTGGCCAGGGTGGACGGAGTCGGCGAGGTGCTCGAGGCCGGGGACGGCGCGACGGCCGTGCGGATGATTGCCGACCAGCGCCCCGACGCCGTCTTCCTGGACATGCAGATGCCCGGGCCGTCCGGCCTCGACGTCGTCGCCACCGTCGGTGCCGGCCGCATGCCCGTCACCGTCTTCGTCACCGCCCACGACCAGTATGCGGTCCGCGCGTTCGAGGCCAGCGCCCTCGACTATCTGCTGAAGCCGTTCAGCGACGAACGCTTCGAGGCGGCCATGCGGCGCGTCCTCGCGCGGCTGGAAGAACACCGTCCCGCCGAAGAACCTCCGCGCTGGGACCGGCTGGTGGTGAAAACCACGGGCGCCACGCACATCGTCAAGACGACGGACATCGACTGGATCGAAGCCGTCGGCGTCTACGTCAACCTGTACGTCGGCGGCAAGGCGCTGCTGTACCGGTCACCGATCCATGTGCTGGCGGACAAGCTGGATCCCGCCCACTTCGTGCGCATCCATCGCTCCGCCATCGTCAACCTCGAGAGCATCCTGCGCCTGGAACCGATCTCGCACGGCGAGTTCGACGTCGTGCTGAAGCACGGCGGCCGGACGAAGGTCAGCCGCACCTACCGCGGCCAGCTGGAGAAGCGCCTCGGCCAGGCGTTGTAATGCCGCTCAGGGCTTGTCCGCCACGATCGCCAGCGGCCCCACGCCATCCCACCCCCTGGCCAGCCGCCAGTCGCGCAACGCCCCTTCCACGACGACCTGCCAGTGCGTCCGCTCCAGGTCCGGCAGCGCGACGCTGAACGAGCCGTCCGGCGCGGGCTTCACGAACACGCGCAGGTCGCGCCGCGGCAGGGTCGGATGCGCGAGGTAGAGGGTGAACGGCGCCGCTTGTCCCGCCAGGCGGCCAGCCAGCGTGCCCGCGCGCGGATCGTATTCCGCCCGCAGCGACAGGCCCAGTGCCGTGGCCGCGCGGTCGCGGCGCAGGTCCTGGTTGATGGCCTTGCCCTGCTTGTAGTAATCGTCGACGACGAGGGCGTCCGGGTGGCCGGCGGCGAGCCAGGCCACGTAGCCGCCGCCCGCCAGCACGGTCGCCGGTCCGAGCATCAGGAGCCACGGCCAGCGGTGGGTGTACCAGGGAGTCGGAGTCGCGTGCATGTTCTATCCTTATCAGTTCAGCGCGGCACGATGAAGACGGCCTTCTCGGTCACGCGCAGTGCGGGATCGTCCTGCGCCGTCACGGTAAACGCCAGTGCATTCGATCCCGTGCGTGCGGCGCCATGGTCGACGCGCACGCGCACGGGCACCGCGCGCGCGGAGGCGCCGTCCAGTTCGACGAGGTCTTCGTCGGCGATGGCGGCCGACGGGATGCCGGCGACGCCGATGTGGAACCGGTGCGGACGTTCGCCCGTGTTCATCAGCTGCAGGCGGTACACGTTCTCGATCTTGCCGTCTTCGACTTCGCGGCCCATCGAGCCGCGGTCGCGGATCACGTCCAGCTTCAGCGGCGTGCGCAGCGCCAGCGCGCTGCCCAGGCCCGCCGCCATCAGGACGAACACGAGGCCGTAGCCGAGCGTGCGCGGGCGCAGCAGGCGGGCGCGGATCTGCTTCGCGTTCCAGCCGCCGGCGAGTGCGTTCTCCGTCGAATACCGGATCAGGCCACGGGGCCGGCCCACCTTGTCCATCACGCCGGCGCAGGCGTCGATGCAGGCGGCGCAGCCGATGCATTCGTACTGCAGGCCGTCGCGGATGTCGATGCCGACGGGGCAGACCTGCACGCACAGGCTGCAGTCGATGCAATCTCCCTTCGCGGTATTGCGCGCCATGCCACGCGGTTCGCCGCGCGCCGCGTCATAGCTGACGATCAGCGTGTCGCGGTCGAACATGGCGCTCTGGAAGCGGGCGTACGGGCACATGTACTTGCACACCTGCTCGCGCATCCAGCCCGCGTTGCCGTACGTGGCGAAGCCGTAGAACAGGATCCAGAACGCTTCCCACGGGCCGAGGCCCAGGTGCGCGACGGCGTCGCCCAGCGCACGGATCGGCGTGAAATAGCCGACGAAGGTAAAGCCCGTCCACAGCGCGACCGTGCCCCAGGCCAGATGCTTGGCGCCGCGCTTGCCCAGCTTTTCGAGCGTCCACGGCTGGCGGTCGAGGCGGATGCGTGCGCTGCGGCCGCCTTCGATGCGGCGCTCGACCCACAGGAAGATCTCCGTGTAGACCGTCTGCGGGCACGCATAGCCGCACCACACGCGCCCCGCCACGGCGGTCACGAGGAACAGCCCGTAGGCGCAGATGATCAGCAGGCCGGCGAGATAGATGAAGTCCTGCGGCCACAGCACGAGGCCGAACAGGTGGAACTTGCGCGCGCCCAGGTCGAACAGCACCGCCTGGCGGCCGTGCATGGACAGCCACGGCAGGCCGTAGAACAGCGCCTGCGTGAGCCAGACGCAGGCCCAGCGCAGGGTGGCGAACGGCCCCTTCACCTCGCGCGGATGGATGTCCTCGCGCTTGGCGTACATCTTGATGACCGCCTCCTTGGGTGCGCGCGCGTTCATTTTGCCGCCACCTCGTGGGGCGTGCCCGGCGCGTTGGACAGCGACCAGACGTAGGCGGCCAGCACGTGCGCCTTGCCTTCGCCCAGGAATTCGCCCCACGCGGGCATCGTGTTGTTGCGGCCTTTGCGGATCGTCTCCATGATCGTCTCCGCGCTGCCGCCGTACAGCCATACCTTGTCCGCCAGGTTCGGCGCGCCCAGCATCGGATTGCCGTGCGCGTCGGGGCCGTGGCACGCGGCGCACGCGGCGAACTTCGGCTTGCCGAAGGCGACCTTGATCGGGTCGGCCGGCGCGCCGGAGAGACTCATCACGTAGTGCGCGACGTTCTCCACGTCCGTGTCGGAACCGAGCGCCGCGCCCATCGGCGGCATCTGGCCGTTGCGGCCCTTCATGATCGTTTCCTTGATCACCGAGGGCTCGCCACCGTACAGCCAATCCGTGTCCGTCAGGTTCGGATAGCCCTTGTTGCCGCGGGCATCCGAGCCGTGGCACTGCGCGCAATACGTGAGGAACAGGCGTTCGCCGATGGCGTGGGCCTGCGGGTCGCTCGCCACGTCCTTGAGGTCGCGCTTCAGGTATTGCGCGAACAGGGGGCCGTAGTCGGCATCGGCCTTCGCCAGTTCCTGCTTGTACGCGCCGGCCGATTGCCAGCCGAGGCGGCCCGCATAGCTGCCGAGGCCCGGGTACAGGACCAGGTAGCCGATGCCGAACAGGATCGTCAGGTAGAACATGAACATCCACCAGCGCGGCATCGGCGTGTTCAGTTCCGTCAGGTCCTCGTCCCACACGTGACCCGTCGTCTTCTCGGGCTGGCCGTGTTCGTCCAGGCGCACCTTGTGGCGCGACTGCGACCACAGCAAAATCGCGCAGCCGGCGATGCCCAGCACCGTGATCAGGACGATGTACCAGTTCCAGAAACCGCTCGTGAAGTCAGACATAGTCGTCCTCCACCTCGTCATCGTCGGCGAAGGGCAGCGCGGCCGTCGCGGCGAAGTCGCGCTCCCTGCGCAACAGGAAGGTCCACGCAAGAATGCCCAGGAAGGTGGTGAAACTCACGACCGTCATCACGCGGCTCGCGTCGTCGAAAATATGTTGGATGGCCATGTCGGTTCCTAGTTCCGATTCTTGATCTGGGTGCCGAGACCCTGCAGGTAGGCGACCAGCGCGTCCTGCTCCGTTTTATCCGCCAGCTGCGCCGGCGCGTCCTTGATGTCCTGTTCCGTGTACGGGACGTTCAGGCGCTGCATCGCGCGCATCTTCGGCACGATCGACTGCGGGTCCAGCTTGGCCGTGGCCAGCCACGGATAGCCGGGCATGTTCGATTCCGGCACGACGTCGCGCGGGTTGTCGAGGTGGGTGCGGTGCCACTCGTCCGAGTAGCGGCCGCCGACGCGCGCCAGGTCCGGGCCGGTGCGCTTGGAGCCCCACTGGAACGGGTGGTCGTAGACGAATTCGCCCGCGACCGAGTAATGGCCGTAGCGCTCGGTCTCGGCGCGGAACGGGCGGATCATCTGCGAGTGGCAGTTGTAGCAGCCTTCGCGGATGTAGACGTCGCGGCCGGCCAGGCGCAGCGGCGAATACGGCTTCAGGCCGGCGACGGGTTCGGTGGTCGAATGCTGGAAGAACAGCGGCACGATCTCGACGAGGCCGCCGAACGAGACCACGACCAGCACGAGGCCGATCAGCAGCCAGGGGTTCTTCTCGATCCACTCATGGGTGAATTTCATGGTTATGCTCCTGCGTGTTCTATTAGGCGTGTTCCGGGACCGCATGCGTCCTGCCATGCGAAGGCAGTGCGGGGATGCGCGCGTCGACCGATTGCGTGCCGCGCATCGTCAGCCAAGTGTTGTACGCCATCAGGCACATGCCGGTCAGGTACATCAGGCCGCCGCCGAAGCGGATCACGTAGTACGGATACGTCGCCTTGACGCCTTCGACGAACGTGTAGGTCAGCGTGCCGTCCGGGTTCACGGCGCGCCACATCAGGCCCTGCATCACGCCGGCGATCCACATCGCGGCGATGTACAGCACGATGCCGATGGTGCCGAGCCAGAAATGCGTTTCGACGAGCGCCATGCTGGCCATCTGCTTCTTGCCGGCGAGGCGCGGGATCAGGTAGTACAGGGAACCCATTGTGATGAAACCGACCCAGCCCAGCGCGCCGCCGTGCACGTGGGCGATGCCCCAGTCCGTGTAGTGCGACAGCGAGTTGATCGTTTTAATCGACATCATCGGGCCCTCGAACGTGGCCATGCCGTAGAACGACAGCGACACGATCATGAATTTCAGCAGCGGATCCGAGCGCAGCTTGTGCCACGCGCCGGACAGGGTCATGATCCCGTTGATCATGCCGCCCCACGACGGTGCCAGCAGGATCAGCGAGAACACCATGCCGATCGACTGCGTCCAGTCTGGCAGCGCCGTGTAGTGCAGGTGGTGCGGACCGGCCCACATGTAGGTGAAGATCAGCGCCCAGAAGTGCACGATCGACAAACGGTACGAGTACACCGGACGCTCGGCCTGTTTCGGAATGAAGTAGTAGACCATGCCCAGGTAGCCGGCCGTGAGGATGAAGCCGACGGCGTTATGGCCGTACCACCACTGGATCATCGCGTCCTGCACGCCGGCGTACATCGAGTACGACTTGAACAGTGTCACCGGCATCGACATGCCGTTGACGATGTGGAGGATGGCGACGGCGAGGATGTACCCGCCGAAGAACCAGTTGGCGACGTAGATGTGCTGCACGCGGCGCTTGACGATCGTGCCGAAGAAGACGACGGCGTATGCGACCCACACGATGGCGATCAGGATGGCGATGGGCCATTCCAGCTCGGCGTATTCCTTGCCGCGCGTGAAGCCCAGCGGCAAGGTGATCGCGGCCGACACGAGGACTGCCTGCCAGCCCCAGAATGTGAACGCGGCCAGCCGGTCGGAGAACAGGCGGACCTGGCACGTGCGCTGCACGACGTAGTACGACGTGGCGAACAGGCCGCAGATGCCGAACGCGAAGATCACCGCGTTCGTGTGCAGCGGCCGCAGGCGGCCGTACGTGAGCCACGGGATATCGAAGTTCAATGCCGGCCAGGCGAGCTGCGCGGCAATCCACACGCCCGCGAGCATGCCGATCACGCCCCAGACGACAGTTGCGACGGCAAACTGGCGCACGATCTTGTAGTTATAGTTTAGACTGCTGTCCAAGGTGCACTCCCTGAAGAATAAGAAAGACGACACCGTCAGGGTAGGTTTCCTAGGGGCTCCAAATCCTTGATGTGAATCAAAAATTCCAGATTGGGTCCAGGGAAGGAGCCGGCTTCTTCCTCGATGTTGCTGAAAGCAGACTGGCGTTTTAAATGGACGATATGAGGTGCGTCAAACATGACGCTCGATGGTCCGCCACACTGACCCGAAGCTTTTGACAACGAAGAGGACGATGACCATGCCGCCAATTTCACCTGAACTCCACGAGCAACTCGGCCAGCGCCTGCACAAGGCGCGCGAGGACGCGCTGGCCACCGTGCGTGCCCGCACGGATGGCGATACGGACGACCGCCCGGCGATCTCGCCGAACGCCCACATGGGCCAGAACGACGACGCGCCGGCCGGCGAGATGCTCAGCCATAACGAGGAACACCTGGCCGAGCACGAAGCGAATCTGCTGCACGAGATCGACGCCGCGATCGGGCGCCTGGAAGCGGGCGCGATCGGCATCTGCGAATCGTGCGGGCGCGACATTCCGGAAGCGCGGTTGCTGGCGACGCCGACGGTGCGGACGTGTATCGCTTGCCAGGAGCGGATCGAGAAGGAACAGCGGACGGGACGCGGGCCGAGCATGTAATACCTTCGCTTGCGCGGATCACCGTCATCCCCGCGCAGGCGGGGATCCAAGTCGTACGCATAGTCGATACGCATGCAAAACTGGGTTCCCGCCTGCGCGGGAACGACGGAGTCCGTCAATCGTCGTCGCTGAGAATCCGCAACGCCGGTCCCTCCAGATCGTCGAACTGCCCGCTGTCCGCCGCCCCGAAGAAGATCCACACCGCGAACGCAACGAGCATCACACTGAGCGGCACCAGCAAATACAAGGCTTCCATCGTCATGCCCTCCTCAGGCGCGCCGCGTTGAGCACCACGAGCGCCGAACTCGCGGCCATCCCCACGCCCGACAGCCACGGATTCAGCAGCCCGCTCGCCGCCGCCGGAATCGCCGCCACGTTGTACAGCATCGCCCACCCCAGGTTCTGGCGGATCACGCGCAACGTGGCCGCCGCCGTGTCCAGCGCGGCCGCCAGCGGGTGCAAACCTTCACCCAGCAGCACGCAGTCGGCATGCAATTGCGCCAGTTGCGCGCCCTGTCCCATCGCGAAACTCACGTCGGCGCCCGACAGCACGGCCGCATCGTTGATGCCGTCGCCGACCATCGCGACGACGGCGCCCTCGCGCTGCAGGCCGCGCACGACGGTCAGTTTATCTTCGGGCAGCTGCTGGCCCAGCGCGTGCGCGATGCCGAGCTGCATGGCGACGTCCTGCGCGGCCTCGTCGTCGTCGCCGGACAGCAGCACGACCGTCTTGCCGGCCGCGCGCAGGCCGGCCACGACGTCGCGCGCCTCCGGCCGGATGTCGTCGACGAGGTCGAAGCGCGCGACCCAGCCGGACGTGGTGCCCAGCCACACGGCCGTCACGCCGCCCGGCTGGCCGCCCGGCACGCCGCCGCACGCGATGCCGGCCACGAACGCGGCGTTGCCGAGACGGTAACGGCGGCCGCCGATCTCGCCCTCGATGCCTTTGCCGACGACCTGGTTGACCAAGTTCGCGACCAGCGCGGCCGGTCCGGCCGCATCGCGGATCGCCTGCGCCAGCGGATGCGCGCTGCCCGCTTCCAGCGCGGCGGCCAGCTGCAGCGCCATGCGCCGGCTCGCGCCGCCGAACGTCACCGTCTGGCGCAGCACGGGGTGGCCGTAGGTCAGCGTGCCCGTCTTGTCGAACACGACGTGCGTCGCACGGCCCAGCGTCTCCAGCACGTGCGGCTTGACGGCCAGCGCGCCGCGCCGCAGCAGGCGGTCGGTGGCGGCGGCGAGCGCCGTCGGCGTGGCCAGCGACAGCGCGCACGGGCACGACACGACGAGCACCGCGATCGCCGCCGGCCACGCGCGCGCCGGATCGACGAGATACCAGCCCGCGCATACGACGACGGTCAGCACGAGCAGCGCCAGCACGAACCACGCGCCCACGCGGTCGGCCCACAGCGCCAGCGCGGGCTTGTCCTGGCCCGCGCGTTCGACGAGGCGCACCAGCAACGCCAGGGTGCTGTCGCGCGCACTGCTCGTCACACGCACGACGATCGCCTGCGCGACGTTGACGGCGCCGCCGGGCAGTTGCGCGCCCGGCCCCAGCGCGCGCGTGCGGCTCTCGCCCGTCAGCAGCGCGAGATCGACTTCCGTGTCGCCTTCCACGATGACGCCGTCGGCCGGGACGGCCTGGCCCGGCGGCACGAGCACGACGTCGCCCGGCACGAGCGCGCCGGCGGGGACGGTGTCGGTCGCGCGCGCGCCCGGAAAGTCGACGAAGCGCTGCGCCGTCGCGGGCGCCGCGCGCTGCAGGCCCTCGAGGGCGCGCGCGGCGCGCCGGCGCGCGTCCAGTTCCAGGTAGCGGCTGCCCAGCAGCAGGAACACGAACATCGTGATCGAATCGAAGTACACGTCGCCGTGGCCGCGCACGACCGCGACGACGCTGGCGGCGGATGCGGCGAGGATGCCCAGCGCCACCGGCACGTCCATGCCGGCCACGCCGCGCCGCAAGTCCATCCACGCGCCACGGAGGAACGGCCACGACGAGTACGCGACGGCCGGCACGGTCAGCAGCAGCGCGGCCCAGTGCATCAGCGCGCGCATGTCGGCATCCATCGTGCCGTCCGTCGCCAGGTACACGGGGACGGCGTACATCATCACCTGCATCATCGACATGCCAGCGACGAACAGGCGGCGGAACAGGGTCTTGCGCTCCCGTTCGAGGTGGGCCGCCTGGCGCTCCGCATCCAGCGGATACGCCGTGTAGCCGATCGCGCGCAGTGCCGCGATGATGTCGCTGGCCTTCGCCACGGCGGGGTCGCGGCGCACGCGCAGGCGCTCCGTCGCCACGTTCAGCAGCGCATGCGTCACGCCGGGCAGCGCGTTCAGGCGGCGTTCGATCAGCCACACGCACGCGGCGCAGCGGATGCCTTCGATGGTGAAGACGACATCGTCGGCATCGACCGCGTCGTCGTACGCGCGCAGCGCGGCCAGGTCGGCGTCGTCCCCGATGCGCGCGGCGAATTCGGTGCGGTTATCGTAATAGTCGGCGAGGCCGGCGTCCGCGATGGCCTGCGCGGCGGCGGCGCAACCGGGACAGCACATGGTGCGGTTCGCGCCGTCGACGACGGCCGACCATGGACTCGCGGCCGGTGCCGGCTGGCCGCAGTGCCAGCACGCGGCGGTGTCGAGGACGGCCGCGCTCATGCGCCGGCTCCGGGTGCGACGCAGATGTCCTGCACCCAGCCATGCGGCAGGCCGCCGGCCGCGCGCGCGAGGCCCAGCAGGCCGAAGCCCAGCACGAGGACGCCGCACGCGAGCCGCACGCGCGGGCTCGCGAGCCAGCCGCGCAGGCGCGCGCCCATCAGGCCCAGGCCCAGCACCATCGGCAGGGTGCCGAGGCCGAAGGCCAGCATCACGAGCGCGCCGTGGAAGGCGGAACCGCTCAGCATCGCGGTGACGAGGACGCTGTAGACCATCCCGCACGGCAGCCAGCCCCACAGGCCGCCCGCCACGAACATGCGCGCGGGCCGGTCCAGCGGGCCGACTTTCTTCAGCAGGGGCTGCACGCCGCGCCACACGAAGCGGCCGCCCTGCTCCAGCCGCGCCAGGCCGCGCCACGCATCCATCAGGTACAGCCCCAGCGCGGCCAGCATCAGGTTTGCGAGCCAGTATGCGCCCGCCTGCAGCGCCGGCAGCTTCGCGAACGCCTGCGCGCCCTGAGCGAGGCCGCCGGCCAGCCCGCCCGCGACCATGTAGCTGCCGATGCGTCCCGCGTTATAGGCAAAGACGTTGGCGACGGGCGCCCGCTGCGCGGCCACGCGCACGGGGATGACCCGCCCCACGGAAGGCGCCACCGACAGCGCGCCCACGATCCCGCCGCACATGCCGGCGCAATGGACGCTGCCCAGCAGGCCCACGACGAATACCGGAATCAGCGCGACGTTCATGGCCTTATACGGTCCTGGAATGCGTGGCCGGGCCGCGCGTGGCGAGGTAGCGGTCGAACACCATGCACACGTTGCGGATCAGGAGGCGCCCTTTCAACGTGACGCTGATCCAGTCCGGCGCGAGTTCGACGAGACCATCCCGTTCCAGCCCGGCCAGCTGCGCCATCTCGCGCGCGAAATAGGCGTGGAACGCGATCGGGAACGCGAGCTCGATGGCGCTGATGGACAGCTCGAACTGACACATCAGCTTCTGGATGATCGTGCGGCGCAGCGCATCGTCCATCGACAGCCGGGCGCCGCGCGCCACCGGCAGCTCGTTGCGGTCGAGCGCATCGTAATAGGCGTCCAGCGTCTTGACGTTCTGGCTGTACGTGGCCCCGACCGCGCCGATCGCCGACACGCCGCATGCGACGAGGTCCGCGTCGGCGTGCGTCGAATAGCCCTGGAAGTTGCGGTGCAATCGGCCCTGCTGCTGCGCGATGGCGAGGTCGTCGTCCGGCCGGGCGAAATGGTCCATGCCGATATACACATACCCCGCAGCCGTCAGGCGCTCGATGCACAGCTGGAGCATGCGCAGCTTCGTGTCGCTGTCGGGCATGTCCGCTTCAATGATGCGGCGCTGCGGCTTGAACAGATGCGGCAGGTGCGCGTAGTGGTACACGGCGATGCGGTCCGGCGCCGCATCGATCACCTTGTCGAGCGTCGTGCGCATCGTGGCCGGCGTCTGCTTCGGCAGGCCGTAGATCAGGTCGATGCTGACGGAGCGGAAGTCCGCATCGCGCGCGGCCGCGATGATGGCGCGCGTTTCGGCCTCGGGCTGGATGCGGTTGACGGCGCGCTGCACGTCCGGATCGAAGTCCTGCACACCGAGGCTGATGCGGTTGAAACCCTGGCGCCGCAGGCCGTGCACGCGCTCGGCCGATACGGTGCGCGGGTCGATCTCGATCGAGTATTCGCCGGCGGCATCCGGCGCGAAGCGGAAGCAGCGGCGCAGGTGCGCCATCAGGTCTTCCATTTGGGCGTCCGACAGGTAAGTCGGCGTGCCGCCGCCGAAATGCAGCTGCTCGACTTCGTTCATGCCGGCGAACAGGCGGCCCTGCATCTCGACTTCGCGTTTCAGGTAAGCGAGGTAGGTCGCCGCCTTCTCGCGGTTCTTCGTGACGATCTTGTTGCAGGCACAGTAATAGCAGACGGTGTCGCAGAACGGGATGTGCAGGTACAGCGACAACGGCTTGCCGCCGCCGCGCGTGCGCAGGTCCGCCACGGCGTGCAGGAAATCGCGGTAGCCGAACGATTCCGTGAAGCGGTCCGCCGTGGGATACGACGTGTAGCGGGGGCCGTTGCGGCTCAGCCGGGCGATCAGGTCCGCGTCGAATTCGACGACGGGCTGGAGCGCGGGATGCACCCGGGTGGCGCTGGTTGCGGGGACTGCGTCGAACATCTGGGAAACTCCTGGGCCTGCGGCGTGAACATACAAAATGAGTCTATTGAGGCGGGTCCGCAAAATCCTTGACTTGCATCAAAAATCGCCGAAGCCGGTGTGTTAGCGCCCAAGTTTAAAAACCGACAACACCTGCCCCAGGTGGCCCACCTGGTCCGCCACGCTGGCGGAGGCCATGGCCGACTCTTCCACGAGGGCCGCGTTCTCGCGCGTGATGCCGTCGAGTTCGACCATCGCCGCATTCACTTCCGCGATGCCCTCGTTCTGCGCGCGCGACGCCGCCGTGATGTCGCCCATGATGGCGGCCGCGTCCTGCACGGCGCCCACGACCTGGTGCATCGTCTGGCCCGCCGCGTCGACGAGCTCGTTGCCCTGCCCGACCTGGTGCACGGAATCCTCGATCAGCGCCTTGATTTCCCTGGCCGCGCCCGCCGAGCGCTGGGCCAGGCTGCGGACTTCGCCCGCCACGACGGCGAACCCGCGCCCCTGCTCGCCCGCGCGCGCCGCTTCCACGGCGGCATTCAGCGCCAGGATGTTGGTCTGGAACGCGATGCCGTCGATCAGGCCGATGATGTCGACGATGCGCGTGGCCGAGCCGCTGATCTGGCCCATCGTCGTGCCGACTTCCAGCACGGCCGCGCCGCCGCGGCCCGCCACCTGGGAGGCCTCGCCA
>Ga0308166_1003218_pt1 | contig 14092 bp, 11 predicted proteins | sample PhyCR2_2_FD_202137 | JGI IMG/M metagenome (GOLD analysis project Ga0308166, IMG submission 202137) | Phyllosphere microbial communities from UC Gill Tract Community Farm, Albany, California, United States - DLSLCC.R2 | ecosystem: Host-associated > Plants > Phyllosphere > Unclassified | place... | reverse complement strand
TCGCGCCGAAAATGCACGACATCAAGGATCCGTCCAAAGAGAAGCACAACCATCTGGAAGAGATTGAGCTGCGCTACGAAAAGATCACCTGGACCTACAAAGACGGCAACATTATTCATTCCGATTCGTGGAATGAACGCACCACCGCTTGATGACTCACGGCAGGCGGTTCGCCGCCTGCCGTTTTGTTTGTTGAGCCGCTACCCGCGTGGCGGCTCAGCAAACAACCCGACAACCTGCTGCCTTTTGACCTGATGCGCTTCGGGTTCCTGACTGAAAGGAACAGCGACGGGCGGTAGCGTGTCCGAACCTGATTAACTACGGAAGAGAGAACCCGATATGGAAAACCAGTCAGCCGTCCTGCTACGTCGCTTAAACCCGTATTGCGCCCGCGCGCTGGAGGCCGCCGCCTCGCTGTGCCAGACCCGCGCCCACAGTGAAATCCGCATTGAGCACTGGCTACTCAAGCTGCTGGAGCAGGGCGAGGGCGACATCACCGTGCTGGCGCGCCGCTACGAGTGGGACATGGACGGCATCTGGCAGGAGTTACTGTGCTGGCTGGACAACGTGCCGCGCTCGGTGCGCACCCGCCCGCAGCTCGCCGACTCCCTGCTGGCGCTGATTAAGCAGGCCTGGCTGATTGCCTCGCTGGAGGATGATGATGCCCATATCCGCAGCCATCACCTGCTGGCGGCACTGACCGACAAGCCGTCGCTGGTCGGCTGCGAAGGGCTGTGGCCACTGCTGAGCCTGACGCGCCCCCAGCTGGAGCGCCTGCGCCCGCTGCTGGACGCGCAGTCCGACGAGCGCCCGGAAGTGCAGCAGCAGGAGAGCCTGAGCCAGGCGCCATCAACCCTGGGCGAGGTGGATGCGCAGGTCACCCCGGCCGACGGCAGCGCGCTAAGCGAGGCGCTGCAGGCCGCACTGGACAAATTCACCCTCGACGTCACCGCCAAAGCGCAGGCGGGAAGCATCGACCCGGTGTTTGGCCGCGACAGCGAAATCCGCCAGATGGTCGATATCCTCTCGCGCCGCCGCAAGAACAACCCGATTCTGGTCGGCGAGCCGGGCGTCGGCAAAACCGCGCTGGTCGAGGGGCTGGCGCTGCGCATTGCGCAGGGTAACGTGCCGGACAGCCTGAAAACCGTTTCGCTACGCACCCTCGACCTCGGTCTTTTGCAGGCCGGGGCGGGCGTGAAGGGCGAATTCGAGCAGCGCCTGAAAAACGTGATTGAGGCGGTGCAGCAGTCGCCGACCCCGGTGCTGCTGTTTATCGACGAGGCGCACACCATTATCGGCGCGGGCAACCAGGCGGGCGGGGCCGACGCCGCCAACCTGCTGAAACCGGCGCTGGCGCGCGGCGAACTGCGCACCATCGCCGCCACCACCTGGAGCGAGTACAAGCAGTACTTCGAGAAGGACGCCGCGCTGGAGCGCCGTTTCCAGATGGTGAAAGTCGACGAGCCGGACGATGAGACTGCCTGCCTGATGCTGCGCGGCCTGAAGTCGCGCTACGCGCAGCATCACGGCGTACACATCAGCGACGACGCCGTAAAAGCGGCGGTGACCCTGTCGCGCCGCTACCTGACGGGCCGCCAGCTGCCGGACAAGGCGGTCGACCTGCTGGACACCGCCGCCGCGCGCGTGCGCATGAGCCTCGACACCGTGCCGGAGGCCATCACCCTGCTGAACGCGCGCGTTACCGCGCTGACGCTGGAGGAGCAGGCCCTGCGCGATGACATGGCCGCGGGCAGCGATAAGCACGATGAGCGCCTCGCCGCCATCGCCGCCACCCGTACCGGGCTGGAAGGCCAGCGCGCGCAGCAGGAAGCGCATTTTGCCGCGCAGCAGGAAGTGGCGCAGCAGCTGATAAGCAACCGCCAGAACCAGCAGCCGCAGGCGCAGATTGCCGCCGTTCAGCAGCAGCTTGCGGCGCTGCAGCAGCAGGACGCGCTGATTCAGGTCGACGTCGATGCCCGCACCGTTGCCAACGTGATTGCCGACTGGACCGGGGTGCCGCTCTCCTCACTGATGAAGGACGAGCAGAGCGAGCTGCTGAGCCTTGAGGAGGAAATCGGCAGGCGCGTGGTCGGCCAGGACGCCGCGCTCAGCGCCATCGCCCGGCGCCTGCGCGCCGCCAAAACCGGCCTGACCGCTGAGAACGGGCCGCAGGGGGTGTTCCTGCTGGTCGGTCCGAGCGGCACCGGCAAAACCGAGAGCGCGCTGGCGCTGGCGGACGTGCTGTACGGCGGTGAGAGGTCGCTGATAACCATTAACCTCTCCGAATACCAGGAGGCGCACACCGTCTCGCAGCTGAAGGGCTCGCCGCCGGGCTACGTCGGCTACGGCCAGGGCGGCATCCTCACCGAGGCGGTGCGCAAGCGCCCTTACAGCGTGGTGCTGCTCGACGAGGTCGAGAAGGCGCACCGCGATGTGCTGAACCTGTTCTACCAGGTGTTTGACCGCGGTTTTATGCGCGACGGCGAGGGGCGCGAAATCGATTTTCGCAACACCGTGATCCTGATGACCTCCAACCTCGGCAGCGACGCCATCATGCAGCTGCTGGAGCAGCAGCCGCAAGCCACGGAAGCGGACCTGCAGGAGTTGCTGCGCCCGACGCTGCGCGACCACTTCCAGCCCGCGCTGCTGGCGCGCTTTCAGACGGTGATTTACCGCCCGCTGACCGAAGAAGCGATGCGCACCATCGTTGGCATGAAGCTCAACCAGGTGAGCCAGCGCCTGGCGCGCCACTACGGCCTGAAAACCACCGTGGGCGACGGCCTGTCGGCGGCGCTGACCGCCGCGTGCCTGCTGCCGGACACCGGGGCGCGCAACGTCGACAGCCTGCTGAACCAGCAGATCCTGCCGGTGCTGAGCCAGCAGCTGCTGCTGCAGATGGCGGCAAAACAGAAGCCGCAGCGGCTGACGATCGACTGGGATGACGAGGAAGGCATCGTGCTGGAATTTGCTAACACAGAGGAAAGTGAATCATGAGCAAAAATCCGATCTCTTTTTTCAGCCACAGCCACCACCTGCTGGCGGTGCGTGATTGTCAGTCCCAGCCCGACGTGCTGGCGTTTAAGGGGGAGGATCGCCTGAGCGAGCCGTTCCGCTGGCGCATTGAGTTCACCAGCGCCGACCATGCCATCACCCGCGAGGCGATGCTGATGAAAGCGGCTTCGCTGACCCTGCAGGCCCCGGTTGACCAGGGCTGGGGCATTAAGATTCAGCAGCCGGTGCGCGTGGTGCAGGGCGTGGTGACCGGCTTTGAGCGCCTGAGCACCAGCGCCGACCAGACCCACTACGCCGTCACCCTGCAGCCGCGCCTGGCGCTGCTGTCGCGCAGCCGTCAGAACGCCATCTATCAGGATATGTCGGTGCCGCAGATTGTGGAAAAAATCCTGCGCGAGCGCCACGGGATGCGCGGCCAGGACTTTGTTTTCACCCTCAACAACGCGTACCCGCGCCGCGAGCAGGTGATGCAGTACGGCGAGGACGACCTGGCGTTTATTACCCGCCTGCTGGGCGAGGTCGGCATCTGGTTTCGCTTCACCACCGACACCCGCCTGCACATCGACGTGGTGGAGTTTTACGACGGCAGGCAGGGCCATGTACAGGGGCTGACGCTGCCCGCCGTGCCGCCTTCCGGCATGCACGACGCGGCCAGCGACTCGGTGTGGGACCTCGCCAGCCGCTTTGCGGTGGTGGAGAAAAGCGTCAGCGGGCGCGACTACAACTACCGCAACGCCCTCGAAGATATGAACGTGCAGGCCGACGTCACCGGCGGCGACGACACCACCTACGGCGAGTCCTATCGCTGGGCGGACAACTACCTGACGCCGGGCGACGGCTACAGCCATAACCCGGCCCCGGAGAGCGGCGCGTTCTACGCCCGCCTGCGCCACGAACGCTACCTGAACGGCCAGACGCGGGTGGCGGCAGTGACCAGCTGCCCGGCGCTGGCCCCCGGCAGTGAGCTGAAGGTCAGCGGCGGGGAGGACGTCAGTGAGGTATTCCAGAGCGGCGTGCTGGTCACCGCCATCGTCAGCACCGCGCGGCGCGACCGCAGCTTTGAAACCGCCTTTGACGGCATCCCGCTCAACAGCCGCTACGGCTTCCGCCCGGTGCCGCTGCCGCACCCGGTGATGGCGGGAACCCTGCCGGCGCGCGTCACCAGTACCACGGTGAACGACGCCTACGGCCATATTGACCGCGACGGGCGCTATCGCGTCAACATGCTGTTTGACCGCGCGGGCTGGGAAACCGGCTTTGAAAGCCTGTGGGTACGCCAGGCGCGCCCCTATGCGGGCGACACCTACGGCCTGCACCTGCCGCTGCTGGCTGGTACTGAGGTGGCGATAGCCTTTGAGCACGGCAACCCGGACCGCCCGTACATTGCCGGGGTGCTGCACGACTCGGCGCACGGCGACCACGTCACCATCCGCAACTACAAGCGCAACGTGCTGCGCACGCCGAAGAACAATAAGCTGCGCCTCGACGATACGGCGGGCCAGGAGCATATCAAGCTCAGCACCGAGTACGGCGGCAAAAGCCAGCTTAATCTCGGCCACCTGGTGGACAGCGAGAAGCAGAAGCGCGGCGAAGGGTTCGAGCTGCGCAGCGACAGCTGGGGCACCCTCCGTGCGGAGAAAGGGCTGTTTATCACCGCCGACGGCCAGCAGAAGGCACAGGGCCAGCAGCTGGAGATGGCGCCGGCTATCAGCCTGCTGAAAGGTGCGCTGAATCAGATAACTGAATGGGGCAGCATTACTCAGACCCACCACAACCACAGCCCGGATACCAGCGGCCTGAAACAACTGGTTAGCAGTGCAGACAAACTCAAAGCACCAATGATGTTAATGAGCGCACCAAAAGGTCTGGGTGCCGTCACCCCGGAGACATTGCTGCTGCACAGCGGCAACGGCATGCATTTGCAGAGCATCGGCGAGGTCAGCATTGCCAGTGCGCAGCATCTCTCGGCGAACGCCAGCCAGACCCTCTCTCTACTGGCTCAAAACGAAGGTATGCGCCTGGTGTCTGGCAAAGGTCCGCTGGAGATTGAGTCGCACGGCGATGTGCTGTCACTGACTTCGCTGAAAGACGTTACCGTTCAGTCAACCCAGGGGCACCTGCAGCTGACGGCCAAAAACGGCATCACGCTGGGCTGCGGCGGGGCTTACATACGCATCACGCCGCAGGGCGAAGTGAATATCCACGGGCCGGGACTCATCAGCCTGAAAGGCCAGCACGATCTGCAAGGCCCGGCCAGCGAGGACTTCCCGCTGCCGGAATTACCGACATCGGTGTGTAAAGAGTGCCTGAAAAGAGCGCAGGAGCTTGCGCAGGGCTTCGTGCCAAGGGAGATAAAATGACCGCGAGGTGGATTGAAGAAGTGGCCGCGACCTGTCGTGCATCGGGCAACGATCATCTGGATATCATCGTCGATCAGGCCGGGCTGGACTTTGGCGTTATCCCTGCGCTGAATGCACTTTCAGTAGAATGGCAGTCGCTATATCACGGGCTGCCGGAAGGATTTATTGTCGATGAAGCGCCGTTAATTGCGCGCGTTACCGTTAATGATGCTCAACAGATGCAGTGGCTGCAGGAGATCAGCCTGCAGGCCGCCGCTCAGGCCCCGCTGTTGCTGCTGTGCTCAGCGTGGCCCTTTGCCTCCCTGGCAGGCTGGCTAACGCAGTGCATCGATATTACTCAGGAAGGCAGGGGCGGGATATTACGCTTTTACGATACGCGCATCTTCCCGCTGCTTTTTTCCCACGTGCTCACCGTTGAGCAGCAGCACGCTTTACTGCGACCCGTACTGTTCTGGGCATGGCAGGATATGGATGGCAGCTCATGCGCTATCAATGGAATCGGTCAACCTCCGCTACGCGGTGAGAAAAGCCAGAAAACGGATCTTAGCGACCGCCAGCTGGATCGCCTGATGTGCGTCTGTGATGTCATGGTTTTGCTGGAACACTGTGCACCGCCGGCAGGGGTTTATGAATCACAGCAGGCACTGTTCTCACACTGTTATCAGGGCATGGTAGAAGCCACGGAACTGGGCATTGTTCTGGATGATGCACGCGAGGCCTGGGTGGTAAAAAAATGGCATACCGGCGGAGAAACGGTCTGATACATATCACATTCTGCGTTTTAGCTGCGGGACTGCTGCTGTTATCCGGCTGCTCGCAGCCCGTCGCTCAGGCCCGTGGCGGCGGCGGTGGCACCATTGACGCCATCAACCACACCCACTGGGCGGTCAATAACTTTAGCGTAAACGGCCAGTCGGGCATCGATATTATCGGGCCGTATCAGGGCGGTGGCGGGGGCTGCTGCTACAGCGTCCCGGCTCAGTGGAAGCCGGGAATGATGGTACGTATTGATTGGGAAACGGGGATAGGATATTCAATGGATTTTCCTGGCTATGAGAACAGGCAGAAATATCTTGCATGGAAGAAAGACATTGATGCCCAGAAACGTCAGCTCAGCAAAACCGTGCCGCTCCCCGATTACAACGGTCAGGATACCTGCGGAATCACGGTGCATTTTCTGCCCTGCGATGAGGTAAAGGTGACGACCAGCTGCTACACCTACGGCAGCCCGGCCTACCCGATTAAAGAGCCCATCAGGATGAAGGAGCCGAAAGTATGTCCAAGGTAACCGATACCGATCTGGCGTGGAGCCCGCCGCCGTGCTGTAAATCGCTGCATGTCAGCCTGGCTTAAACGGCGCTGGTAATAACCGCCATCCGGATATCTCTCGAATTAAATCACCATTAAATATACCTCCGGAATATTCAGTCATTCTTCTTTTGAGCAGGGGGAATAAAAAATGATTTAGCCATGTTCATCGCAGGTGGGCAGGGTTAAATGATTTCAGGCAGTAACACCGTAAGCCAAAACAAAAGGAAAGTCAGATGAAACTCACGTTATTAAGCCCGCTGCTGGCGGGACTCTTGCTGTTATCCGGCTGCTCGCAGCCCGCCGCTCAGGCTCGGGGCGGCGGCGGTGGCACCATTGACGCCATCAACCACACCCACTGGGCGGTCAATCACTTTAGCGTCAACGGCCAGTCGGGCATCGATATTATCGGGCCGTATCAGGGCGGTGGCGGGGGCTGCTGCTACAGCGTCCCGGCTCAGTGGAAGCCGGGGATGATGGTACGTATTGATTGGGAAACGGGAGTTGGAGACACGGATGGATTCCCTGGATTTGGAAATGATGACAAATATCTAGCCTGGAAGAAAGAAATTGATGCTCAAAAACGACAGCACAGCAAAACCATCCCTCTTCCAGATTATAACGGTCAGGATACCTGCGGTATCACGGTGCATTTTCTGCCCTGCGATGAAGTGAAGGTGACGACCAGCTGCTACACCTACGGCAGCCCGGCCTACCCGATTAAAGAGCCCCTCAGGATGAAGGAGCCGAAAGTATGTCCGAAGTAACCGATACCGATCTGGCGTGGAGCCCGCCGCCGTGCTGTAAATCGCCGTATATTGGACAGTATTTAACGGCGCTGGAAATAACCTCAATCCCGACATCGCTAGAATTAAATCTCCATTAAATATACCGCCGGAGTATTCAGTCACTCTTCTTTTGAGCAGGGGAAATAAAAAAATGATTTAGCCATGTTCAGCGCAGGTGGGCAGGGTTAAATGATTTCAGGCAGTAACACCGGAAGCCAAAACAAAAGGAAAGTCAGATGAAACTCACGTTATTAAGCCCGCTGCTGGCGGGACTCTTGCTGTTAAGCGGCTGCTCGCAGCCCGTCGCTCAGGCCCGTGGCGGCGGAGGTGGCACCATAAAGGCGATCAACCACACCCACTGGGCGGTCAATAACTTTAGCGTCAATGGCCAGTCGGGCATCGATATTATCGGGCCGTATCAGGGTGGCGGCGGGGGCTGCTGCTACAGCACACCTGCTCAGTGGAAGCCGGGAATGATGGTACGTATTGATTGGGAAACGGGTGTTGGGGGGTCCAAAGGGTTCCCCGGATTTGCAGACAGAGCTAAATACAAAGCTTGGAAGAAAGAAATTGATGCTCAAAAACGACAGCACAGTAAAACCGTGCCTCTCCCCGACTACAACGGTCAGGATACCTGCGGAATCACGGTGCATTTTCTGCCCTGCGATGAAGTGAAGGTGACAACCAGCTGCTGGTCGCCCAAAAATGCCAACTACCCGATTAAAGAGCCCCTCAGGATGAAGGAGCCGAAAGTATGTCCGAAGTAACCGATACCGATCTGGCGTGGAGCCCGCCACTTTGCTTTAAAACGTACATATCAGCCTGGCTTAAACGGCGCAGGCAATAACCTCCATCCCGATATCTATCGAATTAAATCACCATTAAATATACCGCCGGAATATTCAGTCATTCTTTTGAGCAGGGGGAATAAAAAATGATTTAGCCATGTTCATCGCAGGTGGGCAGGGTTAAATGATTTCAGGCAGTAACACCGGAAGCCAAAACAAAAGGAAAGTCAGATGAAACTCACGTTGTTAAGCCCGCTGCTGGCGGGACTCTTGCTGTTATCCGGCTGCTCGCAGCCCGCCGCTCAGGCCCGTGGCGGCGGTGGTGGCACCATAAAGGCGATCAACCACACCCACTGGGCGGTCAATAATTTTAGCGTCAACGGCCAGTCGGGCATCGATATTATTGGCCCGTATCAGGGTGGTGGTGGCGGCTGCTGCTACAGCGTCCCGGCTCAGTGGAAGCCGGGGATGACAGTACGTATTGATTGGGAAAGTGGGGAGGCGTCTACGGAAGGTTTCCCGGGGTTTGCTAACTATGAAAAGTATCTCGCTTGGGAAAAAAAGATGAGCGCACAAAATCGCCAGCACAGCAAAACCGTGCCGCTCCCCGATTACAACGGTCAGGACACCTGCGGAATCACGGTGCATTTTCTGCCCTGCGATGAAGTGAAGGTGACAACCAGCTGCTGGTCGCCCAAAAATGCCAACTACCCGATAAAAGAGCCCATTAGGATGAAGGAGCCGAAAGTATGTCCGAAGTAACCGATACCGATCTGGCGTGGATCCCGCCACCGTTTCCTGCTGAAGGACGCCTGCCCACCCAGCCGCTGCTGGTCGGGCAGCACTGCCATCAGCAGAACAGCAGCGAACGTAATTATCGCCAGGAGCTGTGCCTGGCTGCCGGGCAGCGCGTGGAGCCGCCGTGCTGTAAATCGCTGCATATCAGCCTGTTTTTTGACGGCACCGGCAATAACCTTAACAATGATTTTGTAATCTCCAACCCAAAACACCCGACCAACATCGCCCGCCTGTTCCGCGCCGCCATCGGCGACGGTACGGCCGGTGGTGTTAGTAACAATAAAGAGGTTCCGCAGGATGCGGCAGCTGACAGCGGTGGTAAATACTTTAAGTTCTATATGCCCGGCGTAGGCACGCCATTCCCGGAGGTGGGGGACCTTGACTACTCCACCATGGGCCTGGTGGGCGCAACCATGGGCGAGGAGCGTATTAACTGGGCGCTGCTGCGTATCATTGACGTGCTGAAGTTTACTGCTACTGAAAAATGGCTGACTACCGGAGAAAGCCGCAAATCCATCGGCAAGATGGGTACCAGCTGGAGCCGGCTGTGGATTGGCGGCAGTCATAACCGCTATGAGGAGTTTAACCGCCTGCTAACGGAGTTAGCCCCTCAGCTGAAACCGCTGCTGATGTCGCCGGGCGTAGGCCAGCCGAAGCTGTTAGATATCAAGCTGTATATCTACGGTTTTTCACGCGGCGCGGCGGCGGCGCGCGCCTTTGTGAGCTGGCTCAGCGAGCTGCTGCCACCGCCGGTGAAAGAGGGTGAAGCGCCGCCGCAGTGCCTGCAGATTGGTGAGTATCAGCTGCCAGTCAGCATCGAATTTCTCGGCCTGCTGGATACCGTGGCTTCTGTCGGGGTGGCGCATGTGCTACCGGTTGCCGAGGGGCATATGTCCTGGGCTGATGACACCATGGAGCTGCCGGACGATAAAACCTTCAAAGGGCTGATCAAGAAATGCGTGCATCTGGTTTCCGGCCACGAGCAGCGGCTCTGTTTCCCGCTCGACTCGGTGCGCCGGGCAGACGGCAAGTATCCGCCTTATGCCACCGAGGTGGTTTATCCGGGGATGCACTCCGATATTGGCGGTGGTTATCCACCCAGGGACCAGGGGAAAGGGCTGGGCGACGATTATAAACTAGGGGATCTTCTAAATGATCGACTGTTGCTGTCGCAAATAGCCTTACACGATATGTATGCTGCAGCCTTTTCTGCGGGAGCACCACTTAAAATACCTGTGGAAGCATTGCCTGATGCCCTAAAAATTAATAATTGGAGATTGATGCCTTTAAGTTCCTTGAAAGAATTTTTGATTCACGAGGATCTTGTCAATCGCTTCAACGCCTGGCGCGAACTCACCCTCGGCCTCAGTTCCCCGGCAGCAATCACGCCAGAAGACGCCGCCAAATATGCCCCACCGCGCGCCAGCGGCAGTCTGGAAAAACTGGTCGACAATCAAATTGCGTGGATCACGGCCTGGCGCATTGACCGCTATGCCAAAGGAAGCATGATAGGCAAACGGTTTTATGAAGACGCTACCGAGACTCAGGCGCTGCCTGCTACACGTAAGGCAGGCAAAGAGGAACGGGATAAAAAGCAGGATGAGGTGCTCCGTCGTCGGGAGCAACAGTTAGCCGACCAGCCCCCAGATCAAATGGATGATCTGGTGTATGAGCCGGGCATAAAAGATTACGACCCGGATATGGCCAAGCCCCAGCTGTTTGAAGCGGCGAAGGAGTTTGGTAAGGATTACTATGACGGCTACCGCATCCCGGATAACCTGGCGCAGCTGGTGCTGGATACCGTACTGCAGCCGCTGATGTTTGTCATGAACACCGATGATGAGCCGCAGGAGTACCGGCGGATTAAAGCCGACGGCGAGGCGAAGCTCGACATTCTCTTTCCGAAAGCGGGAGAGGCCAGCAACGCGGAGCAGCCTTCCGGGCTGGTCAGGGCGCTGTTTGACGACCAGGTACACGACTCGCGCGCCTGGTTTATGCATTCAACGCTGGGCACGCGTGAGATGTGGGCAGGCTACTTCCGCTACCGCATGATCTACTTCGCCGATAAGTGCAATAAGTCCCTGTCGCCGCTGGTGATCGCCGGGAACCTGGTGGGCTTTGCCACCCTCGCCACCGGGGTAATCGTAAGCTTCAAACAAAAAAGCACCGGCGGAAAGCTGGCAGGGCTGGCCGCGACCGGCGCGCTGCGTTCGCTGGAGGTCGAAGTGCTGGACCGCATCACCCGGGAACCGATACCGGAGCTGCCGGGTGGCGAACAGCTGCGGGCATTTACCACGGAGCCAGGTGTGGTCGTCGCTCAGCAAAAAGCCGTAGTGGCAGAACAGCAGCTGGCGTTGGCCAAAGCGGCAATCCCCGCCAGCTGGCTGGAGAAAGCCCAGGCGGTAATCGCTTAACACAAAGGAAAGGAGCATCCGATGAGTAAAGTCATCCGCAAAGGGGACACGCTGCGGGAATACGGCGGTAAGGTGCTGGGCGGTCACTATCAGTGCTTTGGGCTGGGGTTTGCCTGCAAAGGCGACCCGGTAAGCTGCAACGAACACGGCATGACTACCATCGCCGAAGGCAGTTCGCTGACTAAAGTTGACGGCCAGCCGGTGGCGCTGCATGGCCACCGCTGCGCCTGCGGTTGCACGCTGGTCAGCTCCTTCCCTGACTGTGGAGTCGCCCAGTGAGGCCGGTTCCTGACTATCCCGCTTATAAAATGGCTCGCCCACCCGTCAATGCTCGCTGGCTGTCGGCCGCTGCGCTGCTGGTGCTGCTCAGCGGTGGCGCCAGCGCACTGCTGCCCTCGACCGGGGGAAAAACCTCACCGATGGTCGCCGTTATCCTGCTGTCACTGATTCTGGTCGGGACAGGCTGGCTGATTCGGCTGCTCTACTACCGGGTGAGCATGCACAATGCCGCTTACTACCAGCAGCTGGTGGCGTATGAACAGCAGCAGTGGTGGGGGCAGCATCGCCAGCCCTTCGCATTGCAGGAGGTGGTGCTGCTGGGGCCGGCGGGTCTGCTTTCTGCCGACTGGCTGCGCGTGCTTGAGCGTCAACAGCGCCAGCCGGAAGAGAAAAAAGAGGCGGGTGGCAGCGTAGTGCGGATGCCGCATATCTCCGCCACCCATGTTGCCGCACGTGAAAAGCGCCTTGCGGAACTGCTGGTGATCGAATGGCAAAAGCAGCGCAAGGATAGTGCGCTCACTGCTCCGCTGCGCTGCTACTGGCAGGGAACGCAGGAGAGCTGGCAGGCATTTCAAACGCTGATGGCGGCGACCTTTCCCGATGTTTTGCTGCCGTCCCAGCCAGCAATCTGGCAGGGGGAAGCCAGCCTGGCGGCAATCGCCAGCGGGCTGGCAGAGGCCAAGCCTGATGACACGATGCTGATCGCAGGCTGTCAGTCGGTCGAGGCGCAATCTGGCAGTGCGCTGCCCGCCGGGGAAGCTGCAGTACTGTGGCTGGCCGGGCGGAATGGCCCGGTACAGCTGACGCGCGGTGAAGCTTTCTCTGTCGAAAACGGAGATGCTCTGCCCGCCGTCTGCGCCCGTGCGCTGGATCAGAGCGATCTGAAAGAACCTCCTGAAGCCTGCCTGCTATTCTCCCGGCCCGATCTGGACGCGCTGGCGCACAGCGGCTGGGACGTCAGCCAGCACCTGCAGGACGTTATCTGGGGCAATATCGGCAGTATGGAAGCATTGACCGTGTTGTCGCTGGCGGCCATTTATGCCGCACATCACCAACAACCGTGTGGCTGGATAGCCCGCGACCCGATGAATACCCTCGCACTTGGAATCGTAAAACCTGATGGACAAAGTCAATAAACCTGCTGCCATCTCTGTGGCAGCCACGGCCACCGTCTGCATCGCCGTGGTCACCCTTCTGGTACTGCTGGGCGGGCTGGGATGGTGGCTGTGGGGTACCGAACGGGCAACGGAATGGGATGCACTGCGCCCACTTATCGCCGCCTGCTTTATCGTCTGGGGCATGGCACTCAGCCTGATGGTGCTGGGGTTTATGGCCTTTCGTTTGCTGATAAAAGACAAGGTCAACCCGCCGGCATCGCGCAAACCCGAAGCGGCACAAGTAAGCAGGCGTGAAGCGGTTTTTGCATCACTAAAAAAACACCTCCATTCCCGCTACCACCTGCTCTGGCGCTACAAAGTGCGCCTGCTGCTGGTCGTCGGCGACGATGCCGCGCGCGCCGCGCTGGTCCCCGGGCTGCAGGAGCAGCAGTGGCTGGAAGGGCAGCGCACCGTGCTGATTGACGGCGGCAGCCTGAGCGCCGCGCCGGACGGCGAAAAGCTCGCCGCGCTGCGCCAGCTGCGCCGCGGCCGCCCGCTGGACGGCATTGTCTGGGTGTTGGCAGACGGCCAGCTGATGACCCCGCAGGTGCAGGATGACGGCCTGCGCAGCCTGGAGAACATCTCGCAGGCCCTGCGCTGGCAGCCCCCGGTGTGGCTGTGGCAGCTGCGCGGCAGCGAGTGGCCGCAGGATGGGCGCGAGCAGCAGACGGTCGGCGCGCTGTTTTCCGCGCGCGCGCGGCCGGAAGAGGTCAGCCAGCAGCTCGACAGCCTGGTTCCGCAGCTGCGTGAGCAGGGCATGGCGCAGATTGCGCAACACCTCTCCCATGACTTCCTGCTGCGGCTGGGCAGCGAGCTGGAGCAGGGCGAAAGCCTGCAGTGGCAGCAGCGCCTGAGCCGCTGGCTGACCACCCAGCAGGCGCGCATTCCGCTGCGCGGCCTGATGTTCAGCCAGCCGTCCTCCCGTGACGTTGCCACCCGCCACGATCATGCGCTGATCCTTTCTAACGGCTGGGGCGGCATTGTGGCGGCCTGCCGCCGTCAGTCCGGCCGCCGCGTCGGCCTGCCGTGGCAGCAGACGCTGGCCTGGGCGCTGATGGCGCTTATCGGCCTGTGGGGCGCGGGGCTACTGCTCTCCTTCGCGCTTAACCGTAGCCAGATTGTCAGCGTGGCGCAGAAGGCGCGCGCGCTGGTGCAGGCTCCGGCGGTGTCCGACCGCCAGCTTACCGC
>Ga0308166_1003216_pt1 | contig 14099 bp, 16 predicted proteins | sample PhyCR2_2_FD_202137 | JGI IMG/M metagenome (GOLD analysis project Ga0308166, IMG submission 202137) | Phyllosphere microbial communities from UC Gill Tract Community Farm, Albany, California, United States - DLSLCC.R2 | ecosystem: Host-associated > Plants > Phyllosphere > Unclassified | place... | reverse complement strand
ATTTATACTATAAATCCTCTTTGTTTAGCTTCTACACATGTTCTACACAAAGTCTGAACTGACTCTCCATAAATAAGTGCAGGAAAAACGTCATTTATTAAAATAATAATAAGTTCAAGAAAAAGAGTTTAAATAAAGCTTGATCCCAAATGGCAAAAGTTGCTCAAATCAGAGCGTGAACTCAGCAGGGATGAGGAGATTCAAGAGTTGCTTTATATGCATAGGATATAAACAGAATCTAAATGAATAAATTTAATGAAATGTCTGCACTGTTGTTGAGTCTGGCGGTTATTATTAGCTTTATACTGGTGTGGTTTACTACCTGACAAGTGATTAACTCGGCAGGAGGGAAGTTAGTATCAAATAACAACTTCACCCTTAAATTCATAAAAACAATGTAATTACAATTATTTTATTAATTTGTGAATTATTTTAATGCTCGGGAAGTGTTCTATTAATGCTTTCCATTGATAAAACAGATTAAATGGCACTATCATGAAAAAAATCCTTATTACCGGTTCTACAGGTTTTCTGGGCGGGGCTGTCGTAGCAAATTTATTACATAACAACGTTAAGGATCGACTGCTACTACTGGTCAGAGGCGAAACTGTTGAGGAAGGGTTGCGCCGGCTCAAAGCGAACCTGAAGAACTTTGGTTTAAATGAGTCAGTTACCAATACAATAGCACCTGAAAATATTATTTTGGGTGACATGGAATTTACGGATAATTTTATTCATGACGCACGACTTAATGATGTTACCCATGTCATTAATTGTGCAGCTGTGGCCTCATTTGGTAAAAATCCCACCATCTGGAAAGTAAACGTTGAAGGCACATTTCGGTTTGCTGAACGAATGAGCCGTGTTGAAGGATTAAAGAAATTTATCCAGGTTGGAACCGCTATGTCCTGTGCGCCGGAACCCGGCTCACTGGTCACTGAGGGCGGGCTCAACTCCTGCCGGGATCAGCATATCGTTGAATACACCTGGAGTAAGGCTTCGATTGAAAAGCTGATGACAGAGAAGCTGCCGAAGTTGCCACTGGTTATTGCCCGGCCGTCGATCGTAGTGGGTCACTCCGTTCTGGGATGCCTACCTTCAGCCAGCATTTTCTGGGTATTCCGGATGGCGCTGGCACTGGGTAAATTCACCTGCGACCTGAATGACCGTATTGATGTAGTTCCCGTTGATTACTGCGCGGAAGCGCTTATCATGCTGCTTGATGCAGAAGATGTGATTAATGAGGTAATTCATATTTCTGCAGGAACAAACAGCTGTGTGACATTTGCCGAAATTGATGAAGCGATGGCCAAAGCATCAGGAAGCAGGCCACTGGGCGTTGATTACCAGAAGGTGTCTTATAAACAGCTTTCTGAAAGTCGGAGAACTTTTAAGGATCTGTTTGGACCCTGCAATGAGCGGATAATGCTTCGCGCCATGAACCTGTACGGTCATTTCTCAAACCTTAACGTGGTATTTGATAACTCTAAGCTAATGCAGCTTGGAATGAATAAGCCTTCGCGGTTTACCGATTATCTGGATCGCTGCGTGCTGACAACGCGTGATTCAACCATTGCCGAACTGATGCAGATCGATTTTAAATAGTCCGCTATCGAAAAAGCACAGAATACCGGGGCATAATTGGGGTCACGTAATGAGTTATGTAGCCCTGTTCATGATGAATGGTGATGCTCCGCTGGCCAGGATGGTACGTACCTGAATGGCCGAGCGGACTTTTTCAAGCTGCGCGGGGCCAAACAGCTGTACGCACTGCGCAGTCGCCAGCGTGCACTCAATAGCTGACAATTTACCGGTCATAATGGGATAAAAAGGCGTGACCCACACGTTGTTACTGAGCCACAGCGCCAGCATGCCAGCGACCTGCGGCAACAGACGCCACGCTGTAGCTGGTCAATCAGCGGACCAAAAGAAAACAGAGACGCAGCCTGAGTAACAGCGTAAGCAATAGACAATTTAGCAACCTATATCAGTGCCCATCTTTTCTCCTCTGCCAGAGCCGCTTCTCCTTTTACTAAACCTCTTTATCCCGGTTTATAAAATCACCACGATAAAAATTGAATCAATGTCCGGTTTTGGCACAAAGCGGACGAAGTCAGGTGAACGTCCGCTAAGAGCGATAAGCGGACACTCGCAGTTGCTGTGCAACAGAAGAAGGCCTGTTAACATAGTCGCATAGTAATTAATGGACATCAGGCCAATTTAGCGTCAATGAGTTTTAGGGAAATCACCCGGTATACCTAATCCTTCCAGCACAGAACCGTAATAAAAAGCATATTCAAGAGCGGTTTCATCTTTTCGAATATCCAAGAAGCGTTTCAAAGCCTTTTCTTGGTTAGGTGACTGGATTTCTTCAAATTGCTTTTCAAATCCTTTCTCAATTAAGGACGATGCGCCTTCGTTATCATTTTTTTCAAGCACATGTATATGATAATTCCTTTTGAAAAAGACAAAAACAGGCATGCTGATCTCCTTTTTTAATGGCTGTAGCCAACACTCATCAGAGCACAAAAAATTATATTTTTCACTTTTCCTGAGAATTGAAACTCATTTTTGAAGAGTTTGAGCTTATTGAGGTTGTGTAAACGTCCGCTTCTGGCACACTGCGGACGTTCAGGCCCGGTAGGTCTAACTGGACGCGCGACAAATTCTGTCCATTGCTACTAAGAGTGGATTGCTGTATCAACATTTCATCTATGAAACATGCAGGGTGTGTTGTGAGATCAATTCTTATTACACTGAGTTATCTGACGATTTCGGTTGCACAGGCAGCACCTGAAGCATGGGCGTATACAGAGCAGTTACCCGATGGCGACAGCTGTTATTACACCGCCAGCCAAACAGACGGCGGAGTGTTTCTGGCTATGGGTAATGCGGCTCCCGAATCACTGATACAGGACTGTGAGAGTAACGGCAGCAAGGAACGAGCTGAGAAGGACTTGCTGAAGCACAGCCATAACAACATCGTGTCCGAACAGACTTTACTACCCGTCGATACCTACAAAGCATGTGAAGCAGGTGCGATGGGTCGGGCAACGCACCAGTATTATGAATATGCTCAGGTTCACCTCTCTATTGTCGCCAGATATACCGGCAACCCGGAAGCTATCACCCGGCTTGCCAGAGCATATGATTATGGCCGTCTCAATGCGGCCTCTCCGCGCGATTGTGCCAGCTACATCACCGGGCGTTAATGCTGGCATCCTGCAGACTGCAGTTGCGCGTCCAGCTTCTGAAATGCAGGCAAATATCTTGGCGCCCGCTGGCGCCGGTCGCAGAACTACTAGCAAATCCCTCTAGTTACGTAAACCCCACGCCAGCCTGGGCACACAGGTTATTCTGTCCAACGCGGGTAGCTCCGCTACAGATACGCAGCCGGTAATGTTCGGCATCTAACGGCAGCTATGAGCGAGGAGCGGGCGTTGCAGAACTATGATATAGCTGTCGACTAAATCTCTGACAGAATCGGAAAGACTGCATTTAAAACCAGGCCATCATCAATGGCTGAGGCTGCTTCATAAATTGCTTCGGTTGCTGACTCAATTGAATCATCTCTCCCGGCGCAAGCGAGAGCTGATACTGCGCGTGCCTGGCTAAACAAATGCAAAGCTTGGGATTTAATTGCATCTCTTCGTTCTGAATATCATGCAGGTTAAAATATTCTTCATCTAACTGGGCGGCCAGCCATTCCAGTTTCGCAACCTGCTCGATCGATAGCTTATATCCTGATAGTAGTTGCCTGAGTGATTCGTCCACGACAGGCAGGTCTACCGGACAGATTTCAAAAGCGAGTTCACACGCCACTCTGACTGCACTTTTTCGTTTTTCTTCACTCACTACCTTCATTTTTTGTGCCAGGTGTTTCTCTGATACTCCTAAACGCATCATTCTTTCCCTCTGGTATCCGCTTTCATACGTAATGCCAGGCATGTGACCTGCTCTCCATAAATGAATATATCGCAATGTAAGCAACGTCCGCTCCTGGCACAAAGCGGACATTCACTGAAGCAGTAGCTCACAAGCGAATATCAGCGTCTTCCATTGCCGCTTTTACTCTGAGAATGGTCTGACGTGTAGTATTAAATTCGCGGGCGATCGAACTGATGCTTTTCCCTTCACTAAGACGCAGCAATACCTCTTTCTTTTGTTCGTCATCCAGCGCAGGCGGACGACCAAAGCGCTTCCCAGATGCCTTTGCACGCGCGATACCTGCATGTGTACGCTCAAGTAGCAAATCCCGCTCAAATTCCGCGACTGCAGAGATTACCTGCATTGTCATCTTACCGGCAGGACTAGTGAGGTCTACCCCACCCAGCGCCAGGCAATGAACTCTTATCTCTGACGCCGAAAGCATCTCAACGGTTTTTCTGATATCCATAGCGTTGCGTCCGAGGCGATCCAGCTTCGTTACGATTAAAACGTCACCGTTTTCCATTCGATCAAGCAAACGCATAAATCCAGGGCGCTCGGCAGCCGACACTGAACCACTGATATATTCTTCAATCAGTCGCTGGGGTCTGATGGCAAATCCGGCAGCTTCGATCTCCCGCCGCTGATTCTCGGTATTCTGTTCAAGGGTAGATACCCTACAGTAGGCAAAAACTCGTGACATGGCGTTATTTTGTGTACGAAATAGATGTACGTATTATAAGCCATGTACGAAAATAAAAATACTAACTTTCGTACATGTATAATTCTCTATGTACGGAACCGGTCGGTTTAGTACATGACATTGGGGCATACCTGGCCGAATTTTTCTGCTTTCATGGGACCGCCAGATTTTCAAAAGCTTTAAAGATTGCGAGTAATTGTAAAGAGTAACTATCAGCTGAGAAACGTTAGGTGATAAGCTACTTTTGAATTGATTAATATTAATGCTTTTTCGGAATCCAGATTCTACAAATTAAAGGATGAATAAGGATAAAACGTGGATCATACGGTTCAGGATATAACTGAAAAGCATACGGTTTACACCGAGTGTCACGCAAGATACAGAGTACCCTTAGAATGAAATGGTTCAGAAAGAGAAAAATAAAGAAAACATCTGACTGTGTCATACAGTCTGAGGTAGATAACCGCCATATCCCTGAAAAAGCCAGATTTGATAATGTCCTTTCCCTCGCGGCGACACTCTCATCAGCCGCTCGCCACAATCTGTTGCGTGCCCTGGTAAGACCCATACAATCTGACTATCTACTCGCAGTGGGATCTGAAGGACAGGATGCACGTCCAACCCTGGATGCACGACACTTCTTCTTTGAAAGCCTGTATGACTACATCAGCTTTAAACAGTTGAGCCTGCAAGAAATTCCCTCCGAAAATTATCCGCTGTCGCTGGCTTCAGACATGGTGTTACCATGGCCGTGGAGTATGAACAGCTATAAGGACTGCATGAATATAGGGAGTCGGCAGGGGAATCCTTGGCACTTCGACGGTTCAAACCACATGGTTGAACTGTGGCTGCCTTGGCGCATTGCTTTTGTAAAGGGTGGCAATCATTCTCTGGCCGCCGGCATCTTGTCAGGGGAAGGGCTGCTGTTACCTGAACGGGTTTTTAATATGCAGGACCTGCTCAATCGCGTATCCACGAATGGTGTCGAATGGTTTGGCGATGGCAGGCCAGTTGAGAAGGTCCGCGACTGGCGTACAGCTGCGGTTTACGAGTTGGGAAGGCTGGTTAGCTGATCGTCAGTTAGCCCCTGTCTGCAGACGCGTTGAAGCTGGCTATAAAAGCTTCCATTTCATTTGTCATCTTTGGGCTGGGTAAGGCCATCAGCACAAGCAGTGGTCCCCACCAGAGCAAGCCGCTCGAAACAATAAAAATGGCAAGATGATCTTCCCCGTGCTGCCGGTAAAAAATCAGGCTCAGCGCAACTAACATGACCGTAATAACCAACATTGCAGTCAGGGAAAGACAGTAAAAAAACGCGTACATAGGGCGGTCAAATATAATTCGGCCCTGCTGCTCTTTAAGCCATCCTCGCCAGTGCCTAAAATAACCCGCGCGCAGGCCGTTCTGGTGACATATCTTTACGGCGAGCGGCTGTAGCCGATTGTCAAACAGGCCCGTCAGCTGATAAAGGCTGCGCTGACGCAGCTCGTGTCTAGCCAGCATAACTTCATTTTTCTCAAGAAATGGCTGCGTCAGCATCCGTTCCAGCCGGCGGCGCCTGAAATTCAGCAGCCCACGAAACACACTGCCGGACTCCGCATTGATGATTCGGTGACGTACAATACCAGCCACAATGTACAGCAACAGCAGTCCCCAGCCAGCGAGGGGATACTGCCCCATCCACTGAATAATTACAGATAAATCTGGCATTGCTACTTTTCTCCTGTGTGTTGATTAACTTAATTAACCTGGCGTTAAGCTCCTGAGCACAGCTGCCGCCTCCGCGCCATCCCCGCTGAACGGCACCGCCAGCGTCGCCGCCACGTCCAGCGCAAACAACCGCGTATAAACTTCGACCGCGCATCCTTATGTATGAATGCCGGAGTGTGTGTGGCGTCACCGGGATGGAGAAGTGTAACCCATCATTATTCACCCGCTTTATGGCGGTCTTTAGCCAGTTGCGCATCATCACATCGGTCGCGGCCCAGAGGGATTCTCGCCGCTTTGTCCGTTCTGTGGCAAACCATATGCGGACCTGATGCACATAGCCGGCGTCAGTAAGCGGCATACACCCTATTGCTACAGGTAAGCCTGTTCAAAAAACAGGCTTACCGTACAATAATCCTCTATATCCAAACTGACCCCCTTTTAACTTCAAACGTGACTATGCCCTTATTCACTGTAAGCTGCGCCTACGTACCATCCGAACCCTTGAATGTCACCATCAGCGGCGCCGGCGAAAGCAATCAATTCTCTGGCGTTCGCAGTTGTCATGGGTGCGGCCGCATCAGCGGTAGTGGTGTTTGAGTCGGTTTGGGTAGTCATGCTGGTGGCCTATTAATAAACGTGACAGCCAGGGTAAGGGTTTTGTAATTTAGGACGAAAGGGCATTATTCTGACGCAAACTCGACTGTTAATGTTCCACAATCCAGCATACCGAACTGCTTTTTATCAGGCGCTTTTGCTTCGTAGAACGGAACCAGCCAGATCTTATCCGGACCTTGGATTTCGCTATCAACGAACCTTATGCCATATTTATTGGCGACTTCAGAGGCTTCACTCCAGGATTTCCAAGCATTGGGCTGTTTGAGTCGTGCGCTTAGTACGGCTTCTTTTGCTTGGTCATTTGTGTATTTTTTACACTCTTCCAGATTTGAAACGCTGTAATACTGATTGCCAGTTCTGAGATAAACCAGCGTACCGACGCCACCTAGGGCCAATAAAACGCCACCAGCTAATACCAAAGCGATCCCTTTTGCTGCTCTTCCTGCCATAACGCCCTCGCTCATGGATATACATTAGGCAATATTATATACAAATAGCAATCGTTATCAATTGCAGACAAAAGCACTGCTATAACCCACTGTATTTAATGATTCTATTATTTTTAGAATTTTTAAAGCTTGTTGCCTCGCTTTGTAAGCAGTTAAATATGCTAATTAATACTGTATAAAAAACCATATGTTTCTGGCCAGTGTTAAGCCTAAATTGTTATCCTCTTTACCGCGTTAACACCATGATAAACATAAGGAGATACATATGAGCGAAGGTACTATGGTTGTAACAGCACCTGTGGTAACAGGAGACGCTATGTCTGGTGGAGCAACCAGCTCTTTTGGCCCTGCCCCTACAAGTGTACCACCTGGCCAGGCAATGGCCATGCAAGCTATGAGTGTGCAAAATGGAGGGGGTTTTGGCGAAACATGCGACATTATTGAACGCGCCGCGAATGAAAATAATCTAGATGTAATAATGAACAATTTCCGCCAAAGCATCTACTTTGATCAGTGTCTTGCGAACAATAATCCTGCCGGAATTATGGACTGGCTGTCTATTCCAAGAGTCAGACAATCGTATCAGATTAGCGAAATGGGCGAGCAGCTTAGTGGCACTCTTTGGAGTCCATTCTCAGCTATGGCTAATTTTCTGTGGGGTGATGGACGCCCTATGAATATTGATATCAACAGGATTGGCCTGAATCTCCAGCCTGCAGGTATTAAGGGTTTTCAAGATCAATTAGCCAGTATGAGTGCTCCAGGCATTTATAATTTTACCCATCAATTTTCATATGACACTGGCAATGATAGTGTGGCGGCTAACCTGTACCTGGGTAATGTTACGCTGAAAATGGAAGGCACATTGAACCGTGCAGAGGATGGAACCTGGACGATCAACGCAAACGTTCGAGGATTCCAGGATACCTATGATTTTAATGCCAGTACTCACAGGACAAAAGCAGCGGAACAACTCACTACGGCAGGAAGATTCCTTGAATCACTGGCACCTGGTAGTAAGCCATTCCCTATCAATATCAATGGCGATTTACCTTTAACAATGTCCGGTCAGTAAAATAAGACTTAGTTCATGGAAAGCCTGTCAGCGACGGTATAGCTGCCAGGCTTTAAGGCGATAATCGGCCACCAGCCGGATAGCAGGTGGACAGTCGGGATCAGAGTGAGACGCCAGCGCATTTCTCTTCATCCATCAGATAGCGCACCTTGCGGGTGTAATCCTGCCCGCTAAACAGCAGTGGTTCATCGGAATTATTCAGATACCTTTGCCATTCGCTGAGCGGGAAGCCACAGTGCGAACATCATCAGGCCGTTATGGTGTGAACATGCCGCCAACGGGGCTTCTGCTGCCTTCAGCTGTGTCTGTTGCCTGAGTGGCGTTATGGCTGAATCGCCATTGGCTTGAACATGGGAAGTAATTATATTAGTTAGAATTAAGTATAAACTTTCTTGAAATGGCGAAAAAGGAATAGCAATGAACGCTAAAAACTACGCGATTCATTTTTGCTTTGGATTGATGATGCTGGCTTTTTTTGCTTACCCATGTATTACTAATCCGTTAGAACCACGAAATCAGATCATGGGCGCGGTGGCGTTAATTGACTGTTTTCTTTATCCCTTCTCTAAGCTGGCGCTTGAAAATCTGTTAATCAAAGTGGGAGGAAAAGAATTTCTGAAGAAGAAGTTTTTTACTATTGATACGGTAGGCACTAATAAAATCAAAGCTCTTCACTGGGTATTTAGCTTTATTTTTGCGATTCCCCTCTGCCTTTTGGCGCTACCTTTTTTAAAAAAATAGGCTGTAAACCAGCCTATTTATCTTAAGTTACAGATCCAAAGAAGCGTTGATTTTGTTGATTAGCGCATCATCAATCAATGCGCTGGTCAATGCGAGAAGGACCCCGTAACCGAGGATACCGATAGGCGTACCAGCTAGGGCGGCGTAGAGTAAAGCAACTGCAACGACAGCAACTTTACGAGCAGTCATTGCCTCAATTTTAACAAGCGCCGGACTCCAGTTGTCAGTCAGGAAGGCTTTGATAAGCTCTTTTACTGTCTCTTATGTATCAGTTGCTACGCCGTAGTAACCAAACCCTTTACTGAACTTAGCTAGCTGCGTTGCATATGATGAATACTGAACCGAGTTCAGTGTGTTCGCGATCGCATTGCGGTCTGCTACGCTGAATTTTGCCCCAAGCGAGTTTTTATAGTTATTAAAAGCTGCGAGAGCTTCATCTACATTACGCAGGGTTTCACCTTTAGCATGCTCTGCAAATTCCTGTGCAAGAGCAGAGTCCTGCTGGCTGTATTTGCAACATTGATTGATTAGTAGAGCCGCTAGGATTTTCAGATAAATGCCATAACACCCTGCCACTCACATTTTTCATCGAGCTGATGGCCATTTGCCTTAAAGTTCCGTTCTGTCATGGGCGTGAAATGACCTGCTTCCAGCACTTTCGTTATCCATAAAGCAATACTTATCTGATCAGCTAAACAATGCCTTACAGATAAGGATTAGTTTTTGGATTTTCCTTAGCTGTACAGATAAACTATAATTAGAAGCTAAGGAAAATAGATTTTTTATGAGGGCGTCAGTAGTGATCCAATCAGAAAACAAGCTCCTGGAGGATGTGACGTCGACCCTTGAAAGCATTCTTGAAGCCAAGATTAAAAAACGGAGTGGCCTGCCGGGTGACGAAGGTATTGATTGTGTGCTAGAGGTCAAAGGTACTCAGGGTGTCTGGATCATGCCCGTAGAGGTAAAAAAACAGGTTTACCCAAGGGATATCAGGCAAGCAATCTGGAAAATTGAGGAATTTTGTCGGAAAAACGACAATAAGCATGATGTTGTCCCGATTTTTGTCGCAGAGTTGCTTAGCGAGGGCGCAAGAGAAATGCTCAAAGAGCATGATGTTGGATATTATGAGATGGGTGGCACTCTCTATATCAAGCATAAACAGTCAATTATCGATATACAAAAACCACGCAAAAAAGCAGCAAAACGCGGGAGTGTCGATCTGTTCACTGATGCGAGGGAAATGGTCGTTCATGCATTACTTCAGTCTCAGGGAAAATGGCTCTCAGGTGAAGAACTCAGTGAACGTTCTGGAACTTCAGCATACACGGTTTCTGGCGTTTTAAGAGAGTTGGAAATGAGAGAGTGGCTGGACAAAACCAGTGAGGGCGGCCGTTCACAGCGCCGTAGACTGGTTAATCCTGGCGCTTTGCTTAATGCATGGTCGGAGGCCACAAAACAACGGAAAAACCCTGCACTTTACGGTTATCTATTTGCATCGGATGCATTGGATTGCGTCAGAAAAATTGAGCGTAAGGTTAATGACGTAGAAGGTGACCTCAGCTGGGCGCTCACTGGTGCCCTAGCAGCAAATCAGGTCACGCAATTACTCACGGGCGTAAGTGTGGCAGAGATTATTGTCCCACCCGGAAGTGCGGAGCTATTTGCCCAACTGACGGGTATTAAACGCGCGGAAAAGGGTTACAACGTTGTTTTGCATGAATGCGCGCCCGCTGCCCTGCAATTTATAAATTTTGAAAACAAAATCCCCGTTGCCAGTAACTTCATTCAGTACCTGTCTCTGCTGGACGGTAAAGGAAGAAACGCTGAACTTGCTGAACAGTTTCGCCGGGAAATTCTGGAGATATAACAATGGTGATCCACACTAAACCGAAAGACAGATCCGGATACTCAGCCATTAACACGGAAATGTGCGAGCGGGTATTAGTCACTTTATTGACCACCTTCGGCACAATGAAAGGCACGCTTCGCTTGATAGGAGGACTCGTCCCGCGCTATTTAACCCCGGCGCAGGAACCTCGTGTGCCTGAACATTATGGTACATCTGATGTGGATATCGTACTCAACTTACAAGTGATCGCTGAAGGGGAAAATTATGCTTCTCTACACGATCAGCTGGTTGAAAGAGGCTTCAGAAAAAACTCTGATACAAACGCATGGCGCTGGGAGTTCCCCATTCCAGATGGTTCTCCCGTATTGGTAGAGTTTCTGCAAGGAAACAATGCTGGCGGAAAACCCGGCAGAGAAATCCCGATTGACGGTGAGGCGGTTTCTGCTCTCGTGATCCCCTATGCTGAAATGTCATATGAATGGTACGCCGAGAAAGAGATCTCTGCGATGCTCTTTGGGGATAAAGGGCAGGGAGACGCAGGAATTGTTTTTGAAACCATACGGTTTGCGGATGAAGTTGCGTTCATATTGCTGAAAGCGATTTCGTTTCATAACCGCAACGAACCCAAGGACGCAGCCGATTTGATCCATGTGATGCGTTACGCCGGAGAACCCGAAGACATTGCAGAGAAATTTCTTGAACGCATAAAAAGTGGAAAACACCGGACAGCCATTGAGACGGGACTGAATGCACTGCAGAAATGCTTTGCTGAGGGTAATAACAACGTTGAAGGCTACCTGCTGACGGGCCCAGTGCGTTACGGGCAGTTCATGCATGGTACCGATGCAAATTTGGAAAATGAGAGACTGCAGGAGCAGCGCTTCGCCACCGCAATAGTAACGGAAATTCTACGTCTCATAGATGAAGGCCAAGATAAAGATCAGTAAGGCAGATCATGTGATCTGTTCCGCTGCTTCCCGGTATAGACCAGATTGAATTATTCTGGTTAATAGCGACTTCAGAACAACGTTGTGAGCAGGCATGAAGATATTCAGCCCGCATGTCCCCCACAGGCTTTTGCCATGAGATCACCGCCGCCAAGCCCGAAATACTGCTTCTGGCGGTGCGGCGGAGCTTGCCTGAAGTGGAGGGATTCGCTCCTAACAGCGCAAGCTTTCTATCTTACTTGGTCCCAAAGTCGGGAAAAAGGCCGGTTTATTGCCATAAAAAGCCGCAGGGCGATAACAAGGGAAGCCTGTGATCAGGTCATCACTAAATCAATGGCATAAAATACCTTGGTAACAGCTCTTCAAATTACAACTAACCCTCCTCCAAAATCATTGCATGAAAGCCGCTGCAGAGGCTGTCATCAGTGGCATTGCGACGGACTTAGATGCCCAATTTCAACTGCTGCGAGGCGGCCCCTATACTGCTCATACTCAGCTACACACAGGCTATCCCCAATTTCTGTGGATAACTATTCAGCGGTTTATGCAATGGGACAGAAAAGTCACTCATCCTAGAGGGGATTTGAGACTATAAAAGAGGCTAGAGATAGTTTTATGTGACAACGTCACTTATTATGGTTGAATCTGACCATCATTTAGAGTTGGTATTGTCAATTTAGATCCACGCCCATTTATGAACAGAGCAGTTGCATTGTCAGTAAATTATTAACAATTGGTCAAAAGTCATTCGAAAACAACCGTATTGCGCTATGTGAATTCTGAGCGATCAACAGGGGTCTAGGTCGTCAGATTTCACGTAGCGCAATCATAAGAAATGCGTCGTTTTGGGCCAGACGCATGATCTTCTGAACCGGCCTTCACAGTTAAGCCCACTTTAGGGCAGCAAGAGCCTTGATCTTGAGCATAACTTCATATAACACTAATTATATAAGGTTAGAATTTTAGATAAGCATTCTATCAGTTAGTGGTAAAAGAACCTCGTAAGGCTATCAAACACAACGTTCCTCAGTAAGGCTAATCTGCAAAAGTTAAGTTTTAAAGAGTCAAAAAAAATTTAGCTATAGGCTCGATGGATGAAAACCGCCATCGTAAAAGGCATGGTTTGCTAAATCGTGCTTGAGAAAAGAATGAAAGTTTGGGTTAAAGAAGATAGATCTTCTTTAAATGTAATGCTTTTATATTTATGTACTATTGACGAACGCCGGAAGTAAGGTAAGATCCATTAATTAAATTCAACATTCCGGCAATTAAGAACCAAGCTTGCATAAAACATGATGCTACAATTCGCATCATATAATGCCGCATTGCTGGTCAACCTAAACGAATATTTTATTCACAATTAACATTACCAATCTGGAAAAAATAATGAAAGAATTAAATGAACTAGCTTTCGAACATGCATGGAAATACTTTGAAGTTCACTCTCAGCAACGAATGACAGTTTTTAATTTTTATATAACGGTGGTGGGATTACTTGCTGCAGGTTGCGGAATAGCTCTACAACAGGGTGGCAAATTCATGTATTTTAGTATAATACTGGGGTTTTTCATTAGCTTTATTACATTTATATTTTACAAACTTGATGGTCGAGTTTCTGTACTTATTAAAAATTCAGAAAAGGCTTTAAAAAATTTAGAAATGAACTATGAACACACTTCAGCGAAGATTTTTTTAAGCGAAGATAGCCAGCATTATATTAACTCAGGTTTATTCTCAGTTTGGACTTACGGTAGATGCTTCCGAATAGTGTTTTCAGCACTAGGTTTGACAGGCTTATTTTTAGGATGCACACCAATTATTTTATATTTTTTTAAATAAAAAACTTAATTTACAAATAACAATTATTACTATGGTCAGTTTTTTACTGATACTTACATGCGGATGCATAGGAGCAGAATCATGCGCAGGGAAGAGAAAATAAAAAAGTTTGATATAAAAACAAGGAATCAACTTCGTGCTATTTTGAGCGATGATGAAGGGAGTGCCATTTCCCGACTGGCTAAATTAAGCACTAGATTTGGGCAATCAAAAAATAGAACCTTAAATGAAATAATAAATAGTG
>Ga0308166_1003215_pt1 | contig 14103 bp, 9 predicted proteins | sample PhyCR2_2_FD_202137 | JGI IMG/M metagenome (GOLD analysis project Ga0308166, IMG submission 202137) | Phyllosphere microbial communities from UC Gill Tract Community Farm, Albany, California, United States - DLSLCC.R2 | ecosystem: Host-associated > Plants > Phyllosphere > Unclassified | place... | reverse complement strand
GACCACGCGGACCTCGCGTTGCCTGATTTGCGAGGCGGCCCAGGCATGAGCCTTTTGACGGATTGGCCTGAAGGTTTGCCGTGGGCTGAGCAGCAGGCGTTTGTGCTGCTCGACGGTGCGACGATCGCCGATCTATCGGCGCAACTGCGAAGGCTCGATCCCGCCGCCAACGCTTTCGCGCTGTACGACCAGCCACCGTTTTCGGCCCTGCGTGACGTCTCGCCGTTGCTGGTGGCGCTCGCTGACGCTGACGATCCGGTGGCGCGGTTTCATCGCCAGCACGCCCAACAGGAATGGGGCGTGCTGTTGTTCAGCACCGCGCCGGCGCATGAAATAGTCGCGCACTTGCGTCAGTTGTTGATCGTCGAGTTGCCGGTCGGCTCGCCGGTGTTGTTGCGGCTGGCGGATGCCGCCGTGGCGCAGGCGCTGTTTGCCAGCGGCGATGCGAGTCTGTTCGGGCCGCTGGGGTGCGTGGTCACGGCGGATGGCGCGCGGCAAGTCTGGCACTGTCAGCGACCTCGGCACGGGCAGGGTGGGGCGCTGGTGGTGCCGTATCGGTTGAGTGTTGAGCAGGATGCCGCGCTGGATCGGGTGGATCGGCGGCGGGTGTTGCTACAAGTCGATGCGTATTTGCTTGAATATTTTCCCCGGTTTCATACCGGGGAAACCATCGCTGAACGTTGGATACTTCTGGAACAAATCGAGGCAAAAGCCAGCGCGCTCGGCCTGAGCAGCCAATCGGAATGGCTTTACTTCGCCAACCTTGTCGCCTCTCTCAACGGCGCTGATCCGGATGAGCATCCGCAGATCCAGCACTTGCTACACGAGCCCTCCCTGCAACCGATCGGTGAGCGCTTGACGCTGGCCGTTTCAATGGCCCGCCAATGGGCGTCTGAAAGAGTCCGACCATGAACCATCCCGCCGACCTTGCGGCAGCCGCCGCGTCCAAAGCCCCGATCATCGGTCCCGCCGCCTGCCCCTTGCGCAACACCCACGTGCAACTGCTGCCACTTGCGTACGGCCTGGTGGAAAAACCCTTCGACCCCAGCACCGAAATCACGCTGCCTTACACCCTGACCACGCGCCCCATGGGCATCCGCCGTTTACGCGATGGCTGGCTGTACATCGTCGACAGTCTCAGCGGTGAGCTCTACGAATACCGCGTGCTTGAAGGCGTGATCAGCGCATTGCTGCATCGCGGCAAAAGCGTCAGCGAGGAGCAGCGCAGCGCCATCGAAGAACGTCCGGCGTTGATCTTCTCGCGCAAAAGCACCCTCTACGTGACCTTCGCCGACGTGCAGTTGAGCGCGGCGAAGTGCCGGCAGGTGCTGGACAGCGCGGAGGAGCGCGAGCACTTCATGCAGGCGGTCGATCTCGGCCCGGTGCATTGTCTGATCGGCGGCGAGCATCTGCTCACCGTGGCCCAGGCCAAACAGTGGCTGGCGGAAGTGGCCTGCACAGCGAAACCGCTGGCCGAGGCAGACGCCACGCGGATGCCGGCGGTGCAGGTCAGCGATGCGCCCGAGCACGAACGCGAACCTTATCTGTGGGAAAACCCACGGCGTTTTCGCGAGGCGCATATCGGCGAATTTCTTGGCCGGGTGCGCGGACCTTATCAGGACGACACGCTGTTTCTGCTGGTCAACGACGACCTCGGCGTGATGCGCGATCTGGCCGATTATCAGGACCTGGTAGTCGGCTGGATCGAGCAGTGGAGCAACACCGACAACAACGAGCGCGACTATCTGCTGGCCAGTTACATCGAGTCGCTGAGCCAATTGGGTGCTCAGGATTTCGACACCCTGGCCAAGGCCAGCGACGATCCGCGCGCCCAGGCATTGTTTGCTGAACTGGAGCAATTGCCCGAAGCGGATCGGGAAAATACCCGGCAGGCGCTGCTCGACTATCTGAACAAGGGTGGTGAGATTGTCCCGGCAGATACTCAGTCTCGACCTGAACTGCAGCAACAGCGCGAAAAGGCTTTGGACGAGTCACTGGCGCTGAACCGCTTCGACGGCGTTGCCCCGGATTTCACGGCGCACGCTCGCGTCACCGCCGAGGCGGATCGACGCTTTTACACCCGCGAATATTTCGCTGAAGTGGCCCCGGCCGATTTCGTCGAGCGCCACCTGAGCACACTGGTCGAGCTCGGCAAGGATCAGAACCGGCGCATGAAAGACGTGCTCGACGGCCCGCTGCTCAGCGGCAAACGCGGCATCAATGACCTGATCGACCGCCCGGCCATGGACGAGGTGCTGAACAGTCATCGCGACAACCTTGGACGCTGGAATCGCCTGCTCGAACGCATCACCGCCGATCGCGCGCAACTGCTGTGCGCCGGGCGTTTCCATCGCTCGGCGTGGTATTTCGACAGGCAAGTGCAGATCGATCAGGCGCTCGCCAGCGAATACGCTTGCCTCAAGGACATCGGCCGTAGCGACGCGGCCAATGAGCAAATGCTCGGTTACCTCGAGCAACACCCGCAACTGACCCGTCCGCTGTTCTACACCTTGCCGCTGCGCTTGCAGAGCGAACAGGCCGGGCAATATTCAACGCTGTTCAACGCCGGCATGGCGATGTTCAACAACCTGCCGGACTGGCTGGCCAAATTGCAGCGCATCGAGCAGCCACAGCTTCCAGCCCTCGACGATCTGCCGGCACACAGCCGCGTCCTCGCCGAGGCCGTGCAAGACACCTACAGCCCGGCGCTGAACCTCGGCCTGAGCCGGGCGCTGGAAGGCTTTGATCTCGCCGGCGAGAAAATCCCCGACCTCGACGAGCTGTTCCAGCGCCTGCCCAAAGCCCTGCGCCTGCGCGTCTTCGACGCCGCACGAACCAGCGGCGTGACCTTCACCGTGTCTACCCCGGCGGAACAAGCGGCGCTGCAAGCCACGATCAAGGAAGTGCTGCGCGAACGCGACTACCTGAAAACCCTCAACCGCGAACGCAACCAGCTCACCCACAACAAAAACCGCCAGGGCCACAAAACCGCCCGGGCGATGGAATTGCAGCAGGAAATCGTCCGCGTGCGCACGCAATTGGCGCTGTTCGAAGGCCGCCTTGCGGCAGCGTTAAGCCCGATTGACGAACTGCCGGATCGCTCGGCCCGACTGTACGGCGCCACCCCGGCGAAAGCGGGATTGACGGTGGTGTTTCCGCCGGCGCAGCAGGGGGAATTGCGTGGGTTGCTGGAGAACATTCGCGCGGGGGTGGCGGGGGTTTCGAAGGCGAGTCTGGTGCGGACGGAGGGGATGGGGTTGTTGGTGGTGTTGGTGCAGGTGGTGAATTTGGTGGGGGCTTATCGAGAGGTGATGAAGCAGACGAGGGACAGGAAGAAACGGGCGGATTTTTTTGCTGCCATTATCGCGACAGGCGCAGCCGGATTTACCGCCGCGCAAGGGCTTGCCGATACAGCGCTCAAGGCTCGAAGCGCGAGTCTTATTGCCGGTATGCAGGTTGAGGCGCTGCAACAGGTTCATGTGCAGATGGGAAAGTTGCATGTTGGGTTGGGCATGTTTACCTATCTTTTGAGTTTGAGAACTTCCTTAACCACCTTCAGAATCAAAGATCGAAAGTGGCAAGACGCGGTTCGAAGTGGTACTCAATCTGAGCAAAGAGCAGCTGCGATGGCGACCTCGGGCGCGGCAGGCATGATTGCGACTAGTGGCTACGGGTTTGGTAATACAGTATCTGCCTCCATTAAAATTTTAACTGCACCGAACCGTTCGGCGCGAGCAACTGCTTGGGCCGCCGCTGGCACACGTCTTTCTACTGTATTTTTTCGATTCAATTTGGCTGGTGCGTTGTTCACGGTGCTAGAGTTCGCCGGGACATGGCTGTTCAATCGGTACAATCTCTCTGCACACGACAAGTGGTTGAAAATCACGCCCTGGAGCCGTGATGAAGAGATGCGCGGTGACCACTCCCTGGATGACTATCAAAATTATCTGGCATTTTTGATACACGCTCCCTACGCCCAATCAGGACCTGATCCCAGTGACACCTGGCTGAAGACTTTATTATTTGGCGCCAAACCCAGTGATATTCATTTGGTTCTGCCGAGGCTGGCGCTAAATGATCTTCTCCCACCGTTAAACGGTAAACCGAGTCAACGCTTGGGAATCGGTGCCCATCGACTTGTCGCACCGCTGCATGGTCGCGGTGTGCCGCAAGTGCGCAAGGAAGTCATCAGTGACGAGATATTGAGCAGTCTGCGAATCGTGAAGTCATCACCAGATGGTTTGGTGCTTTGTCTTCAGTACCCAATCCGTCCCGATTCTGACTATACGCCTGCAAAGGAAACGCTCGAACTTGCCATATGTATCCAGACCGTCAATGGCAAAGGCGAGTCGGAGTCACGAACTCGTGTGATTCATATCGCCCCCCGGGATACCGGCCATTTTGCTGTAGTGGTTCCGGGTTCGGTCAAGGAGAACCCTCCGGTTCTACTGGTAGAAACTCACTATCTCGAATGGGCTGACCATGCTGAATAATCGCAGTAATCCTCTTTCCAGTTCGGAATATGAGGGGATTAAAAAAGCGGGCGATATTGAGCCGTTCCCAAGCGGGAAAATTACCTATCTATCACCTTTGCCATTGCCAGCACCTATACCACCTTATGGGCCTCACATCGGGGAATTGAACCAAGGTTACATGGACTTTGGTCTCGGATTGCCAGAGGCATTTACATGGCAGTTGATTCTCGGCGGGACGACCGCAGGAACTTTTATGGTTCTCGTTTTATTTCCTTTGTTCACGGGCTTGCTAGGGATTCTTTTTGGCTATGGAAACGAGGCGATTTGGGAATCAATGGTTGGAATATTCGAAGTGGGGTTGGAAAATGAATTATTTTGCGGTCCCTTGATCTTGCTCATCGGTATTGGTGTCTGGCATCACCACCACAAAAAACGTCTCTCCCTCATCCCAACCCGCTTCAACCGCCAACGCCGCGAAGTCTGCTTCATGCCCGAAGGCGCCACCGAACCAGTTTTCGTTCCATGGGAATCGCTTTCCGCGTGGATCATCGAAGCCAAGGGCGCCACCCAATTCGGCATCCACCGCCAATACGGCATGGGCATCGGTTTCTACCAAGGTGAAACCCTCATAAGCCAGGAATTCCAATGCGCCGGCCTGGAGCTCGCGATCAGTCATTGGGAAGCGATTCGCGGTTACATGGAGTACGAAGTCAACGACCTCAAATCGATTCAGGATTTGCAAGACCTTCAAGGCCCAGACGACCCACCCCACGAAGGCCTGCACACCTTTCGCAATGCCCGCGCGCGAATGCATCAGCAGATCCGTGAAGGCCGGCGCTCGCGGCTGTCGGGGTTCTTTTGGTACCTGTATCACGTCATGACTTTATGGACGATTCCAAACCGTTTGGTCGAATGGGAAGTACGGCGTCTGGAAAGGATCGGCAAACAGGCGCTGCCGGAAGTCATGCGCGCCTGGTCCGAGCCGCTGCCTAAAGAGCAATGGGCCAAGCCCAGTGAAGAGTTGTTGCGACTGAGTGAACAAGTGCGGCGGATGCACAAGCGCCAGCCGCATCGGCCGATTACGCAGATTTTCGCTGAGGTTTGCAGGCGGGGCTGACTGGACGGTGCAGGCAGGTTCGATTGCCTTCGCGAGCGGGCTCGCTCCCACAGGAGACCACGCTACAAATGTGGGAGCGAGCCTGCTCGCGAAGGGGCTGCTCGGTCAGCACAAAAATCTGCGCTCTCGCGCTCTGCTAGAATCCGCCCCATTCATTACCAGAGACTCTCCCATGAGCGAGCCGATTCGTCTGACCCAATACAGCCATGGCGCCGGTTGTGGCTGCAAGATTTCCCCGCAGGTGCTGGAAGTGATCCTCGCCGGCAGCGGCGCACAGAACCTTGATCCAAAACTCTGGGTCGGCAACGCATCGCGCGATGACGCGGCGGTGTATGCGATCGATGCCGAGCGCGGGGTGGTGTCGACCACCGATTTCTTCATGCCGATTGTCGATGACCCGTTCGATTTCGGCCGCATCGCCGCGACCAATGCGATCAGCGACATCTACGCGATGGGTGGCGATCCGTTGATGGCGATTGCAATTCTCGGCTGGCCGGTGAATGTGCTGGCGCCGGAAGTGGCACGGGAAGTGATTCGTGGCGGTCGCTCGGTGTGCGACGCGGCGGGCATCCCGTTGGCGGGCGGGCATTCGATCGATGCGCCGGAGCCGATCTTCGGCCTCGCCGTCACCGGGCTTGTGCAAAAGCGCCACATGAAACGCAACGACACCGCTACCGCCGGTTGCCTGTTGTACCTGACCAAACCGTTGGGCATCGGCATCCTCACCACCGCCGAAAAGAAGGGCAAGTTGCGCGCCGCCGACGTCGGTGTCGCCCGCGACTGGATGTGCACCCTGAACAAGCCTGGCAGCCGTTTCGGCAAACTCGCCGGCGTCACCGCGATGACTGACGTCACCGGTTTCGGCCTGCTCGGGCATCTGGTGGAAATGGCCGATGGCAGCCAGTTGACCGCGCGCATCGCCTACGACCGCGTGCCGCGTCTGGACAGCGTCGAGTACTACCTCGATCAGGGCTGCGTGCCGGGCGGTACGCTGCGCAACTTCGACAGCTATTCGAGCAAGGTTGGCCGCGTGCAGGAGTTGCACAAACGCGTGCTGTGCGATCCGCAGACCAGCGGCGGTCTGCTGATTGCGGTCACGCCTGAAGGCAATGACGAGTTCCTCGGCGTTGCCGCCGAACTGGGCCTGAACCTTGCGCCGATCGGCGAACTGGTTGAGCGACAGACGAACGCGGTCGAGGTGATTTGATGCTCCGCGACTGCACCGACTACCGCGACATTTTCCTCAACGACCGGCCAATGATGGATGCCCGCGCGCCGGTCGAGTTTCACAAAGGCGCGTTCCCCGGCGTGGTCAATCTGCCGCTGATGAATGATCTGGAACGGCAGAAGATCGGCACCTGCTACAAGCAGCATGGCCAGCAGGCGGCGATCGAGCTGGGCCATCAAATGGTGTCCGGCGCAGTCAAGGCCGAGCGCATCCAGGCCTGGGCCGACTTCGCCCGGGCTCATCCCGATGGTTATCTGTACTGTTTTCGCGGCGGTCTGCGCTCGCAGATCACCCAGCAGTGGCTGCGCGACGAGGCGGGCATCGATTATCCGCGCGTCGGCGGCGGCTACAAGGCGATGCGCAGTTTTTTGATCGACACCCTTGAGCAGGCCATCGCGCAGTGCGATTTCGTTTTGCTCGGCGGCATGACCGGCACCGGCAAGACCGAAGTGCTGGTGCAGTTGCGCAACGGTGTGGATCTGGAAGGCCACGCCAACCATCGCGGCTCCAGTTTCGGCAAACGTGCCACCGGGCAGCCGTCGAACATCGATTTCGAGAATCGCCTGGCCATCGACTTCCTGAAGAAACGCGATGCCGGGATCGAGCAGTTTGTGCTCGAAGACGAGAGCCGTGTGGTCGGCAGTTGCGCCCTGCCGTTGCCGCTGTATCAGGGCATGCAGCAGTACCCGATGGTCTGGCTGGAGGATCGTTTCGAGGATCGCGTCGAACGGATCCTGCGTGATTACGTCATCGATCTGTCGGCGGAGTTCGCCTCGGTGCACGGTGAAAACGGTTTTGCCTTGTTCTCCGAACGTCTGCTGGAAAGCCTAAACAACGTACAGAAACGCCTCGGCGGTGAGCGCCATTCGCGGATGCTGGTGTTGATGGAGCAGGCGCTGGCCGAGCAGGGCCGCAGCGGCGCGGTGGAGCTGCATCGCGGCTGGATCGAGGGTTTGCTGCGTGAGTATTACGACCCGATGTATGTCTTCCAGCGCGAGAAGAAGGGCGGGCGGATCGAGTTTGCCGGAGAGCGGGGGGCGGTGATCGAGTATGTGCGTGCGAGGGTGAATCAGAAGGCTTGAGGCGCAAGCCACTGGCCTCTTCGCGAGCAGGCTCGCTCCCCCAGTTGAAATGCGTTCCCCTGTGGGAGCGAGCCTGCTCGCGAAGACGCAAGGTCAGGCGCTACAAAAATCAGGTTGGGCAGGTGTCCTTGCCGTTATCCAGTCCCTGTTTGTAGATGTGGCTCTGCAAACTGGCCTTGCCGTTGTGCCACTTCAGGGTCAGCACATACAGCGAATCGAAGTCATCGCCGGCCCAGTCATCGGTGATCTTCTGCCGCTCGCCCACTGCGTTGCCGGCGACCTTGTTGATCAGATCCGGCAGATAACCGTGAGACCAGGCGGTGTAGATCGTCGAGTTGTGGTACTTCTCGTCCAGCAGCTCGCGGGCCAGATCGCTGGTGTCGTTGGCGGAGAACTCGATGTTCACCGGCAGGCCGAGCTTGATCGCGGCCGGGCTGATGGTCATCAGCGGACGAATGTAGCTGTAGGAATTATCCAGTTCGCCTTCCTCGACGTTGCGCGTCGGGTTGGCGGCGAACACGTAATCGGCCTTGCCGAATTTTTCCGGCAGCAGCGTCGACAGGTCGATGGCGCGGTTCAGGCCCTGGCAATTGAGCTGACCGAGGCCGCCTTCGGGTTTTTCCGCATGGCGCAGGAACACCAGCGTCTGCGTGCCGTCCGCCGGTTGAGCACGGCTTTCACTGGATTCGAGGGACAGAAAAAGCGCGCTGACTGCCAGCAGGGAGGGCAGGGCCACGTACGCGCGATGTTTGAAACGTTTGGCGAAACTCATCAGGTTCGTCATCAATTCGAGGGTTCTTCAGCAAAATCGGTTAAGGCTGACAAACCTTGGCACCGCGGGCTCCCAGCACCGGGTGTTTCCCTGTCATAAACAGCTTCCTCTGCGAGAAAGGCATAGCTCAGAGTCCTGTAATGCCCGTTTGGTTCGATCCGGGCCAGTGCGCAGCACTCTAACGGCAACCGTTGCGGGCATGCAGGCAGGTTAGCGACAGGATGTTACGGTTCGTGTAGGCGCAGCGGCAGGCCTACTTTATGATCGGTTTTCAATTTGTGACTGGATGCTTCCAATGACCGATCTGTCTGCATTCCCGATTACTCAGAAATGGCCGGCGCAGTACCCGGACTGGATTCAGCTCTACTCCCTGCCGACTCCCAACGGCGTCAAAGTGTCGATCATGCTCGAAGAGATCGGCCTGCCCTATGAGCCGCACCGCGTCGGTTTCGACACCAACGACCAGACCTCGGCGGAATTTCTCTCGCTGAACCCGAACAACAAGATCCCGGCGATCCTCGACCCGCATGGCCCTGAAGATAAACCCCTGCCGTTGTTCGAATCCGGCGCCATCCTGATTTATCTGGCCGACAAAAGCGGCCAGTTGCTCGCTCAGGAAGGCGCGCTGCGCTACGAGACCATCCAGTGGCTGATGTGGCAGATGGGCGGCGTTGGCCCGATGTTCGGCCAGCTCGGCTTCTTCAACAAATTCGCCGGCAAGGATTACGAGGACAAGCGTCCGCGCGATCGTTATGTCGAGGAGAGCAAACGCCTGCTGAACGTGCTCAACACCCGCCTCGAAGGCCGCGACTGGATCATGGGCGAGCGCTACACCATCGCCGACATCGCCACGTTCCCGTGGGTGCGCAATCTGCTTGGCTTCTATGAGGCCGGGGATCTGGTCGGTATTCAAAGTTTCCCCAATGTCACACGGGTGCTGGAGCGGTTTCTGGCTCGCCCGGCGGTTATTCGTGGCCTGACCATCCCGTCCTGACCCGACACAGTCGCCTCTGTGGGAGCGAGCCTGCTCGCGAAAGCGTCGTATCAGACACCATTTTCGTGTCTGATCCAGCGCATTCGCGAGCAGGCTCGCTCTCACAGGGGGAAATGCGCGATCAGCAGCAGGATTATTACAAGCCCGGTAACGCTCTCTTGATTGATCCAGGTTTGTCCCGCACCCGCCGCAAGGCATAAGCTTCGCCCCCTACGACTTTCGTCTCATCCGCTGTTTTCAGGAAAGGCCCCATGTCCAGTCAGTTCCCCGAAGCACGTCCCCGCCGTCTGCGCCGCAATGCGAGCCTGCGCAGTCTGTTCCAGGAAACCGAGTTCAGCCTGAACGATCTGGTCCTGCCGATCTTCGTCGAGGAAGACATCGACGACTTCGTGCCGATCACCAGCATGCCCGGCGTGCAGCGCATTCCCGAGCGCAAACTGGCCAGCGAAATCGAGCGCTATGCCCGTGCCGGCATCAAGTCGGTGATGACTTTTGGCGTGTCCCATCATCTCGATGCCAACGGTAGTGACACTTGGCGCGAAGACGGTCTGGTCTCGCGCATGTCGCGCATTGCCAAGGACGCCGTGCCGGAAATGATCGTGATGTCCGACACCTGCTTCTGCGAGTACACCGATCACGGCCATTGCGGCGTGATGCACAACCACGAAGTCGACAACGACCAGACCCTGATCAACCTCGGCAAACAAGCCGTGGCCGCCGCCCGCGCCGGGGCTGACGTGATCGCACCGTCGGCAGCAATGGACGGCCAGGTGCGCGCGATTCGCCAGGCGCTCGACGCCGCCGGCTTCACGCAGATTCCGATCATGGCCTACTCGACCAAATTCGCTTCGGCACTGTACGGCCCGTTCCGCGAGGCTGGCGGCAGTGCGCTCAAGGGCGATCGCAAAAGCTATCAGATGAACCCGATGAACCGCCGCGAAGCCCTGCGCGAATCGCTGCTCGATGAACAGGAAGGCGCCGATGCGCTGATGGTCAAACCGGCCGGCGCTTACCTCGACATCATCCGCGACATCCGCCAGGCCTCGAACCTGCCTCTGGCGGCGTATCAGGTCAGCGGCGAATACGCGATGATCAAGTTCGGCGCCCAGGCCGGCGCGATCGATGAGGATCGCGTGGTCCGCGAAAGCCTTGGCGCGATCAAGCGTGCCGGGGCGGATCTGATCTTCACTTACTTTGCGATGGATCTGGCACTCGCCGGGATCTAAGCCGCACCTCGTACCCCTGTGGGAGCGAGCCTGCTCGCGAAGAGGCCGGATCAAGCACCACAAAAACCAGAAAGGCCCCGCAACCGTGAAGCTGGGGGGCCTTTTTTATGACGCGATGACGCTTAGAAGTCGATCGTCCCCGACAACTTCGCCACTCGCGGTTCGCCCTGGGTCAGGTAGCCGCCCTGAGCCGATTCCCAGTACTTTTTGTTCGCCAGGTTCTCAACACCGAACCGCACGGTCACATCCTTCTCCGACACCTTGAACGCATAGCGCGCGCCGGCATCGAAGCGGTTCCAGGTTGGCAGGCTGAGGTTGTTCGCCGCGTCGGCGTATTGCCCGCCGGTGCGCAGCATCCGCGCATTCAGCGCGACGCCTTGCAGACCCGGCACGTCCCAATCCACGCCAGCGTTGAACTGGAAGGTCGGCACGCCGATGGCGTGGTTACCGTCGTTGGCGCCGTTGAGTGTGTTTTTCAGTTCGGTGTCCATCAGGGTCAGGCCGCTGATCAGGCGCAGGCCGTCGATCGGCTCGCCGAAGACGTTCATCTCCACGCCTTTGTTGATCTGCTCGCCTTCGCGCACGTAGGTGCAAGTGGTAGCGCTGTTGATTTCGCAGTAGCCGTCGCTCGGCTGTTCGATGCGATAAACCCCAAGACTTGCGCCATAGGTGCCCATGTCGACCTTAACGCCCAGCTCGGTCTGCTTGGAGCGCTTCGGTGCGTAAACCTCGTTGCCGTTGGTGACGCGGAAACCGCCGGAGCTGGTCGGCGAAGTCGGCCCTTGGGCCAGGCCTTCGATATGGTTGGCGTAGAACGACACATGCTCCCACGGCTTGAACACGATGCCGTACACCGGAGTGGTGATCGACTCGTCGTAGCTCGACGAACGCGGGCCGCTGCCGTAGCTGGCGTAGCTGTAACCCTGCACCACCAGTTGCTGACGACGCAGACCGGCGGTGACCAGCAGGCGATCATCGAAGAACCCGAGGGTGTCGGAAATCGCCACGCTGCGGTTGAAGGTCTTGCCGACGATGCCCGGATCGTTGAGATCGCCACCGGCGAAGTTGCCTACCGGCGCTGGGGTAGTGATCGGGTGATAGATGTTGTTCGAGTAGCGGGTCAGGTCGAAGTCATAGGCACTGCGCTGCTCGGCCCAGATCCCGGTCAGGCCGAAATTCAGCTTGTGGCTGACCGGGCCAGTGTTGAATTTGCCGTTGAGGCCGGCCATGACGCTGGTGTTGTCCTCGTCATGCGGGACGAACGAGCCGGTGGTGAACGAGGCGCCGCTGTTGCCAACCAGCGTGGTCGAGTTGTACCGGCCGACTTCACGGGTGTGCTTGGCGCCACCGGCGGCGTAGGCGGTCCAGTTGTCGTTGAGGTCGTACTCGGCGCGGAGCATGCCGAAGGTGTCTTCGATGTCGGTGTAACCCCATTTCGGCGCGTAGTTGGTGTCCGCCGATGGCGCGTCCGGGATGTGCGTGGCGGTGCCGAGGTTGACCGAGCTGCGGCCGCCGTTGACGCGTTCCTTCTGATAGGCAAAGTCACCGGACACCCGCAGCGCATCGCCGCGATAATCCAGGCCGATGGCGAACAGTTTCGAGCGCTGGTTCTCGTGATCGATACCGGTGTCGCCTTCGCGCTGCGACAGGTTGACCCGCGCGCCGAAGCGGTTGTCTTCACCGAAACGCTGGCCGATGTCGAAGTGATGACCGATGCGGCCTTCGCTGTTGATATCGGTGGTGTAACGGCGCAGCGGCACGTCGCCCGCGCGTTTGGGTTGCAGGTTGACGCCGCCGCCGATGCCGGAACCGGTCGGGGTTACGCCGTTGATGAAAGCGTTGGGGCCTTTGAACACTTCCACGCGCTCCAGCGCATCGGTGGAAATGATCTGCCGGGGCAATACGCCGTACAGGCCGTTATAGGAAATATCATCGCCATTGAGCGGCAGGCCGCGAATCATGAAGACCTGCGCCTGGTTGGAGAAGCCCGAGGCTTGGCGCACCGAGGAATCGTTGAGCAGTACATCGGCGACGTTTTCCGCCTGCTGATCCTGGATCAGTTGCTCGGTGTAGGACGCCGCGCTGAACGGCACGTCCATCATGTCCTGATTGCCGAGCACGCCCAACTGGCCGCCGCGCGCGACCTGACCGCCAGCGTAGACCGGGGGCAGGGCGTTGGGTGCAGGGGCTTGGGCATTGACGTTGACGTCGTCGAGCACCAGTTCTTTGCTGTTGTCTTCAGCAGCGTGAGCGGTGACGGTCAGGGAGCACAGCAGGGCGAGCAAAGTCGGGCGAAATGGAGCGCCGAGTCGAGCTGAAGCGGGCATGTCGGATACCTGGAGGCGAACGGCCAATGAAAAAATAAGGGCGGCGCGGAACTCCTTGCGCTAATGCGACTCCAGGCACGAATGATAGGGTTTCGCAGTAACGTTTTGCAATCAGTTTGTCATCAGCGTGTAGGAGCTGCCGAAGGCTGCGATCTTTTGATCTTGATCTTGATCTTGATCTTGATCTTGATCTGATCTGCAAAAAGCAAGATCAAAAGATCGCAGCCTGCGGCAGCTCCTACGGGGGTTGTGTATGGTGTTGTGGCTAATTTGATTGGATGGAGCAACATGCGATTACTCATTACTCTCGGCGCCGTGCTGCTGCTCGCCGGTTGCGCCAGCCAGCGCAGCAACGAACCGGCGCCGCGTCCGCCGGCCGAAGTGAAGGCTGAAATTGTTCGGCTGTTGCCGGCGAAAACTGCCGACCGTCAGGGCTGGGCCACGGACATCTACGCCGCGTTCGCCGCACAGGGCATCAACACCACCACGCAGAATCTGTGTTCGGTACTGGCCGTGGCCGAGCAGGAATCGACGTTCCAGGCCGACCCGACGGTGCCCGGCCTGGGCAAGATCGCCCGCGACGAAATCGACCGCCGCGCCGCCAAGGTGCACATCCCCAGCCTGCTGGTCAGCGGCGCTCTGCAAGTGCGCTCGCCCAACGGCAAGAGCTACAGCGAACGTCTGAATGCGGCGCGCAGTGAGAAAGAGCTGAGCGCGATTTTCGATGACTTCATCGGCATGGTGCCGATGGGCCGCACGCTGTTCGGCGGCTTCAACCCGGTGCACACCGGCGGGCCGATGCAGGTCAGCATCGAATTCGCCGAGGAGCACGCCAAGGATTACCCGTACCCGGTGGACGGCACGATTCGTCGTGAAGTGTTC
>Ga0308166_1003211_pt1 | contig 14118 bp, 9 predicted proteins | sample PhyCR2_2_FD_202137 | JGI IMG/M metagenome (GOLD analysis project Ga0308166, IMG submission 202137) | Phyllosphere microbial communities from UC Gill Tract Community Farm, Albany, California, United States - DLSLCC.R2 | ecosystem: Host-associated > Plants > Phyllosphere > Unclassified | place... | reverse complement strand
TTCCCCAGCGAACTGAATCTGAATGGCCTGAAAATTGTGGTCGACTGCGCCAATGGCGCCACCTACCACATTGCGCCGAATGTATTGCGTGAACTGGGCGCGACGGTGATTGCTATCGGTGTCCAGCCAGACGGCATGAACATCAACAAAGAGTGCGGTGCCACCGACCTCAAACTGCTGCAGCAGCGCGTGCTGGCGGAGAAGGCCGATATCGGCCTGGCCTACGACGGTGACGGCGATCGCATCATGATGATTGACCATCTGGGTGACAAAGTTGATGGCGACCAGATCCTCTACATCATTGCGCGTGAAGCCCTGCGTCAGGGACAGTTACGCGGTGGCGTGGTGGGTACGCTGATGAGTAACATGGGGCTGGAGTTAGCGCTGAAACAGCTTGGCATTCCGTTTACCCGTGCCAAAGTCGGTGACCGTTATGTACTGGAGAAGATGCAGGAGAAGGGCTGGCGTCTCGGTGCAGAGAACTCCGGTCATGTGATCCTGCTGGATAAAACCACAACCGGTGACGGTATCGTTGCAAGTTTGCAAGTGCTCACTGCGATGGTGCGTAACCACATGAGCCTGCACGATCTCTGTAGTGGCATGAAGATGCTGCCGCAGGTCCTGGTTAACGTACGCTTTGCGGGCGAACATGATCCGCTTCAGAGTGACGCGGTAAAAGCTGTCACGGCCGAAGTGGAAAAAGCGCTGGCGGGTCGCGGACGCGTTCTGCTGCGTAAATCAGGTACTGAGCCATTGATTCGTGTCATGGTCGAAGGCGAAAATGAGGCGCAGGTCACCGAACTGGCGAATCGCATCGCCGACCAGGTCAAGGCCGTTTAAAACCGTAACAGGCGGTCTGCAGGGTGCTGAACTGCCTGTAAAATCACCGGGATGGCGTTTTTTTCTGCAAACAGTATGGGTAGTAAAAATTGCACTTGCAGAGATATGCGCCTTTGGTTAGTATTCACACCCGCTTCTGATGGGTGATGACGAGACTCCCCATCAATACTGGTTGAAGCTTTAACTGTACGATTACCGTGCAAGGAACAGGATGATATGTACCAAGCTCTTTTAGTAGTTTTCCTTATTGTAGCTATCGCCCTCGTGGGTATGATCATGCTGCAGCAAGGCAAAGGCGCTGATATGGGAGCCTCATTCGGTGCAGGCGCATCCGGTACGGTGTTTGGTTCTTCGGGTTCAGGTAACTTCATGACTCGTACAACCGGCATCTTAGCAGCGCTGTTTTTCATCATCAGCCTGGTTCTGGGTAATCTGAACAGCAATAAAGCGTCTAAAGGAAGCGAGTGGGAAAATCTTTCTGCGCCGGCGCAGTCTTCTCAACAGACTGAAAAGCCAGCTCAACCGGTAACGCCGGGCAGCGATATTCCTAAGTAAGGTCGTCAGCACAACGAATCGTTGTGGTCAGTGCAGTGCCGTGGTGGTGGAATTGGTAGACACGCTACCTTGAGGTGGTAGTGCCCGATTGGGCTTACGGGTTCAAGTCCCGTCCTCGGTACCAAATAGCAGTATCCCTTGCATTTTATGCAGGTCTGGCGTATTATTCGCCACGTTTTCGGACGCGGGGTGGAGCAGCCTGGTAGCTCGTCGGGCTCATAACCCGAAGGTCGTCGGTTCAAATCCGGCCCCCGCAACCAATTTTCCCTTTGAGTTCTTTTTCAAATATACTGTATGCATCGACGGACGCATTCACGGTTATTTTTTGAAAGAAAATTCTTTGGATGGAGTCCGGGCCGCATTGCGGCATACAGGGTCCAGTGATTAAAAGCCCCGAATATTCGGGGTTTTTTGTTATTAGCGAATCGTAATACTGGGCTATAGGCCCTTTTTTTATGTCTTGGGGGTGGGCTTGTCCACATTAGAGCAAAAATTGACAGAGTTGGTATCGGCTCCCGTAGAAGCGCTGGGTTACGAACTGGTTGGAATTGAATTCGTTCGTAGTCGCACATCTATCCTGCGCATCTATATTGATAGTGAAGATGGCATCAATGTCGATGATTGCGCCGATGTCAGCCACCAGGTAAGTGCGGTAATGGATGTTGAAGATCCCATTACGGTCCCTTACAACCTAGAAGTCTCTTCACCGGGACTCGATCGTCCTCTGTTCACTGCAGAACACTACACCCGCTTTATGGGTGAAGAAGTGAGTCTGGTGTTGCGTATGGCCGTTCAGAACCGCCGTAAATGGCAGGGAACCATTAAGTCAGTTGATGGCGAGATGATCACGGTGCACGTTGAGGGTAGCGATGAAGTGTTCGCGCTGAGTAATATTCAGAAAGCGAACCTGGTCCCCCACTTTTAAAAGTCCGGATTGAGGCTAACCAGGATGAACAAAGAGATCTTAGCTGTTGTAGAAGCCGTTTCTAACGAAAAAGCCCTGCCGCGTGAGAAAATCTTCGAAGCGCTGGAGAGCGCGCTGGCGACTGCGACCAAGAAAAAGTACGAGCAGGAAATTGAGGTACGCGTCAGCATTGATCGCCGCAGTGGCGATTTCGATACTTTCCGCCGCTGGGAAATCGTAGAAGAGGTGACACAGCCGACGCGCGAGATCACGCTGGATGCGGCCCGCTTCGAAGATGAAGCATTCAATCTGGGCGAATATGTCGAAGATCAGATTGAATCGGTCACCTTTGACCGTATCACCACCCAGACCGCTAAGCAGGTTATCGTGCAAAAAGTGCGCGAAGCTGAGCGCGCAATGGTGGTTGATCAGTTCCGTGAGCAGGAAGGCGAAATTATCACGGGCGTGGTGAAGAAAGTTAACCGCGACAACATCTCCCTCGACTTAGGCAGCAATGCCGAAGCGGTGATTCTGCGCGAAGATATGCTGCCGCGTGAAAACTTCCGTCCAGGCGACCGTATTCGTGGCGTACTCTACTCTGTACGTCCGGAAGCGCGTGGCGCGCAACTGTTCGTGACGCGTTCTAAACCAGAAATGCTGATTGAACTGTTCCGCATCGAGGTGCCAGAAATTGGCGAAGAACTGATTGAAATTAAAGCCGCTGCTCGTGATCCGGGTTCGCGCGCTAAAATTGCAGTCAAAACCAACGACAAACGTATTGATCCGGTGGGTGCCTGTGTGGGCATGCGCGGCGCGCGTGTTCAGGCAGTTTCCAGTGAACTGGGTGGCGAGCGTATCGATATCGTGCTGTGGGACGATAACCCGGCGCAGTTTGTTATTAACGCCATGGCTCCGGCCGATGTGGCGTCAATCGTGGTTGATGAAGATAACCACACCATGGATATCGCCGTAGAAGCTGGCAATCTGGCTCAGGCGATCGGCCGTAACGGCCAAAACGTGCGTCTCGCTTCACAGCTGAGTGGCTGGGAGCTGAACGTGATGACCGTCGATGATCTGCAGGCTAAGCATCAGGCTGAAGCACATGCAGCGATCGATATGTTCACTAAACATCTCGACATCGACGAAGAGTTCGCCACCGTACTGGTGGAAGAGGGCTTCTCCTCGCTGGAAGAGCTGGCATACGTGCCAATCAACGAGCTGCTGGAAGTCGACGGCCTCGACGAAGAGACCATTGAAGCCCTGCGTGAACGAGCAAAAAATGCGTTAACCACCCTGGCACTGGCGAAAGAAGAGAGTCTTGGAAATCAGGAGCCCGCTGAGGATCTTCTGAATCTTGAAGGCCTCGATCGTGCGCTGGCGTTCCGCCTGGCGTCGAAAGGCGTTTGCACGCTGGAAGATCTCGCTGAGCAAGGTGTTGACGATCTGACGGATATTGAAGGCATGTCTGATGAACAAGCCGGCGCGCTGATTATGGCCGCACGTAATATCTGCTGGTTCGGCGATGACGCGTAATAACAGGAAGGAACAGCATGACAGATGTAACCGTAAAATCGCTGGCCGCAGAAATTCAGACTCCGGTCGATCGCCTGGTACAGCAATTTGCTGATGCGGGGATCCCTAAGTCTGAAAATGACGCGGTGACCCAGCAAGAGAAAGAAACCTTACTATCTCATCTGAACCGTGAACACGGTCAGGTCGGTTCAGCTAAGCTGACGCTGCAGCGTAAAACGCGCAGCACCTTGAATATTCCAGGCACCGGGGGTAAAAGTAAGTCGGTGCAAATTGAAGTCCGCAAAAAGCGTACCTATGTGAAGGGTGATGCAGAGGCTGAGCAAGCTCAGGCAGAAGCTGAAGCCGAGGCGCAGCGTGAAGCGGAAGAGCAGGCGCAACGCGAGGCTGAAGAAAAAGCCCGTCGCGAAGCTGAACAGAAAGCGCAACGTGAAGCCGAAGATAAAGCCAGGCGCGAAGCCGCTGACAAGGCCAAACGTGCAGCAGCGGAAAATGAAAAAGTGACAAATCAACCTACCGACGAAGTGACCAGGGCTGCGCAATCAGACAAAGCCCGTCGCGAAGCTGAAGCTGCCGAACTGAAGCGTAAAGCTGAAGAAGAAGCCCGCCGTAAGCTTGAAGAGGCTGCCCGCCTCGTAGCAGAAGAAGCCCGCCGTCTGGCTGAAGAGAAATCAGCTGAATGGGAAAAACCGGAAGAAGAGGATAAAGGCGACTATCACGTCACCACTTCGACCCATGCCCGTCAGGCGGAAGACGAAAACGACCGTCAGGTTGAAGCAGGTCGTGCGCGTGCGCGTACTACTGCTAAAGCTGCGCGTCCGGCGAAAAAAGGCAACAAACACTCTGAAGCCAAAACTGACCGTGAAGAAGCGCGTGCGCAGGTTCGTGGTGGTAAAGGCGGCAAGCATCGCAAACCTAGCGCACTGCAGCAGGGCTTCAACAAGCCAGCGCAGGCCGTTAACCGCGATGTTGTGATTGGCGAAACTATCACCGTAGCCGAACTGGCTAACAAAATGGCGGTGAAAGGTTCTCTGGTCATTAAAGCGATGATGAGAATGGGCGCCATGGCGACCATCAACCAGGTCATCGACCAGGAAACTGCACAGCTCGTTGCCGAAGAGATGGGCCACAAAGTGACCCTGCGTCGTGAGAACGAGCTGGAAGAAGCGGTAATGGACGATCGTGATACTGATGCTGCGCAGGAGTCTCGTGCTCCGGTTGTCACCATCATGGGCCACGTCGACCACGGTAAAACGTCCCTGCTGGACTATATTCGTTCCACTAAAATCGCCTCTGGCGAAGCGGGCGGTATTACTCAGCACATCGGTGCTTACCACGTTGAAACCGACAACGGTATGGTTACCTTCCTGGATACCCCGGGCCACGCCGCGTTTACCGCGATGCGTGCACGTGGTGCGCAGGCGACCGATATCGTTATCCTGGTGGTTGCAGCAGACGATGGCGTGATGCCACAGACTGTCGAAGCTATTCAGCACGCCAAAGCCGCTAAAGTGCCGGTTGTGGTTGCAGTGAACAAGTGCGATAAGCCAGAAGCGGATCCGGATCGTGTTAAAAACGAACTGACTCAGTACGGTATCATTCCGGAAGAGTGGGGCGGCGAAAACATGTTCGTTAATGTCTCTGCGAAAGCGGGTACCGGCATTGATGACCTGTTAAACGCTATCCTGCTGCAGGCGGAAGTGCTGGAACTGACCGCTATCCGTGAAGGTATGGCGAGCGGCGTGGTGATCGAATCGTTCCTCGACAAAGGTCGTGGTCCGGTTGCCACCGTGCTGGTACGTGAAGGTACGCTGAACAAAGGCGACATCGTTCTTTGTGGTTTCGAATATGGCCGCGTTCGTGCAATGCGTGACGAACTGGGTCGCGAAGTCATGGAAGCGGGTCCATCTATCCCGGTTGAGATTCTGGGCCTGTCCGGCGTGCCGGCTGCGGGTGATGAAGCGACCGTGGTACGTGACGAGAAGAAAGCACGTGAAGTTGCGCTCTATCGTCAGGGCAAATTCCGCGAAGTTAAACTGGCTCGCCAGCAGAAATCTAAGCTCGAGAACATGTTTGCTAACATGACCGAAGGCGAAGTGTCTGAACTGAACATCGTTCTGAAAGCTGACGTTCAGGGTTCTGTGGAAGCAATCTCCGACTCCCTGCAGAAACTCTCCACCGACGAAGTGAAGGTGAAGATTGTGGGTTCAGGCGTGGGCGGGATTACCGAAACCGATGCGACCCTGGCTGCTGCCTCTAACGCCATCCTCCTTGGCTTCAACGTTCGTGCCGATGCCTCTGCGCGTCGCGTCATTGACGCAGAAAGCCTGGATCTGCGCTACTACTCTGTCATCTATAACCTGATTGACGAAGTTAAAGCGGCGATGAGCGGCATGCTGGCACCAGAGTACAAACAGCAGATCATCGGTCTGGCTGCGGTGCGCGATGTGTTCAAATCACCGAAGTTTGGCGCGATTGCCGGTTGTATGGTGACGGAAGGTAACATCAAGCGTCACAATCCAATCCGTGTCCTGCGCGACAACGTGGTAATTTACGAAGGCGAGCTGGAATCTCTGCGTCGCTTTAAAGATGACGTCAACGAAGTGCGTAACGGCATGGAGTGCGGTATCGGCGTGAAGAACTACAACGACGTTCGCGTTGGCGATATGATCGAAGTGTTTGAAATCATCGAAATTAAACGCACCATCGAGTAATAGACTGCTGATGTGTTGCAATTTGGGAGGCCTCTGGCCTCCCGAATTATTTGGGAGAAATAATGATGGCGAAAGAATTTGGTCGCCCGCAGCGCGTTTCACAAGAGCTGCAAAAAGAGATTGCGATGATCCTGCAGCGTGAGATCAAAGATCCACGTCTTGGCATGATGGTCACCGTATCAGGCGTTGAAGTCTCACGCGATCTCGCTTACGCAAAAGTGTTCGTGACTTTCCTCAACGACAAAGATGAAGAAGCGATTAAACATGGCCTGAAAGCGCTGAAAGAAGCGTCAGGTTATATCCGCATTCTGCTGGGCAAAGCGATGCGTCTGCGTATCGTGCCTGAGCTGACTTTCTTCTACGACAACTCGTTAGTCGAAGGGATGCGCATGTCCAATCTCGTCACCAGCGTCGTGAAGAACGATACTGAACGCCGTGGTCCGGACGCCACTGGCGATGACGAGGAGGCGTAATGAGTCGTCCGCGTCGTCGCGGTCGCGACGTCCATGGCGTGTTGTTGCTGGATAAGCCACAAGGCGTCTCGTCGAATGATGTCCTGCAGAAAGTGAAGCGTATCTTTAACGCGAATCGCGCAGGACATACCGGCGCGCTGGATCCTCTGGCTACCGGCATGTTGCCGATCTGCCTGGGTGAAGCGACTAAGTTTTCGCAGTATCTGCTCGATTCCGACAAACGCTATCGCGTGATTGCCCGACTGGGCGAGCGGACCGACACGTCAGACGCCGATGGCAACATCGTGCAGACGCGTCCGGTCAGCTTCAGTCAGGCCGATCTGGACAGTGCTCTGGAGAGCTTCCGCGGCGAAACGCTGCAGGTGCCTTCGATGTTTTCGGCACTGAAGCATCAGGGACGCCCGCTGTATGAATATGCGCGTCAGGGCATTGAGATTGCGCGTGAACCGCGTCCGATCACTGTCTATGAACTGCAATTTATTCGCTGGCAGGATAACGAGCTGGAGCTGGAAATTCACTGCTCCAAAGGCACCTATATCCGCACCATCATCGATGACCTGGGCGAAAAGCTGGGATGCGGTGCGCACGTGATTATGCTGCGTCGCGTTCAGGTTGCCCGTTATCCGTATGAAAGGATGGTGACGCTGGAACAGCTCAACACCCTGCTGACGGAAGCCACAGAAGCCGGCATTCCACTGGAAACGCAGCTCGATCCGCTGTTGTTGCCAATGGACAGCCCCGCCTCTGATTTCCCTGAAGTGAATATCCCGCCTGCCGTGGCAGATTTCTTCCGCCAGGGACAGCCGGTACAGGCCAGCAATGCGCCTGCCCAGGGGCTGGTAAGGGTATCGGAAGGCGAAGCGCGTAAGTTTATCGGTATGGCAGAAATTGCCGACGATGGCCGGCTTGCGCCACGTCGTTTAGTGGTTGAGTATCAGGATTGAGCCAGGCGTTCACTTTTCGCTGATGGGGCATTTGCGTTGCTATCGGGCGCAGAGTAGAATAGCGCGGCTTTAAAGCGGGATGCTGAATTAGAGATCGGCACCCATACATTCATTTATTACTGGAGTTTATTATGTCTCTAAGCGTAGAAGCTAAAGCAGAGATCGTTGCTAAATATGGCCGTGGTGCTAACGACAGCGGTTCAACTGAAGTTCAGGTTGCCCTGTTGACCGCGCAGATTACCCATCTGCAGGGTCACTTCTCTGAGCACAAAAAAGACCACCACAGCCGCCGCGGTCTGCTGCGCATGGTATCTCAGCGTCGTAAGCTGCTGGACTACCTGAAGCGTAAAGACGTTGCACGCTACAGCAGCCTGATCGAAAGTCTCGGTCTGCGTCGCTAAGTCTGAAGAATCTGATCGTCGGGGCATTATGCGGGCTTTTGCACTCTGTGCAGCTTACGATCAGATTTGTGCGAGTTTCGTGAAGAGGGGGCCTTTATGGCCCCTTTTTTCGAGCAATCGGCAGCAATCCGGACCAAACTGATGTATTGTTGCTTAGTGTGATCTTTAGTTTGCAGAATTTCGCGCGGCTAATGAGAGGCTTTACCGCAGGGGCGGTCGAGGGTTGTCATTAGTCGCGAGGATGCAACTGAAGATTGGTAATCAATGGCGGGCTACAGATAGCCATGCCCCGAAGTTAAGGACTTTGATTTTGCTGAATCCGATCGTACGCAAATTCCAATATGGTCAACATACCGTCACGCTGGAAACCGGCATGATGGCTCGCCAGGCGACAGCCGCTGTTATGGTGAGCATGGACGATACTGCAGTATTCGTCACTGTAGTAGGTCAGAAAAAATCTAAACCAGGTCAGGATTTCTTCCCACTGACCGTGAACTATCAGGAGCGTACTTACGCTGCTGGTCGTATCCCAGGCAGCTTCTTCCGTCGTGAAGGCCGTCCAAGCGAAGGCGAAACCCTGATTTCGCGTCTGATTGACCGCCCGATTCGTCCGCTGTTCCCGGAAGGTTTTGTTAACGAAGTTCAGGTTATCGCCACTGTTGTCTCTGTGAACCCACAGGTTCATCCGGACATCGTTGCCATGATCGGTGCTTCTGCTGCACTGGCGCTTTCTGGTCTGCCGTTCAATGGCCCAATTGGTTCTGCGCGTGTTGGTTACATCAACGATCAATATGTCCTGAACCCAACCGCAGATGAGCTGAAACAGTCTCGTCTGGATCTGGTGGTTGCCGGTACGCAGAATGCCGTTCTGATGGTTGAATCTGAAGCTGAGATCCTGTCAGAAGAGCAGATGCTGGGCGCCGTGGTCTTTGGCCATGACCAGCAGCAGATTGTTATCGAAAACATCAATGCCCTGGTTGCTGAAGCGGGCAAACCACGCTGGGACTGGCAGCCAGAAGCGGCCAATACCGCACTGATTTCTCGTGTTGCTGCCCTGGCAGAAGCGCGCATCAGCGATGCTTACCGCATCACTGACAAGCAGGAGCGTTACACCCAGGTTGGCGTCATTAAAGACGAAACCATCGCTGCGCTGCTGGCTGAAGATGAAACGCTGGATGGTTCAGAAATCGGCGACATCGTGCATAGCCTTGAAAAAACCGTTGTTCGTACTCGCATCCTGAATGGCGAGCCACGCATCGATGGTCGTGAAAAAGATATGATCCGTGGTCTGGATGTGCGTACTGGCGTATTGCCACGTACACACGGTTCATCACTGTTCACCCGTGGTGAGACGCAGGCACTGGTTACTGCAACGCTGGGTACGACCCGCGATGCGCAGAACCTTGATGAGCTGATGGGCGAACGTACCGACAGCTTCCTGTTCCATTACAACTTCCCTCCATACTCTGTCGGCGAAACCGGCATGGTAGGTTCGCCGAAGCGTCGTGAGATTGGTCACGGTCGTCTGGCGAAGCGCGGCGTGTTAGCGGTAATGCCTAAAGCGGAAGATTTCCCTTACACCATTCGTGTTGTTTCTGAAATCACCGAATCTAACGGCTCTTCTTCAATGGCCTCTGTCTGCGGTGCCTCACTGGCGCTGATGGATGCAGGTGTGCCAATCAAAGCCGCCGTTGCCGGTATCGCAATGGGTCTGGTGAAAGAAGATGAGAAGTTTGTTGTTCTGTCTGACATCCTGGGCGATGAAGATCACCTGGGCGACATGGACTTCAAAGTAGCCGGTAGCCGTGAAGGTATCACCGCGCTGCAGATGGACATCAAAATCGAAGGCATCACGCGTGAAATCATGCAGGAAGCGCTGAACCAGGCCCGGGGTGCACGTCTGCACATTCTGGGCGTTATGGAACAGGCTATCAGCACACCGCGTACTGAGATTTCTGAATTCGCACCACGCATTTACACCATCAAAATCAGCTCTGACAAGATCAAAGATGTGATCGGTAAAGGCGGCTCAGTGATTCGTGCACTGACCGAAGAGACCGGCACAACGATTGAAATTGAAGATGACGGCACCGTGAAAATCGCTGCGACCGATGGTCTGAAAGCGAAAGAAGCGATTCGTCGTATCGAAGAGATTACCGCAGAGATCGAAGTGGGCCGCGTTTACAGTGGTAAAGTGACCCGTATCGTTGACTTCGGCGCTTTCGTTGCAATCGGCGGCGGTAAAGAAGGTCTGGTTCACATTTCACAAATCGCTGATAAGCGCGTTGAGAAAGTGACCGACTATCTGCAGATGGGTCAGGAAGTACCGGTTAAGGTGATGGAAGTTGATCGCCAGGGCCGTGTACGTCTGAGCATCAAAGAAGCGACAGAATCTAAGCCGCAGGCTGAAGAAGCTGTCGCGGTGACCACGCCTGACGCTGCTGAATAAGTCGTTGCTGATTTGCCCCTCTCTGCCTGGCAGAGAGGGGCGTTTGTATCATCGCGAGGGCGGGAATCCTTGTGCACAGCAGGCGGATGACAGGATGGTTATCCCAATGTTTGTATTCGGGAGTGGGAAATGAAGCCTTTTCTGCGCTGGTGTTTTGTTGCGACAGCTTTGACGCTGGCAGGATGCAGCAACTCCAATTGGCGTAAGAACGAAGTTCTTGCAGTGCCTTTACAGCCCACACTGCAGCAGGAAGTGATACTGGCGCGCATGGAACAAATTCTTGCCAGTCGCGCTCTCACCGATGATGAACGCGCACAGCTGTTATATGAGCGCGGAGTGTTGTATGATAGTTTAGGTCTGCGGGCATTAGCGCGGAACGATTTTTCGCAAGCGCTGTCTATAAGACCAGATATGCCCGAAGTGTTTAACTACTTAGGCATATATTTAACGCAGGCGGGCAACTTTGATGCCGCCTATGAAGCGTTTGATTCTGTACTTGAGCTTGATCCAACTTACAACTATGCGCATTTAAACCGTGGTATCGCCCTCTATTACGGCGGTCGATACAAGTTAGCGCAAGATGATCTGCTGGCGTTTTATCAAGACGATCCTAACGATCCTTTCCGCAGTTTGTGGCTCTATCTCGTTGAACGTGAGATGGATGTCGACAAGGCAAAAGTCGCGCTTCAACAGCGTCACGACAAAGCGGTCAGAGATCAATGGGGATGGAATATTGTCGAGTTCTACCTTGGAGATATCAACGAGAAAACGTTGATGGAAAGTCTCAAGGCGGACGCAACGGATAACACCTCGCTCGCTGAACATCTCAGTGAAACCAACTTCTATTTAGGTAAGTACTACCTAAGTCTGGGGGAGAAGGACGACGCGAAAGCGTTGTTCAAACTGGCGGTGGCCAACAACGTCAATAACTTTGTTGAACACCGATACGCATTGTTGGAACTGGCGCAACTCGGCCAGGCACAAGACGATTTATCAGAATCTGACCAGCAATAGCTGACGAACTTAATTTGCCTGTAAAACCTGTTAAGTCATCATCTTAAAGGATGAAGGCTTTTCTGTTCGTCAAAACTTTTAATTTGAGCCGGTTCACACTTTTTGATGAAAATGACTGAAAGTTTTCACGACGAGTTATGTAGACTGGCCGCCGCAATCTAAGAGGCACGTGTACTACATGACTGATATTCAAACCACTTTTGCTGACCTTGGCCTGAACGCCGACATCCTTGAATCACTGAATGGCATGGGCTACGTAAAGCCATCCCCAATCCAGGCTGAGTGTATTCCTCACCTGCTGGCGGGCCGTGACGTGTTAGGCATGGCGCAGACCGGGAGTGGTAAAACCGCGGCGTTCTCTCTGCCGCTGTTACATAACATTGATCCTACTGTTAAAGCGCCACAAATCCTGGTGCTGGCACCTACCCGCGAACTGGCGGTACAGGTTGCTGAAGCAGTTACCGAATTCTCTAAACACATGCGTGGCCTGAACGTGGTTGCCCTTTACGGCGGCCAGCGTTATGACGTGCAGCTGCGCGCACTGCGTCAGGGACCACAGGTTGTTGTGGGTACGCCTGGCCGTCTGCTTGACCACCTGAAACGCGGCACGTTAGACCTTTCTAACCTGCGTGGCCTGGTGCTGGATGAAGCAGACGAAATGCTGCGCATGGGCTTCATCGAAGACGTTGAAACCATCATGGCGCAAATTCCAGCCGATCATCAGACCGCGCTGTTCTCTGCAACCATGCCTGAAGCGATTCGTCGTATCACCAAACGCTTCATGAAAGATCCACAGGAAGTGCGTATTCAGTCAAGCCTGACCACGCGTCCTGATATCAGCCAGAGCTACTGGACCGCTTACGGTCGTAAAACAGACGCACTGGTTCGCTTCCTGGAAGCAGAAGACTTTGATGCTGCCATCATCTTCGTGCGTACCAAAAACGCAACCATGGAAGTAGCAGAAGCGCTGGAACGTAGTGGCTATAACAGCGCCGCGCTGAACGGTGACATGAACCAGGCTCTGCGTGAGCAGACGCTTGAGCGCCTGAAAGATGGTCGTCTCGACATTCTGATTGCAACCGACGTTGCGGCCCGTGGCCTGGACGTTGAGCGCATCAGCCTGGTTGTTAACTACGACATCCCGATGGACTCAGAATCTTACGTTCACCGTATCGGCCGTACCGGTCGTGCTGGTCGTGCTGGCCGTGCGCTGCTGTTCGTTGAGAACCGCGAACGCCGTCTGCTGCGTAACATCGAACGTACCATGAAGCTGACCATTCCTGAGGTAGAACTGCCTAACGCAGAACTGCTGGGTGAGCGTCGTCTGGCTAAGTTTGCTGCTAAAGTTCAGCAGCAGCTGGAAAGCAGCGATCTGGATCAGTACCGTGCTCTGCTGGCTAAAATGCAGCCAGAAGACGAAATGGATCTGGAAACACTGGCAGCCGCACTGCTGAAGATGGCACAGGGCGAACGTCCTCTGATTCTGCCACCAGAAGCACCGCGTCCGGCACGTCGCGAATACCGCGATCGTGACGAGCGTGATGGCCGTCGTGACAGCCGTGAAGCGCGTGGCGATTCTCGTGCTCCGCGTGAAAACCGCGAAAGCCGTGATGGCGATCGTCCACGTCGCGAACGTCGTGACGTTGGCGAAATGCAGCTGTACCGCATCGAAGTAGGCCGCGATGATGGTGTTGAAGTTCGTCACATCGTTGGCGCTATCGCTAACGAAGGCGACATCAGCAGCCGTTACATCGGTAACATCAAGCTGTTCGGTACCCACTCGACTATCGAGCTGCCGAAAGGCATGCCAGGCGATGTGCTGCAGCACTTTACCCGTACCCGTATTCTGAACAAGCCGATGAATATGCAGTTACTGGGTGATGCACAGCCGAACGAAGGCCGTGGTGACCGTCGTCCAGCTGGTGCTGGCGGTGAGCGTCGCAGCGGTCCAGGTGCAGGCGGTCCGGGCGCAGCTAACCGTGAAGGTGGTCGTCGCTTCTCTTCTGAACGCCGTGAAGGTGGTCGTGAAGGCGGCGGACGTACTTTCAACCGTGAAGGTAGCCGTGGTCCACGTCGTGAAGAGGGCGCAGCCGCCGCTCCACGTCGTCGTGATGCATAACGACTTAGCGTCGTAACAAAAAGGGAAGCCAATGGCTTCCCTTTTTTTATGCCTGTCAGGCACCGCCGCTGATCATCACGCGCTCGCCGCTGACCCAGGCGGACTCTTCAGAGGCCAGAAACAGCGCAACCTGCGCCACATCTTCCGGCAGACCAAAGCGTCCCAGCGGCGTGGC
>Ga0308166_1003208_pt1 | contig 14125 bp, 11 predicted proteins | sample PhyCR2_2_FD_202137 | JGI IMG/M metagenome (GOLD analysis project Ga0308166, IMG submission 202137) | Phyllosphere microbial communities from UC Gill Tract Community Farm, Albany, California, United States - DLSLCC.R2 | ecosystem: Host-associated > Plants > Phyllosphere > Unclassified | place... | reverse complement strand
CTGACCGGCGCGCGCCAGAAGGTCGCGAACTACGCCGGCGTCACCATCGAACGCAAGGAAGGCAGCTTCACGCTGCCGGGCGGCCGCGCATTGCGTGTGCTCGACCTGCCGGGCGCCTACAGCCTGAACGCCCACACGCCCGACGAAGCGATCACGCGCGACGTCGTCGCCGGCCTGCGCGCCGGCGAGCAGACGCCGGATGCCGTCGTCTGCGTCGTCAACGCGACGAATCTGCGCCTGAACCTGCGCCTCGTCCTCGAGATCAAGCGCCTGGGCCTGCCGATGGTGCTGGCGCTGAACATGGTCGACGTGGCGAAGAAGCGCGGCATCGAGATCGACACGGCGCGCCTGTCGAAAGAGCTGGGCATGCCCGTCATCGAGACCGTGGCCATCCAGGCGGGCGGCGAGAAGGGCCTGCTGGCGGCGCTGGAAGCCATGCCGTTCGACCTGCAGATCAAGCCGAACCCGCTGTCGGCCATCGACGCCGTCCCGGTCGAGGAGACCCAGCGCGAGGTGCGCCGCATCATCGACGCGACGGTCGGCTTCGACAACGACAAGGGCAACCTGAGCGAGCAGATCGACCACGTCGTGCTGCACCCGGTGATCGGCCCCGTCATCCTGGCGGCCACGATGTTCCTGATTTTCCAGGCCGTGTTCAGCTGGGCCGCCGTGCCGATGGACCTGATCAAGAACGGCGTCGACGCCATCGGCCAGTGGGTCGGCGGCGCCATGGCCGATGGCCCGCTGCGCAGCCTGATCGTCGAGGGTATCCTGGGCGGCGTCGGCAGCGTGCTCGTGTTCCTGCCGCAGATTTTGATCCTGTTCTTCTTCATCCTCGTGCTGGAGGATTGCGGCTACCTGCCGCGCGCCGCGTTCCTGCTCGACCGCATGATGGGCGGCGTCGGCCTCTCGGGCCGCGCGTTCATCCCGCTGCTGTCGTCGTTCGCCTGCGCGATTCCCGGCGTGATGGCCGCGCGCACGATCCAGAATCCGCGCGACCGCCTCGTCACGATCATGATCGCGCCGTTGATGACGTGTTCCGCGCGCCTGCCCGTGTACGCGCTCGTGATCGCCGCGTTCATCCCGAACCGCGAACTGGCCGCCGGCATCAACCTGCAGGGCATGGTGTTGTTCCTGCTGTACGCGGCCGGCATCATCAGCGCGATGGCCGTCGCCTGGGTGTTCAAGCGCACGATGGGCGCCAAGGGCCACCAGCCGCTGATGCTGGAACTGCCCGCCTACCACTGGCCGCACCTGAACAACCTGGCGCTGGGCCTGTGGGAACGCGCGCGCATCTTCATCACCCGCGTGGGCACCGTGATCCTCACCCTGATGGTGCTCGTCTGGTTTCTGTCCAGCTTCCCGGGCGCACCGGAAGGCGCGACGCATCCGCCGATCTACTACAGCATCGCGGGCATGCTGGGCCGCGCATTGGCCGTCGTGTTCGAACCGATCGGCTTCGGCTGGCAGATCTGCATCGCGCTCGTGCCGGGCATGGCCGCGCGCGAAGTGGCCGTCGGCGCACTGGGCACGGTGTACGCGCTGTCGGGCGGCGGCGACGACGTGGCCAGCTCGCTGACGCCGATCATCGCCGCATCGTGGAGCCTGCCGACGGCGTTGTCGCTGCTCGCGTGGTATGTGTTCGCGCCGCAGTGCCTGTCGACCCTGTCCGTCGTGCGCCGCGAGACGGGCAGCGTGCGCTACGCGCTGCTGATGGCCGGCTACATGTTCGCGCTCGCGTACACGGCCTCGTTCCTGACCTTCCACATCGCACGGTCCGTGCTGGGGAGCTGACCATGCTGCAATACCTGATCGTCGCAGTCATCGTCGCCTTCGCCGCGCTGTACGCGGCCGTTAAATACCTGCCCAAGACGTGGCGCGAGAAGCTCGTCTACAAGCTGTCGGGCGGTACCGGCAAGGGGCGCATCGTGCAGTGGCTCGGTACGGATTCGAGCTGCGGCAGCGGGTGCGATACGTGCGGCACGTGCGAGACCGAGCCGCTGCCCGAGAAGGATGCGAAAGGGCGAAAGATCATCCAGGTGCACGTCCAGCGCTAAAACCCCGTCGCCCCCGCGAAGGCGGGGGCCCAATTTTGTACGCGTCGACGCAAAGTACTTGGATTCGCGCCTGCGCGGGAACGCGGTTCATGCCGTCCCAAGAATTCCCATCAACCGCTTCGCATCGAACGGCGCCCTGACCTTGATGTCGTTGTCGAAGTAGCAGTACACATCCCCATTCTCTGCCCACGTACGGATCCGCGCGGCCCAGCGTTCCAGCGATGCGTCCTCGTACCCGCTCGCATACAGCTCGTGCTCCCCGTGCAGGCGGATGTAGACGAAGTCCGCCGTCACGTCATCGACCTCCAGCCATTTGCCGGCCGTATCGGCCACCACCAGCGCCACGTTGTACTTGCGCAGCAGCGCGAGGAAGGCCGGGTCGCGGAAGCTTTCGTGCCGCACTTCGACGGCGTGGCGCAGCGGGCGCACGGCGTCGATTTCCAGCAGCGCGCGGCCTGCCAGCTTGTCGTCGTGGGTGCGCGCGATGGCGAGCGCCTGGCCCGTGTCGTGCGGCAGCAGGGACAGGAAGTGCTCGACCTTGTCGGCATCGAAGCGCAGCTGCGGCGGGAACTGCCACAGGAAGGGACCGAGCTTCTCGCGCAGCGCGAATACGCCGGAGGCGAGCACGTTGGCGAGCGGCGTCTCGATGCCGCGCAGTTTCAACATGTGGGTGAGGAAGCGGTTGCCCTTTACGGCGAAGATGAAACCGGGCGGCGTTGCGTCGTACCACGCCGCGTAGCTGGATGGGCGCTGCAGCGAATAAAAGGAACCGTTGATCTCGATGGTGGGCAGGAAGCGCGATGCGTAATCCAGTTCGCGCGCCTGCGCGAGGCCGGGCGGATAAAACACCCCGCGCCATGGTTCGTAACGCCAGCCCGAGATGCCGATGTAGATTGCGCCCATGCCCCCAGTCTAGGACAAACCGCGGAAATCAGGCGCGCCGGCGGCGCCACAATCCGATGCCGCCCACGCCCGCCAGCAGCATCGCCCATGTGGGCGCTTCCGGCACGGCCGGCACCGATTCCGTGCCGGGCAGGGCGGCCGACATCGTGAATGTCGTACCGTCCGTCCACAGCAGGTGGTGTTCCGAACCGCCGTACGGGTTGAACTGGTAGTCGTAGACCATCTGCCCCGTCGTGACGAAATGGCCGCCGCCGTAGAGACCTTCGGGATCGCTGGAATACTCGCTGACGCCGAACGACAGGCCGCTCTCCGCGGAGAAGCGGAAGCTGTCGGCGTCGCAGTGGTAATAGGTATTGCTGCCCGCGGCGCAGGCCACGTAGTCCTTCGCATCGACCAGCAGCGACGTCAGCTCGCCCCGTTCGAGGACCCCGTCGCCGTCGGCATCGACGCCGGTGAACGAACCGTCGATGCGCAGGCCGGGCAGGAAGGCGGCGGCTTCCTGGTCGTAGAAGCCGGTGTAGCTGAAGGCCCAGTGGGACGTCTGGGCATGGGCGAGTGTGCTGGCCAGCAGCAGGGCGCCGGCGGTGACGATGAATTTCATTGGCAGGACCTCGTGGAGCGACAAGGGACAGCCTACCTTTCCGTCCACGAAAGTCCTACGGATTTAACATATGTGTCGCCGCTCAGCCACAGTGCATGAATTACTTCCCCGCCTGCACCACCGGCAGCTCGATCGCACTCTCCAGTCCGGGCGCGTGATAAACGCGCTGCGTCGCCTTGCGATAATCGCCCGGCTTGGCGTAGAAGATGTTCGGCACGAACGTCTGCGGGTTGCGGTCGTACAGCGGGAACCAGCTGGACTGGATCTGCACCATGATGCGATGGCCCGGCAGGAACACGTGGTCGACGTTCGGCAGCGCGAAGCGATAGCGCTCGGCCTTGTTCGCGGGGATCGCGGCCGGCTTGTCCAGGCCCTGGTAGTAGCGGCCGCGGAAGATGTCCATCGCGATCGGCAGCTGGTAGCCGCCCATGTCCGGCTGCGCCGCGACTTCGTCCGGGTACACGTCGATCAGCTTGACGACCCAGTCGCTGTCCGTGCCCGACGTCGACGCGTACAGGTCGACCATCGGCTGGCCGGCCAGCTGCAGCGGGGCGGTGAGCGGAGCGGTCGTGTAGGCCAGCACGTCGGGGCGATCCGAATAGCTGCGCTGGTCCGTCACGAGCCACGGCTTCCACACGTTGGCGTCGTTCAGGTGCACGGGACGGGGCACGAACGGCACCGGCTTCGCCGGATCGGACACGTATTCGTCGAACGCGGCCGCCTTGTCGGCCTTGCCCTGCGCCTTCTCGAACGCGAGGCCGAAGCCCGGCTTCAGGTACAGCGGCGTGGCGGCCGGCACGAGCGGCCACTGGTCGAGACGGCGCCAGCGATTGACGCCGGTCTGGTACGACCACACGGGCGGCGTGTCGAACGCGGGCGCGCCATCCTTCAGGTACTGATTGAAGAACGGGAGCATGACTTCACGGCGGAATTCGCGCGCGGTGTCGCCCGTGAATTTCAGCGCGCCCAAGGTCGAGCCTTCGTAGTTGACGCCACTGTGGCGCCACGGGCCCACCACCAGCGAATTCAGTTTATTGGTCTTGTCCTGCGGCTCGACGGCGGCGTAGGTCGCATAGGCGCCGTAGATGTCTTCCTGGTCCCAGCGGCCGACGACGGTCATCGTCGGCACGGCCAGCGGACGCCTGGCGAGGATCTTGTCCAGCGCCTGCTCCTGCCAGTAGCTGTCGTAGGCCGGATGCTCGAACAGCTTCTTCGTGAAGTTCAGCTGGTCGACGCCGTAGAGGTGCGCGAAGTCGGACGTGGAGCCCGCGCGCAGCCAGGCGTCGTAGTCGTCGTTGATGCCGGTGACGATCTTCTCGCCTTCGCCGCGCGCCGCGTTCTGGCTGGCGATGTAGGCGAGGTTCGGGTTGCGGAACGCGCCGTTGTGGAACCAGTCGTCGCCGCGCCAGCCGTCGACCATGGGGCTCATCGGCACGGCGGCCTTCAGCGCCGGGTGCGGGTCGACGAGGGCCATCAGCACGGTAAAACCTTCGTAGGACGAGCCGACCATGCCGACCTTGCCGTTCGATTGCGGGATATTCTTGATCAGCCAGTCGATCGTGTCGTACGCGTCGGTCGTGTGGTCGACTTGCGTGTTGTTCAGCGGGCCGCGCACGGGGCGCGTCATCACGTAGTCGCCTTCCGAGCCGTACTTGCCGCGCACGTCCTGGAACACGCGGATGTAGCCGTTCTCGATGAAGGCGTCGTCACCGTCGCCGAGAATCGACGTGATGTGCGGGCTCTTCATGCGGCCCGCGCGGCCCGAGGCGTTGTACGGCGTGCGCGTCAGCATGATCGGCGCCTTGCCTTCCATGATGCTCTTCGGGATCACGATCACGGTATGCAGCTTGACGCCGTCGCGCATCGGGATCATGACGTCCTGCTTGACGTAGTCGGCGTTCGGGACCGTCGTCTCGAATTTTCCGGCCGGGATATCCGGCGCCATCGGTGACGTCTGGGCGTGCGCGGCGCTGGCGAAGGCGGCGGCAAGCACGAGGGAAAGGACGGACTGGGACGGCAGGCGGTAACGCGGCATCGGATTGGTCTCCACGGGACGGTTGAGTGAGCAATCCTGGATAAAGATTGCAACCGAGCATGGTACCGAACCGTGGAAAAGTCTGCAAACGCGCCACCAAAACACCGGGGTCAGAGCCCTGTTTTTGGAAATTTCCCAAAAACGGGCTCTGACCCCGGTTTAAAGAAATGGTCTGGGGATCAGGCGGGCAGGAGCTTGCGGCCTGCCGGCGCCGCGACGGCCGGCGTGCTTGCGGCAAGCTTGAAGGTACTGACGACGGCATCCAGTTCGCGTGCCTGTTCCTGCAGCGCGGCTGCTGCGGCGGCGGCTTCTTCGACGAGGGCCGCGTTCTGCTGCGTCGCGTCGTCCATCTGCGCGATCGCCTGGTTGACCTGCGCGATGCCCAGGCTCTGTTCCTGGCTGGACGCCGCGATGTCGCGCATCAGGACTTCCGCACGGCGCACCGAGGTGACGATCGCTTCCATCGCGTGGCCGGCGCCGTCGGCCAGCGTGCTGCCCGCGTCGACCTTCGCGACCGAGTCCAGGATCAGTTGCCGGATCTCTTTCGATGCCGCCGCCGAGCGCTGCGCCAAGGTGCGCACCTCGCCCGCGACGACGGCGAAGCCGCGGCCCTGTTCGCCCGCGCGCGCGGCTTCCACGGCCGCGTTCAGCGCGAGGATATTGGTCTGGAAGGCAATGCCGTCGATGACGCCGATGATCTCGGCAATCTTGCGCGAGCTTTCCGTGATCGCGCCCATCGTGCGCACGACTTCCGCCACCACGGCGCCGCCTTTCTCGGCCGACTGCGCCGTCTCGGACACGAGGCGGTTCGCTTCCATCGCGTTATCCGCGTTGTGGCGCACGGTGGTCGTCAGTTCTTCCATCGCGGCCGCCGTCTCTTCGATGCTCGACGCCTGCGCTTCCGTGCGCGCCGACAGGTCCAGGTTGCCGCGTGCGATTTCCTCGGTGGCGTCGGCGATCACATGGCTGCTGTCGCGCACCTTGCCGATCGTGCCGCTCAGCGAGCCGACGAAGCGGTTGAACGCCTGCGCCAGCTTGCCGACTTCGTCCTCGCCGTCCGCCTGCAGACGGCGGCTCAGGTCACCTTCACCGTCGGCGATCTCGCCCAGCATGCCGGCCGCGCCCATCACCGGCGCCGAGATGGCGCCCGCGACGAACCAGATCGCGGCGAGACCGACGGCACCGCCGACGAGGGCGGCAACGATGGCGGACACCGCGGCCGTCTGTCCGATGTTACCGAGCACTTCGGCCTCCGGCACCTCGGCCACGACGTACAGGTTCAGCTCCGGCACATACGACGAGGCGACGAACTGGCGGCCCGCCGGCGCGTCGTAGCGGCTCGAGGCGAATGCCTGCTTGCCCAGCAGCGAATGAACGAGTTCGGGCGTGAAGCCGGGCTGCTTGTCGAGGGTGTGGTGGCCGTCGAGCAGGCTGCGGTCGCGGTGGACCAGCAGCGTGCCGTCGTTGCTCACCAGGTAGACGTAGCCGGATTTGCCGAGGCGGTAGCTGCGGATGCTGTTCGCCAGCGCTTCGGCGGACAGGCCCAGTCCGGCGATCGCCAGCTTGCCGCCCGGCGTCTGCACGCGCGAGTCGATGAACAGCGTGTAGACGCCCGTGGTGCCATCCTTGTCCAGGTTGAGCGAATAGGGCACACCGCTGTCGAGGAATTTCTTGAACCACGCATCCTTGTCCGACTGCTTGTCGATCGTGCGGTCGAGGCCTTTTTCAGTGAAGTATTTCGACGTCGTGTCCGATACCCAGAGCACGGTGGCCGCGTGGTTGGCCTCGAACAGGCGCCTGGACTGCGCGGTCCACGCGGCGAGGCCGTCGTCCGGATTGCCGGCGTCTTCCCACGCCTGCAGGAACGTGTTGTTCGCCAGCGTCTGCGAGATCGCGGCGGGTTCCGCGATCTGGCGCTGGATGTCGTTGCGGATGGCGCTGACCTGGGCCGGCAATTCATGGTCGACGACGCGCTCGCGCATCTGCGCGCTCGTCATCGAAATGGACAAGGTGGAGGAAATGGCGATGAAGACGAGCAGGCACACGCCCATGCTGAGCATGAGCTTGCTGCGGATGCCGAGTTGACGAAAGTTCATGAGCGTGAATTGATTTATGGAAAGTCACATGGAGTGTAATCAGGAAGCGTTGGATGAAGCCCGTAATTCGTGAACTTCGTCAAATTACATGCCTTGACGCGGCATCTCTACAACGTTCTTTTATAGTCTTGTAAATGGTCAGGGAGCTGATCTTTCCAGCGATATATGGGCTATCTTCCCTGGAGTATGTTGTCGGTTTGCTTCTGGTCGGCACGCAAGAATGCTAAGCTACCGCCTTTCCCATCCCGGTACACGCTGATGATCGTCGTCCATCACCTGAACAACTCGCGCTCCCAGCGTATCCTGTGGCTTCTGGAAGAACTGGGCCTGGACTACGAGATCAGGAAATACCAGCGCGATCCGAAGACGATGCTGGCGCCGCCCGAACTGCGCGCCGTGCACCCGCTCGGCAAGTCGCCCGTGATCCAGGATGGCGACACGATCGTCGCGGAATCCGGTGCGATCGTCGAATACCTCGTCGACCGTTACGGTCCGGCGCTGGCGCCAAAGCCGGGCACGCCCGAGCGGCTGCGCTACACGTATTTCCTGCACTACGCGGAAGGCTCGGCGATGCCGCCGCTGCTGCTGAAACTCGTGTTCGACCAGGTGGAGAAGAGCCCGGCGCCGTTCTTCGTGCGTCCGATCGCCAAGGCCATCGCGGACAAGGTCAAGAGCAGCTACGTGCTGCCGCAGATCCGCCAGCACCTGGCGTACCTGGAGGGAGAATTAAGCACGCGCACGTGGTTCGCGGGCGACGCGTTTTCCGCCGCCGACATCCAGATCAGCTTTCCGCTGGAAGCGGCAGCCGCGCGCGGCGGATTGGATGGACAATATCCGAACCTTGTCGCCTTCCTCGACAGGATCCACGCGCGCCCGGCCTACCGGCGTGCCCTGGAACGGGGCGGACAATACGATTTTGTGAAGTAAGAGATACATGGCGAAGCTGCTGGCCATCGACGGCCTGAACATCGTGCGGCGCGTATACGAGGCGAGTCCCGAACCGGACTCCGACCTCAAGGCGAGCATCGCCCTGCGCCACGCGTTCTCGTCGTTCCGCAACCTGCTCGAAGCGCACGCGCCCACGCACGTGCTGGCCGCGTTCGACTACGGCGGCCCCACGTGGCGGCACGCGTTGTATCCGCGCTACCGCGAAGGCCGGGCGCCCATGCCGGGCGTGCTGCGCGAGGCGCTGCCGGAATTCCACGACCGCCTGCGCAGCGTCGGCCTGCACGTGTTGATGCTGCCCGAGGTCGAGGCCGACGACGTCATCGGCACGGGCGTGATGCGCTGGCTGGCGGAAGGGCGTGGCGACGCCGTCGTCGCCACCACCGACAAGGACTTGCATCCGCTGATCGCGCACGGCGCGCTCGTGTGGGATCATTTCAAGGGCGAGTGGCACGACGATGCCTGGGTACGCAACAAGTTCGGCGTCGCGCCCGAACGCCTGCACGACCTGCTGGCGCTGATGGGCGACCCGACGGACGGCGTGCCGGGCGTGTCGAAGATCGGCATGAAGACGGCGGCGCGGCTGCTGGGCGCGTACGGCGACCTGGACGCCGTCATGGCCGGCGCCGGCATCCTCAAGACGCCGCTGGGCGAACGCCTGCGCGCGGAACGCGAGATCCTCGAGGTATCGCGCAAGCTGGTACAACTGAAGACCGACGTGCGGCTGGGCGTCACGTGGAACATGCTGGCCTACGAGTCAGACTGAAGAAAGGAAATCGATGCTCAAGGCGATCATCGTCGACGGCAGCGCCGTCGCGCGCGGCCTCCTCAACACGGTGCTGACGGACGGCGGCTACGACGTGGCCGGCCAGGCCCATACTGCGGCGGCCGGATTCGCGCTCGCGCTCAGGCACCAGCCGCACATCTTCTGCATCGCGCGCGAACAGTTCGAGGATGGCCGGGAAGCCGTCGACCAGCTGCGCGCGCAACTGCCCAAGACGCTGATCTTCATGGTTTCCGGCTCGCTCGACGCGCCCGCCATCCAGGCCGCGGTCGCGGCCGGCGTGCACGGCTTCATCGTCAAGCCGTTCAAGGCCGACACGGTGCTGCGCACGATCCGCAATACCGTCATCTCCATCGTCAAGAAGCACCGCGGGCCTTGACCTTCAGGTTCGGCGCCGCAGCTCCTCCACGGCGATGGCCGCCAGTTCCTGCAATGCCTTGATCTCTCGCGCGCGCAGGCGGCGCGGCTCGCGGTCCAGCACGCACAGCGTGCCGAGCGCATGGCCGCCCGCATCGACCAGCGGCACGCCGGCGTAGAAGCGCACGCGCAGCGGTCCCGTGACGAGCGGGTTGGCGGCAAAGCGCGCATCGCGCGACGCATCTTCCACCATCAACGGTTCTTCCTGCACGATCGCATGGCTGCAGAAGGCCCAGTCGCGCGGCGTTTCCGCGAGGTCGACGCCGGTGCGCGCCTTGAACCACTGGCGGCGCGACGTCAGCACCGTGACCAGCGCCATCGGGCAATCCGTCACCTGCGTTGCCAGCCACGTCAGGCGGTCGAACACGGGCTCCGGCGCCGAGTCCACCAGGCCGCTCGCCGCGACGGCGGCGAGGCGTGCCTTTTCGTCCGGCGGCACAGGATGTCCCGGCGCGTGACCGGGGCGAAATTCGGGATCGGTGGCCGGCCCGGCCCGGGGCGGCGCTTGCCCGGCCTTGGCGGCCAGCAGGCGCGTTACGGCGGACAGGCGCACGCGCCGGTGGCCGCCCGGCGTCTTCCACGAGGGCAGGGCGCCGCTCTCCAGCCAAAGCTGGGTCGTGCTGACGGCCACGCCGAGCAGGCGCGCGGCGGCGGCGGTGGTGAGGACGGGATCGTCGGAATCGTCGATGCGGGGTGTCGGCATGGTCACGGCATTCTACTTGTATATGTGTCATTCATCAACGGAATTGACGGATTTGATTTGTTGCTTTGCTGGGTATCCCGCAAGTATTTGATTATTTGACCCAAGTATTTGTTGACTATCAGAAATTTGCCGATCAGAATCCAATAAATTAGTCAAATCCGTCAAATCAAGTAAGGCAACCATGCCCCTGTCCCACCTCCGCCCGCGCGGCGAAGCCGCCCGTCTCGATGTGTTGCGCAAGCTGAACCTGCTCGACACGCCCCCGAGCGAGGCCTTCGACCGCATCACCCGCATGGCCGCCCAGTTGTTCGGGTTGCCCATCGCGGCCGTGTCGCTGACGGACAGCAACCGCCAGTGGTTCAAGTCGCGCGTGGGCGTCGAGCACGACTCGATCCCGCGCATGAAGGCGCCGTGCGGGCAGGTGGCCGACGAGCGCGCGCTGCTGGTCATCGAGGACCTGCAGCTGGATGCGTGCTATCACGACGGCGTGCTGGCCGCGTCCGGCGTGCGCTTCTACGCGGGCGCGCCGCTCGTCACGCACGACGGCTGGTGCCTGGGCGCGATGTGCGTGCTGGGCCCGAGCCCGCGCACGATCACGGACGCCGAGCGCGTGGCGCTGACGGACCTCGCGGCGATGGTGATGGAACAGATCGAGCTGCAGCATGCGCTGGGCCGCGTAGACGCCGTCAGCGGCCTGCCGAACCGCACGCAATTCCTCGACGATTTCAAGGACCTCACCATGGACTGCCCGCGCGGCGAACACCGCCTCGCCGCGCTCGTGAACCTGGCGAGCCCGGAGCAGCTGGGCAATGCGATGCGCGCGATGGGCGCGGCCTACCTCGACGAAATCGTCGGCGAGGCCGTGCGCATGCTGGACGCGACGATCGGCAAGACGAGTACCGTGTACCACATCGGCGCGACGGAATTCGCCTTCATCGCGCCGGTGGGCATCGAGCTGGATGCGTTCTATGCGGACCTGGGAGACTGGCTGCGCCAGCGTGCGCAATCGGTGACGTCGCGCTTCGTGACGACGGCGACGGTGGGCATCGTGCCGTTCCAGATCGGCCCCACGGCGTGCGCGGACCTGTTGCGCAACCTGCACTCGGCCGCGCGCCATGCATTCGAGATGGACCGCAACGTGTCCGTGTTCTCGTGGGAGCAGGATGCCGTGTACCGGCGCCGCTTCTGGCTCATCAACGAATTCGGCGCGGCGCTCGAGAACAGCGGCCAGCTGCGGCTCGTGTACCAGCCCAAGGTCGACCTGGACAGCGGCGCGTGCATCGGCGCGGAAGCGCTGCTGCGCTGGACGCATCCGACGTTCGGCGACGTGTCGCCGGCCGAGTTCATTCCCATCGTCGAGCAGACGTCGATGGTGCGCGCGACCACGCGCTGGGTCGTGGAGACGGCGCTGCGCCAGCTGGCGGCGTGGTGGGAAGCGGGTATCGAACTGCAGGTCGCCGTCAACGTGTCGGCCGTGAACCTGCTGGAGCCGGACTTTTGTGAATGCATCGTCGACGGCCTGCGCCGCCACGGCCTGCCGGCAGCCAGCCTCGCGCTGGAGATCACGGAGAGTGCCCTGATGAAGAACCCGCGGCTGGCCGAGGCCACCCTGCAGGCACTGGATGCGGCCGGCGTGCGGCTCGCGATCGACGATTTCGGCACGGGCTACAGCAGCCTGGCCTATCTGCAAAGCCTGCCGGCGCAGGTGGTCAAGATCGACCAGTCGTTCGTGCGCGGCATCGAACGCGACGAGCGCAAGCGCTCACTGGTGGCGGCGATGATCAAGCTGTCGCACGACCTGGGGCACCGCGTGGTGGCGGAAGGGGTGGAGACGGCGGACGTCGTGGCTGTGCTGAAGCAGGCGGATTGCGACGAAGCGCAGGGCTATCTGTATGCGCGGCCGCTGGCGCCGCAGGCGTTTGTGCAGTGGATTGAGAAGAGAGCTGCCGTGGCAGCCTGACGTCATCCCCGCGGAGGCGGGGATCCATACTGAGTTCGCGTTTCCGCACACCCTGCATGGGTTCCCGCCTGCGCGGGAACGACGGTGTTATGCCGCGTCCTTCGCCGCCGCCAGCAACCCCATCTCTTCCGACCCCAGCAGCTTGTCGATATCGAGCAGGATGAGCATGCGCTCGTCGACGGTGCCCAGCCCGCGCAGGTATTCGCCCGACACGGTGGCGCCCAGGTCCGGCGCCGGCTTGATCTGGTCCGGCGTCAGCGTGACGACGTCCGAGACGCTGTCCACCACCATGCCGATCGTGTGGTTGTTGATGTTCAGGACGATCACGACGGTGAACGCGTCATACGTCGGCGCGCCGACGTTGAACTTGATGCGCATGTCGACGATCGGCACGATGCTGCCGCGCAGGTTGACGACGCCCTTCAGGTACTCGGGCGCGTTGGCGATGCGCGTGACGGCGTCGTAGCCGCGGATTTCCTGGACCTTCAGGATGCTGATGGCGTATTCCTCGCCGCCCAGGCGGAACGACAGCACTTCGGTCGCGTTGTTGACGATGTTTTCGGCCATTGATAATCCTCGTTAATTTCCGTGTGGCAATATACCGAAAGATTACGACATTTTTGTGTCAGATACGATGGACAAATGACAATCGCGCACAAAAATGCCGTGGCTGCGGGACGAACGCAACAATCAGACGGCGCTCGCCGTGTCGATGATGCCGCCGCCCAGGCAGACGTCGCCGTCGTACAGCACGGCCGACTGGCCCGGCGTCACGGCCCATTGCGGGTCGGTGAAATCCAGCGTGAAGCGATCCGGACCCTCGGCCGCGACCGTGCACGGTACGTCCGCCTGGCGGTAGCGCGTCTTGGCCGTCAGCGCACGCGGCGCAGGCGGCTCACCCGCGATCCAGCTGGCCTGGCCGGCGCCGAGCTTCTCCGACAGCAGCCACGGGTGATCGTGGCCCTGCACGATGTACAGCGTGTTGGTGGCGATGTCCTTGCGCGCCACGAACCACGGCTCGCTCGTGCCGTCGGCATTCTTGTGCGACTTCAGGCCGCCGATCCCGATGCCCTTGCGCTGGCCCAGCGTGTAGAACGACAGGCCCACGTGCTCGCCCACGGTCTGGCCGTTATCGAGTTTCATCGGGCCCGGCTTGTGCTGCAGGTAGCGGCCGAGGAATTCGCGGAACGGGCGCTCGCCGATGAAGCAGATGCCGGTCGAATCCTTTTTCGCCGCGTTGGGCAGGTTCAGCTTTTCCGCGATCTTGCGCACTTCCGTCTTGGCGATCTCGCCCAGCGGGAACAGCGATTTCGACAACTGCGCCTGGTTCAGGCGGTGCAGGAAGTAGCTCTGGTCCTTGGTCGAATCGAGCGCTTTGAGCAGCTCGAATTTTTCGCCGTTCTGGCGCACGCGCGCATAGTGCCCGGTCGCGATCAAATCGGCGCCCAGCTTCATCGCGTGGTCGAGGAAGGCCTTGAACTTGATCTCGGCGTTGCACAGCACGTCCGGGTTCGGCGTGCGGCCGGCCTGGTATTCGCGCAGGAATTCCGCGAACACGCGGTCCTTGTATTCGGCGGCGAAGTTGACCGCCTCGATGTCCACGCCGACGACGTCGGCCACGCTG
>Ga0308166_1003205_pt1 | contig 14139 bp, 7 predicted proteins | sample PhyCR2_2_FD_202137 | JGI IMG/M metagenome (GOLD analysis project Ga0308166, IMG submission 202137) | Phyllosphere microbial communities from UC Gill Tract Community Farm, Albany, California, United States - DLSLCC.R2 | ecosystem: Host-associated > Plants > Phyllosphere > Unclassified | place... | reverse complement strand
GCTGGTGTACCGAGCGTATGAAAATCAATCCGGTGAGCGACTTTATTAAAGATAAGGTCAGCCAGTTTGATGAAGTGATTGTTGTCCTCGGCTCACGTAGTAGCGAGAGTGCCTCCCGTGCGCAGGTCATCGCAAAGCATAAAATTGATGGCTCACGCCTGGCCCGGCATACCACTCTGGCAAATGCGTTTATCTATACCCCTATTGATACCTGGGATGTAGAAGACGTCTGGAAACTGCTGCGCGGCGCGTTCCGCTATGCTCCTGAAGATATAGACGAATGGGAAAGCCCGTGGGGTGGAAACAACCGTCCTCTGTGGACGCTGTATATGGACTCTTCCGCACAGGGTGAGTGTCCCCTGGTGATCGACGAAAGTACCCCCTCTTGCGGGAACTCTCGCTTTGGCTGCTGGACCTGTACTGTAGTCACCAAAGATAAAGCGATGGAAAGTCTAATTAAAAATGGCGAAGAGTGGATGTCGCCATTGCTGAAATATCGTGATCTGCTGGCGTTTACCACCGATCCGGCGAATAAAGACACCTATCGCAACTATAAACGTCGCACCGGTAAGGTGAGCTATCAGTACGCTAAAGACGGTGAAGATCGCAGTGCAGAGCGTAAGCATGTTCCTGGCCCCTACTGGCTCAAATACCGCCAGCAGTGGTTGAAAGACTTACTGGAAATTGAGCGTGATTTAAACGCCCAGGGCCACACTATTACGTTAATTACCCAGCCGGAGCTGCACGCTATCCGTCAGGAGTGGTTGAAAGATCCTAACGAGCCAGACTGGTACGACACATTGCCGGAGATTTACCGCGAGGTATATCAGCAGGATCTGAATTGGGTGGTTGACGATCAGTCGCGCTTTGATGCCAGCGATGCTGATTTGTTGGCGCAGATAACGCAAGGGTTCGATGTAGTACCTGAAATGGTGATGAAACTGATTGAGCTGGAAACCTCGATGGAAGGGTTAAGTCGTCGCCAGGGGATTTTTGACAAGCTCGGCACAATTTTAAAGCAGGACTGGGGCAGCCTGGAAGAAATCCAGCAGCAACAGGCAACGCTGCAAAAACGCAACGACCGGGATATTCATCAAGACGAAGTGGATAAGCTAGAAGCTGAACTTCAGACCTTACAGCGCAGAATTATTGATGCGGGCGAATCGTCTGTGCTTATCGATGAGGAAAATGAACGTGCTCATTAAGCAACTGGTATTACATAATTTTCGCGTATTTTGCGGCACACACACCATCGATCTGGCTCCCAGAAAGTGCCCGCATGAAGTAAACCCTCGCCCGATAGTGCTATTTGGTGGTTTAAATGGTGCAGGGAAAACGTCTATTTTGTCAGCGATTCGACTGGCACTGTATGGGCGTTTAGCATTTGGCCCGGCAATGCAGCAGCAGGAGTATGTTGAACAACTCGGTGCGCTAGTGCACAACGGGACGTATACCATGGAGCACCCGGATGAGGCCGCAGTAGAACTAACGTTTACCTACAACCAAAACGGCCATGAGACTGAATTCACCGTCACGCGTAGCTGGAAGAAAGGAAAGAAAGATCGTCTCTCTTTGCAGCAGGATGGACAACCGCGTAGTGAACTCAGTTATGACCAGTGCCAGGGATTTTTGAATGAATTAATTCCTCACGGTGTTGCCGATCTTTTCTTTTTTGATGGAGAGAAGATTGCAGAGCTGGCGGAAGATGAATCCGGCAATATTCTGCGTACAGCGGTGCGTCGTTTGTTGGGACTGGATCTGATTGCCAGACTGCAAAATGATCTGATGATTTTTGTCAAACGCCAGCAAACCGCCCAATTGGGTGGCTCCCAGCAACAGCAGATTGAAGTGCTTGAGGCAAAGATTAAAACTCTTGCCGGTCAGGCGGAGAAATTGTTGGAAGAGGCCGATTTCGTCAACTCGCGGATTGAATTTTTATCCCAGGACATTATTCGCCATGAGGGATTGTTAAATGCACAGGGTGGCGCATTTGCCCAGACCAAAGCACAGGAAAAACAGAAAGTTGAAACGCTGTTAAAAGAAAAAGAACGTCTGGAAAAAGTGTTACGACAGGAATGCGATGGATCGTTGCCCTATGCGCTCGCGCCTGATACATTGTCGCGGTTGCTGGAAAAAATTGCTAATGAAGCACAGATCAAGCAGGCGAAAAATTTTGAGACGGAGTTAAATCAATTTTTAACGCAACTCAAAAATGATATCGCGTTCCGTTCCAGCAGTGAGAGTAGTACCAGAGCCATTGCTACCGAAGCTATTACCAATAATTTGGACGCATATATGGCAGCCAAACCAAAAGGTGATTTGCTGTTTGATATTTCTGAACGTGAAGCCGGTATGCTCCAGCAGTCCATTGAGCAGGACAGCAAAAAAGCATGGCAGCGTTTTGATATGTATCGCCATCAATTAGCGGATATTGAACAACAACTGGAGCAGGCCGCAGCTAATATAGCTCGTGCCCCGGAAGACGAGCAGTTAATGGATCTCTTTGCAGCATTACGCGAGCTCGACCACAAGCGTGAGAAACAGCGGCAAAAATACCGCTTACTGCTGGAAGAGGCTAAACGGACGAAACAGCAGCAACTGGACTGTGTTCGTCAGGTACAGAAAGCACACGACATCATCCGTAGCCAACATGGTTTGAGCAGCGCATTTAAAAATGCACAGGAGACCATTAACCTTCTCGATTATTACAGCGATGTACTAACGCAGGCGCGAGTGAAAAAATTATCTGCTAACTTTGAAATTGCCTACCACAAGCTGGCTCGTAAAGAGGATTTACAGCTTAATGCGCACATAAATCCACAGACATTTGATGTTGAACTGGTGGATGAGAAGGGTTCTGTGATTAATCGCAAGCTACTTTCTGCGGGTGAAAAACAAATTTATGCGATTGCCATTCTTGAGGCGCTGGCAAAAACCTCTGGGCGTGATTTCCCGGTGATTATTGATACGCCGTTAGGGCGTCTGGATTCTCAGCACCGGGATAAGTTGATTAATCATTATTTCCCGGAGGCCAGCCATCAGGTTGTGCTGCTATCAACCGATACTGAAGTGGATGAGCGTTATTTCGTCGATCGACTGCGTGATGATATTTCTCATGCTTATGAGATTGTGTTTAATGCGCATACCAAATCATCTGTGCTGAAACCTGGCTATTTCTGGGAATTAACCAAGGAGGCTGTCTGATGCTCCCGAATCGAATGGTGCTTAGTCGTCAGACTGAAGACCAGCTCAAGAAGTTAAAAGGATATACTGGGATTACGCCAAATATCGCTGCTCGACTGGCATTTTTCCGCTCAGTGGAGAGTGAGTTTCGCTATTCGCCTGAGCGGGATAGTAAGAAGCTGGATGGCTCGCTAGTGCTGGATAAAATTACCTGGTTGGGTGAGACATTACAGACTACAGAATTGGTATTGAAGATGCTCTATCCGCAGATGGCACAGAAGGATATGATTAAGGCATGGGCGGCACATGTTGAGGATGGGATTGCTGCATTGAGAAACTATCGTAACCTTAAGAATCTAGTCCAAGCCTTGTAATTTTTCAATGACACCTACCAATCGATGGTAGGTGTCATCATAAAAATAATTTATACGCTTATGTAACTCATTATTTCTTTATATATAAATACTGAATTCTTCGAAACCGCATCAATCCCTGAAAAAAACTCTTCAGGGATATCAACATCACTCAATACTTTCGTATATTGCTTTTTATCAATTATCTCCCCATAATTGATAATCCTGTCATCGATAAATTTATTATATATATCTCTAAGGACTCTAATCAAAGCAATAAATCCCACTGTTTTATTTAAAACAGAGTTTTTGTTATTACTATCCCAACTCTCAGGCCATTTATCTTGTACAGACAAGAAGAAATTGTAAATATTCATTGCGATAACTGAATCTTCTCCGTCAATAAAGCTCTTCCTAAAGGGAAGCTTCCTAAAGCTCTCATTATTATTATCAGGAAGGTTTTTATCTTTTAGCCCAATAAAATTCTTTTTCCTACCCAAAAGAATATCTCGATCCAGTCCCGGCTGTTTAGATATCGTCCATTTAACTAAATTATCAACAAAGGCAGCTTGGGTGATCAGTTCTGTTTTCACACCAGGTGTTTTTACTCCGAGACGCTTTATTCTTTTATAAAACGGAGAGTCACTTTTTGAGTTTAATAGAACAGCTATCTGATGTGCTGTTTTAGTGGGATTCCTTGCTAAAGCAAGAGACTCAAGATCGTATACTAAGCTTTTATTGACCTTTGTTTGATTCTGATTAACCATTGTAAATACTTGAGACTGCGTATGTAAATCCGCCTCAACGAATATAGTCACCAATACTTCAAAATCAACTTTTTCATTATTCTGAGATGTAAAACAAAAATCTGTATCTTCGAAGCCAGCAAGCCTATGTTGCCCATCAAGTATTTTTGCTATTTTTCCCTTATCTTTATTCCCATAACTAATAGATAAGTTCTCACCATCCAAATTAATAAACTTAGCATCAATAGCAACAATTATAGAATTAGGAAACGTTGCATCTACTGACTGTATATATTCTGCAATTTTCTTAACTCGGCTACTATTCAGCTCTCTCTGAATGCCAAGGTAAGATTCAAAATCATCATTATTTTGTTCTTTTTCCATACGCCTAACATCTGAATAAGATATTTCATACAGATCACGAGCTTTCATCACACAACAGTAGAATTCACCAATAGGCTGTGAAACTCTCAAGTATTTATTATTTATAATATTCATGTCTCACTCTCTCTCCATCAATGAATCAAAGCTATTGACCAAGCTATCTTGTTGGTTCTTATTAATTAAATTAGCATCGAGTCTCAATGCGTGGTCTTGCCAGACACTGTAATACCAGACAATTATTGTTGCTATCACAACGCCTATTCCTACGTAGGTCGCAGCAGCATCAGGAATACTCATTTTTTTTGACAAGACATCTTCCATTCGTACAAAACTAAAAGTTAAAGCACCAACCACAAGTGACAAAAACGCAAAAATACAAATAATTACACTCGGCAGATCTTCCTTTTTACGTAATTTTTTATGTGCATAAGGAGCTAAAAAAGCGGAAGTATAGAGGAAAACTTCACCATAGCTAAAATTTGATATCAGAGAATCATACAGGCTCTTTTCAGACCAACAGGTAGTAACTATTGCTCCCAAGAAAACTGGCAAAAAAGAAGCAATAACTATAATCAAAAACTCAATACTAGCTCGCCCCCAATGTTTTGCCCCTTTCCAGGTTTTTTTTATCCATATATTCATAATTAGCATAACTCCCAAAACGCTCGATCACGCATCTTCTTCACCCGCTTATCCCCATCCACATACAGGCTAAAATGCTTCTCAAGCTGCCGAATCTGCCCCATCAAAGACTCCTGCTCACCTTTATCATCGACGTTAAATACCGCCTTAATATCTGCATTCCTAATCTCAGAAACACGATGGATCACCCATGTTAAAATATAGGAAGCATAATTATTTCCCCCGGTCTTAAAGTGAGTGATCTCCTGCGTTGACAGGATCGCACCTACGCCATACTCACGGCCTTCTTTAAGGATCTTACGGAGGCTGGAAAAATCCTGACGCATAAAGTTATCGGCTTCGTCCACCAGAATCATTTTGGTAAGCTGACGATAATCCCCCCGCACCACCGGTTTACCGCGTTTTTGCATCTGTGCGTAAAACAGATCCAGCGTGAGCGCGACCACCAGATTTTGCACTTCTGGGGGGTAGCCAGCCAGCTCAATTACGGTGACACCCTCAATCAATTCGTACAAGCTGGTCATCTTCTCCGGGATGGTCTCGAATATCTTGTAACGCGCAAGTTTAGAAAGTGCTGCGTAAAGCGAATCTTCTTCAACCTTTTCCTGATCAAGGAAGCGCTGCCATACATCTTCAATTGTCGGCGCAGTCCTTGACCATGTTGTCGGATCTTCCGGCAAAATACCTGCAGCTTCGTAGCATTCTAAGATTAGATTTTCTAATTTTAGCTGCTGCTTATGGCCCAACCCATAGGCTTTTGCCATCGTTTCGGATAGTCCACCAGCGGTATGGATTGGTAGCATTGGCGTGTCACCAAACAGAGACAAGGGGTTGTAAGGCAGCTTAAATAATTTGTACTTTTTGGCCCCTGTAGCATCAAGAAAAGCCTCATCCACATAGTCTGATTTGTAGTCGAAGATCAGCAAACCAATAGGTTTACCTTCAACGTTACAGGACTGATTACGCATCAACTGTGTGACCAGCGATTTAGTAAACTGGGTTTTACCGGTGCCCATCGTTCCAATAATGCCGGTATTGGTATTCATGAACTTCGCGGTGTTGGTTGGCTCCCAATGTAATGGGCTCTGACGAGCAGCATCATGACCAAACAGGATCTGTAATGGAGTATCGCTAATATCAGGTGTCACCACCGGTACAGCAGGCTGTAACGACTCCGACTCAGGTTTCGAAATGGACTGTGCAGCAGTCGGCGTTGTGACTTCTACCACGACTTCGGGTTGTGACGGACTGGCATCACACTCAGGCTCAAGCCGGTATTTTTCCGGCACCCGGTAACGTTCCGCCAACGGTGGTTCATCCCCCTGCGCCGCAATCAACGAAGGCAGCAGTGAATAAGGGATTTCTATCTGTAAAATATTCTCCGCTGTCTCTTTATAAGAGAGATCGAAGCAGGTTGCACTGTCCACATGTGCCACGACGAAGCCGTCCACATAGTCGGCCAACTCACCTAACTGATAGTCGCCCGTTAACCACCATTCACGTCGATCCAGCAAGGGAGCCAGTTTGTTGCTGTCCAGCACACCGTACACACGCAGTTTCTCCACCTGCATCAGCACCTGACGAATAAAGAGCGCCCGGTACAATTGTGATGCCAGCGTTTGTGGTTCCAGAATGTCCTGCTGTAAGTAGCGTTTCAACTCACGAGCCTGTTGGCCTGCATAGCTGTAGTCCGGTCGCGCCCCGGTTTTAACTTCCAGCGGCAACAGATAGAGGCGGTCTTCTTTGAATCCCACAAAGAGCACATCATCAGAGATCGCGCCGTTACGATAACCCTGTAAATTTCTCGATAAATCAGTCTCTTTCATTTTCAGCCCGACATTGCCGGACACGCGAATCATTTCGGCCACCGATAGCGGAATCCAGCAAATATCGGACTGGTGCAGCATGGATTGCACAAATTTGTACGCGCCTATAATGCCGTGTTTCTCTTTACGCTCTCTTTCACTGGAACGCAGCATTTTCAGCAGCCATTCGCCATTAAAGGCGTTAAATTCAGCCAGCAAATTCTGACTGTCAACAGCAGGTTGCCCTGACTGATTTCCGGTCTGGAGCAACCGCAGGAACAAATCAACCTGCTTCGTGACAGTGACGGCATCGTAGCCTGCGCAACTGGTGTACTGGTCAGAATAGTGGATAAGCACCACATCTTTCTGACTGGTGAAAAAGTCGAGGGTGACTTTTGGATCAATGATGGTGGTCCAGAGCGCACTGTTGTAGGAGTAATTGAGCAGCTGTTTAAAATTACCGCTCACAGCCAGGCCGATCCCTTGTCCATGATACTGACTGTTGCTTTGACGTGCGGGTTGCCACAGGCAGCCGATTAGTCGGGCAAGACGCAGGGCGCAGTAAGACTCAGTCTCCACATCACGAAGTCCAAATGCGGTAAAGTAAGCATCCCCCTGCGTTTCGGCACCTTCCCCAGCTATCAATCCATGACACAATACCCCGCTGGACGCATCTTCAATGCGGATCTGGCGGCAATCCACAGGTGCTGTATTAGTGAAAAATGCCAGATGTGCATAGGCCAGTTTGTCACTGTCTGACGGCAGGACAAACTTGCTGAACGTTAACCGGCTACGCAGCAGGTCAATCAGCATATCAGCTTCCGCCCGCCATACGCCGCTGTTCAGATCGAGATCGTTTTTAAGCTGCTCATAGCTACCACTTTCAGCAAAGTGATCAAACATATTGGGTAGCAAACGTTCATCGTAGCAGTTCACATGAACCGAAATAGAGTGCTCTTTTTCTTGCTTAAAATATTCAACTAATCCCAGAAACAGTTCTTTAGCATTCCCTTGATTAATGGCATTGATAATCAACGAGCTGTTTTCAGCGCTCTGGAACAACCGGGCGTAAGCGTCTGTGAACTCATTGAGTTTGTCTTTTACCAGACGTTTAACGTAGTCATGGCTGACCTGCCGCTGAGGAACCGCATCAATCCAGAAGCGGTTTTCCTCCACCGGCTGTAGTTGCGCGTATTCATGCTCACTGTGGTAAACAAACGGCATTAAGCCGGAAACCATCAGGCGATCGAGAGTAATCGGTGGTAGTGTGGAAAATGAAGCCGAATCGTGCTGTTCCGACTCCGCAACGACAGTTTCTGCCAGTTGTAGATGGTACGCCAGCACTAATGGGTGCAGTGGTGAGAGACGCTCATGGCTATCATTGCAGCAGATCCCCAGATGCAGAAGACGTTTCTCGTGCGCTGTCAGCGCTCTGCTCTGGCCGATTTGCTGGAGTGACTGCTCAAACGTAGTAACAATGTAGCTGACCAGTGTGCGATATTCCGCTGACCACGACACCAGACTCGGTAGGGTGTGACGACGATGATAGTAGGCAAATAACTGCTCATAGGCGTTATGGAGGTCGGGGTAGCTGGCAAGAAGTTCCTCCAGCGCAAACTCACTATCGTCACTTCCCGTACCCAGCAGACGTTGCTCAATTAATGAGGCTTCCATTATCAACAACTGCTGGCGTACACCGACGACCTTGTGTTCAGTATTATCGAGTATGATGCGCCCTTTTAGTCGATTCCAGGTTGCATTGCCCTCTTCTTTGAACAACTTATTGAAACGACTTTGGTCAAAAAGCAACGGTAACGTTAGCCCTTCCTCTGCTCCCGGCCCCTCGATGTTAAACGACAGACGGGAATCACCGGAAACGAGCGAAAACTGAACCAGGTCACTTTGATTTGCCAGCGTCTCAAAATTCACCTGAGCATAATGCTGGCAGTCGATGTCTTCGCTCTCGTCATCCAACGTACAGGTAAGGTTGCCAGACTCGGCAATACGCAGCGTGTTATCTTCCAGTTGCAGGGTTATTTGATCTTTACCTGGCTCAACGCGGTAGCAGTGCTGAATATCGTTTAGCCAGAATTGCCCTTGTTCGACCAACAACAGGCGAAATTTATACTCTTCAGCTGAATTATTGCGGTTGGTCAGTTCGAGACTGAAGAAGCAGGGATGCCCGTCAAAAGGCACCGACGCCATAATGCGGGAAGTCTTGCCGCCCGCCCGGCTGGTGCGCCAGAAAGATGCATTCTTTAACTGGCGATTATGGGCAATCTTTATCTGGTTATCTTGAAGATCATTACCTTGGAAACTGAATTCCAGCTCAGCCTTTGATTGCCCTGGCTGCACCTGCACCAGCAGGCTGATGTCTCGTTTGCCTGCCTTACTGGCGCTTTTCGCCCGTTGCCAAACCTCGCCGTTTTCGACGGAGACATTCTCCAGTACCAGTTTTTGTTCACTATTCTGTTCTTTCTCTTTCCTGTAGTCGGAGAAATCGAGCTCACGCCAGTCATCTTTATCGTAAAAATGCTCCTGAATGAATTTTGAACTAAACTCAGGCAGCACATTCTCCAGCTGTCCACTGTAGCGTTCAACACTATCTTCTATCTGGCGATATAATTTCCGGTTTTCACTCAGTCGGGTGCGTAGCTGCTTCTGGCTATAATTCAGTAGTTCATCATCTTTAAACAGATGAAGCTCGGAGAAATCCAGATTGCCATCATCCAGCAAGCGATACAGCGACGAGAAACCAAATACGGTCGCGCCTTCATCCAGTACCGTCGCCAGTTGATCCTCCAGCAAACAGCGGGACAATTCCGAACGGTTACTATTAGTAGTAATGAGCTTGTCCAGTTGATGACAGAAAGTTTGTGGGTACCAAATAGCATCCGGTGCCGCCACGTCTTTCGTGCTGTTAATCAGGGTATCGAGCATACTGTTGTGAATAATCAACAGCGCTGTTTGGGCAAAAACGCCGCTGCGCCCTGCAACTTCATCGCGCAAATGAGAAATGTAGTTTTCTGTGAATGCTGGAGCCTCGGCTCCGTGCAGTACAGGAATAAGCTGAACACCATTGCAGGGGAGGCAATCAATATATTGCCCTGGCGTAATTTCCAACTGATTGCCGTCCGCCAGAGAGACGAATGCTTCCCAGAGTTTTAGGGCATTATCGGGATCGGGAGATTTGAACTGGTAGCGCTCGCCGGGCTGAATGATGCCACCTACCCATTTAATAAAGGTTTTTGCCAGATAGGTTTCATACTGTTTTACGGACATACACGGCGTCTCCACTATCACTCATTCGCTCTACATTTCCCATGCGTTCATAAAACGCCACCAACGTTTGCGCCGACTGGTTATCCAGATAAAAACCGCGCTGTTCAAAACCACGCAGCAGTTCGTGCAGGCGGAGTTTGTCATTTTTGCCTATGGTGAGATTGGTCAGTAACAGAAGACGATCCTGATTCAGCACCAGCACTTTCCCTGCACGACCACGAACCTGAATAAAGTCAGTGCAAATCTGGCTCTCAAGCTCATTAATGTAGTCTCGGTTCACTCTTGCTCTATCAGATCTTTTATTCTGAAACTGTCCAACAGCAACTGATTTTAGCTGCTTAAAGGCCTCATCCAAGTTTGCAGCTCGTTCGCAAACCTGAAGTTCGCGCTCGACAATAAACTCCTGCAAGTAATTGTTAAGCGAATTTAGTACCTTTGTTGAATCTGAGTAATTGAGACAATCTTGATAAACCTGCCATAGCGGGCGTTTGGGTTGCCCTTTGTGCTTTTTATCATTCCACTGTAAAACTTCCAGCGCAGAGAGCATCGGGAAAAGATTTTTACTATGCCGAGCAAAAAGCTTGTAACCATAGGTTTGCACACCTTCCCGTTCTGCACTGGCTTTTTCCGAGTCAAGGATGAAAAAAAGGGATTTGCTTTGCGGTTCCCCTTTTTGCCAATTGTCTAGATTGAGCGCAAGTTGAGCGCACCAGCTAAAAGCATACAATCGCAAAGTATTGGCTAGTTCCTGTAGAAGATATTGTGGATATTCCGCTAGAAATGCCAAATCGGACTGAAAACATTTCGCAATAAAGGGAAGATAAGATTGTTCTTTGGTAAATGGACTTTCACCAGGAAACTCATATACTTTTTCATCAAGCTTATTCAAAAGTTGCTTTTCGATAAAATTCAGCTTATCCGGCATTGGATAGTTGAGATTAAAATCCCCCATCAAATTAGCGAAGAGAGCTCCAAGACGCTTATCGGCTGCAGAACCAGAGTTTATTCTTTCATTGTTAAGCTGGGATTGAAACAATAAAAACATAGGAGAAACACGAAAAATATCGTGATTCGAAAAATACATTCGTTCCAAGACGGCCCAGAAATCTGGTTCATCGATTATTTTTTCAAAATGGGCTTTGCAATCATCTCTGAATTGTTCAATCCCGTAAGACTCTTCGATTTTATGTTTCAAGGAATAACTTAGTACCAAACCAGTCACTATTTGCCAGTTAATATTATTATTTTTATTTCGTATAGGAAGATAGCTAGGTTGTGGATTATTTTTCCTTACTTCCAAGATCTCTGAAATAGGATACATTCTGTTACCCCTCCATTCCGCTAATAGAGATCATATCGTCATCCAATCTTGCACTATAAACTCGGCGCATACCATCATAAAATCTTATCTCAGTACTGAGCTTGATCTTATCAGAAACTAAATCAATAATTCCGTCTAATAGAACAATAGCATTTTTATCGTATTTATTCGGACGATAACCATTATTTAACTTTTTCAATAATTCGAATAGGTTAAGTCCGATACGGATGGGGGGTAATGGATCCTCACCCACTTTTAAATGAACATCAAAGCCATTAGGATGAGCAGTATGTTTACTACGGATAGCGTCCCAGTCAGGCTTCAGCGCTACTGGCGCAGTTATTTTAACCCCGCCAAATTCCCCCAAAAAAAATTCGTCTTTATGCTTACTCAACTCCGGCGCTTTACGGTTTGCATAGCGCTGGATACCAGCGATAAGTTCAGAGGTGTAAAAGCGATTCAGTGATCTTTTTTGCTCCAGATCTGCTGTGTAATTTCTATGTAAATGCCAGATTTCTGAGTAATGTTCAAACAACGATTCGTTAAAAAACGCGGAAAATCTCCGATGATAATCATTACCCAACGACTCGTGCTGCAATAGCCAGAAAAGCCGGATCAAGGAGGTTGCGTCACCAGGCTTAACGCACTGACGATCAAACTTAATGTGTAACGGCTCAAGTGCGGCTAAAAAATCTTCGAGCTCAGCATCAACCAGTCTCAGTTCATAGCGCAAAACAAACTGATCAAGTTCATAAGTGTGCAATCTGGCGGGATCAAAATCGGAAACTTTTTTAATCAGATCATTTTCTGCACCAGTGAAGAGGTTATCAAACAAGTAGCCAGGCCCCATCAGCAGATGATGCAAAAAATCCAGCAGCGTTCGGGTCGTTACAAATTGGTCTTTAATTAGTCGCGCTTTAAAGAGTTGCGTAATTAATATATTCTGCACGCCTGGCATGCAAAGCAATTTAAAATTTGCGACCTCCTTTAGATCCGGATTAATTGACTCATCGCGCCGAAAAATAAACTGAAATAAATTATTATCATCATCCCGAGTTAAATTATCTAATAAGGCCTTAATAAATGATGAATATTGTTTATTTTCGTCAAACTGGAATTTAGGGTAATGTTCAAAATCAAAAAAAGAACAATTCTCGTTACGGTAAGGACGGCTTGCATCCTGCTGCCCTGATAAAAATGAGTCAATTGCAGACCGGATCACCCTGTGGTATTCAGCGCCTTCTCGGGCAAAGTTAGCGAGCATTCCGGTGTTGATGCCAATGAGCAATGGAGATGACTGCTGATGATGATTAGCAAATAATTCATTCAAAGCATCAATGGCTGATTGTCGAGGGGCAAAGCTATGAGTGGCATCCAGATGGAAAATAAATCGCCGCTGATAACGCGGATCTGACTGACAGCGGGTTAAAATTTCGGACTTTCCATCCCCGCTACTGCCGCACAAAAAAATGATTTCACCGGGTTTAGCAACATCCAGATAGCGTTGTAATTCGGTTTCAATTTCTTGTTTAACAAAGAGTTGCTCCTTTAACTGATCGAACTCATCCTTCTGACGGTGTGTCACGGTGGTGACGGAAAACGAAGATGACTTCGCAAGTACACCCAACGCTTTACGTAATGTAATTGCGCTCATAACTTCATGTTCTCTAAAGTAGGAATACACCTATTCTATAAAAGCTACCCACTGATATCTATAGGCTCTTTGACAAATTCATTACGAGCAATTTCAAAATTGTGTATTTTCCTTTCCGTCCACGAAACACATCCAGAGATGGCGGGTCAAGTCCATCCATCAACCAGCTTCACTTTGGAAGCTGGTTGATGGGTTGTATATTAATTAAACATATACACTAAATATTACCACGATTGACTTTTGCATAGTCAAACGGCGTAATCCCACTCTCCCGATTCCCATCCAGAAAGTCAGCCCACCATTGCAGCATCAGTTTGCGTTCATCTAGATGCTCTGCTTTATGAATGTAAGCCGCACGTACTAAGTTACGTTCCATATGGCTCATTTGCCGCTCTACAGCATCCCTTGACCACAGCCCTGACTCAATCAGCGAGCTACATGCCATAGTCCTGAAGCCATGCCCACAAACCTCCACCTTAGTGTCATACCCCATAACACGCAGTGCCTTATTCACCGTGTTTTCACTCATCGGTTTACGAGGGTTATGATCGCCAACGAAAACAAAATCACGCTCGCCACTAAACTTGTGAACCCGTTTCAGAATTTCTAATGCCTGGCGAGACAGCGGTACTAAGTGAGATGTACGCATTTTAGAACCACGTTGCGAATGCTTAACACCTTCTATAGCTTCTCGTTCTGCCGGGATTGTCCACATTGCCCTTTCAAAATCGATCTCGGGCCAACGGGCAAAGCGCAACTCGCTGGAACG
>Ga0308166_1003203_pt1 | contig 14142 bp, 11 predicted proteins | sample PhyCR2_2_FD_202137 | JGI IMG/M metagenome (GOLD analysis project Ga0308166, IMG submission 202137) | Phyllosphere microbial communities from UC Gill Tract Community Farm, Albany, California, United States - DLSLCC.R2 | ecosystem: Host-associated > Plants > Phyllosphere > Unclassified | place... | reverse complement strand
ATTCCACAAATCTCCACCGGCGACATGCTGCGTGCTGCTGTCAAAGCCGGCACCGAGCTGGGCCTGATCGCCAAGAGCGTGATGGACAGCGGCGGCCTGGTCTCCGATGATCTGATCATCAACCTGGTCAAGGAACGTATCAGCCAGGAAGATTGCGAGAACGGCTTCCTGTTCGACGGTTTCCCTCGCACCATTCCCCAGGCTGAAGCCTTGGTGAAGGCGGGTGTTGAGTTGGATGCGGTGGTTGAAATCGCCGTAGAGGACGAAGAAATCGTCCAGCGTATTGCCGGTCGTCGCGTTCACGAGGGTTCGGGCCGCGTTTACCACATCGTCTACAACCCGCCGAAAGTTGCAGGCAAGGACGATGTCACCGGTGAAGACCTGGTGCAGCGTAAAGACGACACCGAAGAAACCGTGCGTCATCGCCTGTCGGTCTATCATTCCCAGACCAAGCCGCTGGTGGACTTCTACCAGAAGCTGTCCGCTGCCCAAGGCAAGCCGAAGTACAGCCATATCCCGGGCGTGGGCTCGGTAGAAGCCATTACCGCCAAGGTGATGCAAGCACTGAGCTGATCCCGCCATCAGCTTTGCGTACAACGGCCCGCTTGCGGGCCGTTGTTGTTTATACTGGCGCACTTTTTTCCCGATTTGGACACCCACACCGATGAGCACCCTGCTGGCCCTGGACACCGCGACTGAAGCTTGCTCCGTTGCCTTGCTGCACGATGGCAAGGTAACGAGCCACTACGAGGTGATCCCGCGCCTGCACGCGCAGAAGTTGCTGCCGATGATCAAGCAGTTGCTCGAAGACGCCGGTACCACCCTGGCTGCCGTGGATGCCATCGCCTTTGGCCGCGGCCCCGGTGCCTTTACCGGTGTGCGTATTGCCATCGGCGTGGTGCAGGGCCTGGCCTTTGCATTGGAGCGTCCGGTATTGCCGGTGTCCAACCTCGCCGTGCTGGCCCAGCGCGCATTGCGTGAACATGGCGCCACGCAAGTGGCGGCGGCAATTGATGCGCGCATGGATGAAGTCTATTGGGGTTGCTACCGCGAAACTGCCGGTGAAATGCGTCTGGTGGGCGTGGAGGCGGTGCAGCCGCCAGAAGCGGCAGGGTTGCCGGCTGATGCCAGCGGTGAGTGGTTCGGTGCCGGCACCGGCTGGGGTTATGGTGAACGCATCGACGTGCATTTGGCAGGGCAGGACGCTGCGATGTTGCCCCATGCCGAAGATCTGCTGGCGTTGGCACGTTTTGCGTTCGAACGCGGCGAGGCGATCCCGGCGGATCAAGCGGCACCGGTTTACCTTCGCGATAAAGTGGCGCAGACAAAGGCCGAGCGCGGGATTATTTGACGTCAAAAATGGGCGCATTCGACTGCAAATTTCGCCAATCGTCAGAATTTGCCGCGGTTTTTAAACCTTTTACAAATTATGTGTTCTAGTTATCACCAGAGCATTTGCGCACTACGGAAAGTGCCGCTAAATTGCCATCATTGATACCGAGTCTGCATGTATGCGTATAGACGGCTTCTCCTCACAGTCCTACCCTCTCAAGCGTAAGCCGCGCAAGGCGAACGTGACGGTAGATGATTCGGTCGAGGATTCGCCGGACTTCATCGAAGTCCACTCTGAGTCGACCTCCCGCGCCGAAAGTGCTGGAGGCGCCCGTACCAGCGGCGTTCCCGCCCGTCAGCAAGACATGGTCTTCCCCCGCTCCATGAGCAAAAGCGTTGCCACCGCCTTGGCCAGCTACCTGACCACTGCCGGCTTTGTCGAATGGGATATGGAAGTGCTGGGTCTCGACATTCATATCTGATGGGTTTGCCTTATTACATTGGTTGCCCGTCCTGGAGCGAAAACGCCTGGCGCGAGTACCTGTACCCGGTGGAGGCCCGTTCCAGCGATTACCTCGGGCTCTATTCTCAAGTCTTCAATGCGGTTGAAGGCAATACCACGTTTTATGCTCGACCTTCGGCCGCTACGGTGCAGCGCTGGGCCGAGATCATGCCGGCTGACTTTCGCTTCACCGCCAAATTCCCAGGGGATATCAGCCACGCGGGTGATTTGCGCGAGCAATTGCCCGCGGCAGAGAGTTTTGTCAGTTTGATGAGCCCTTTGGGTGAGCGCGTTTCGCCGTTGTGGCTGCAGCTCTCAAAAGGGTTTACCCCGCAGCGCCTGGCCGAACTGGCCGGTTTCCTCGATGGCATTGATCGGCCATTGGCCGTGGAAGTCCGGCACGAGCAGTTCTTCGCCAAGGGAGACGCCGAGCGTATGCTCAACCGCCTGTTGCGCGATCGTGGCGTCGAGCGCATCTGCCTCGACCCTCGCGCCTTGTTCAGTTGTACGTCAACCTCGGCGGCAGTGCTGCACGCCCAATCCAAAAAGCCCAGGGTGCCACCGCGCCCGGCGGCGCTGACCCGGTTTCCCCAGGTGCGCTTCATCGGGCATCCGGAGCTGGAGGCCAATGACCCCTTCCTGATCCCGTGGGTGGAAAAAATCGCCAGTTGGATCGAAGAGGGACGCACGCCGTACATATTCCTGCACACCTCGGACAACCGCCTCGCGGCACAACTGGCGTTGCGCTTTCATGCCCAGCTGATGGCGCGCCTGCCCGGCCTGCCGCCGCTGCCCACCCTGCATCGAGAGCCCGTTGCGCAGCAACTGGGGTTACTCTAGGGGGCGTTCTCAATTAGTTTCCCCGTCGCGCCGGGGAAACTAATTGAGAACGCCCCCTAGACATCAGATTTTTCAAGGATTGAGCCGTGGGTTCGATAAAAGTGCTGGGCCTGCTGTTGCTGCTGGCGGGCGCTTTCGCGCTGGGCGTCTGGCGTGGCTGGGTGCCGATGCCGGCTGAGTGGAACCCCTGGGCACCCCTGGATGTGCGCGCCAGCCCCAACCTGCTCACGCGCTACAAGCTTAGCCGTTTGCAGGATGATCCGGCGCTGTGTGACCAGGTCTTGAAAACTGCCGGCCTGCGGGTGAGCCGTCAGGCGGATACCGCTGCCGATGCGGCGTGCCCGTTGCGCAATGTCCTGCGTGTGCAGGGTGCTGAGGTGGCTCTGAGCAGCAGCTTTCTGGCCAGTTGCCCCCTGGCTGTGGCGTTCGCGTTGTTCGAGCGTCACAGCCTGCAACCGGCGGCCCAGGCAGTGTTCGGTCAGGCGGTGAGTCGGGTCGAGCATTTGGGCAGCTTTGCCTGCCGTAATGTTTACAACCGTGCCGACGGGCGCCTGAGCCAACATGCCTCGGCCAATGCCTTGGATATCGCCGGGTTTCGCTTGGCCGACGGGCGCAGCATCAGTGTGGTGAAGGATTGGTCGGGGGAGGGCGACAGTGCGCGTTTCCTGCGCTTGGTGCGCGATGATGCCTGTGATGATTTCAACGTGGTGCTGAGCCCGGACTACAACGCGGCTCACCGCAACCATTTTCATCTGGATATGGGGCGATGGTGGGTGTGTCGCTGAGGCTTAAGCGGCCAGGCGCAGGTTGTGGGTCACCAGTGGGCGCGCCCAGTAGTAGTCGAAATCCAGCGCCTTCTGTTGCGCCATCAGTTCTTCTTCGGGGTATGGCTCGGCAGCCGGTGGCAACAGGTCCAGTTCGAACTCGGCAATCGGCAAGTGCAGTGGGCGTGGCTCGGGGGCCGGGCCGGGCTCTGGTAGCGGTTGGCCGGCGTTCAGCACAATCGGGCGGACCCAACCGCTGTCGAAGTCCTGCTGGCGCTGCTGGGCGACGAGTTCTTCTTCCGGGAAGGGTATCGGCGCCGGTGGCAGCAACTCGGTTTCGAATTCGGCAATCGGCAGGAACAGCGGCTCAGGCGGGGCAATCTCGGTGTCTTTCACATCGCACTCACGCTGGGTGAGGATCTGCGAGAGCATGTCGGCGCCTTCGCCGGGTTCGACCGAAGGGTCGGCAGGAGCCGGCGCCTTGGCGGCCAGCGCCTGCGGCGTTTCCCCGAGCTGTTCGGCCAGCGCCCGGGCGAAGAAGTCCTGCCACACATGACTCACCCCGGCCAGCGCTTGAGTATTGCGCAGGCCGTAGTGGTTGTGGGTCGGCAGTACACCGATGGTTGGGGGAAGAATGTCTGACATTTTTCTCGGTCGACGCTCAGCTCTGGCAAAATACCTGACTGTTGTTTTTATCGGCCGCTGTTTGCCGATCCTTAATATTTTTGAGCGTAGCGATTGATGAACGAACAACCAGCGGCCAGCCGCATCCAGGTCGAGGCGTTGGCCGATAGTTTCCAGGCCTGCGCCGAGCAGTGGGCTTCGCTGCTGGGCTTGCCTTTACAGGTGGCGGATGCGGATTTTTCCCTGCAAGTGGGCGAGCAGGGCCTGCAATTGCAGCAGCTTGGGCCCGATGCGCCGGGGCCGGTGCGGGTCGACTTTGTCGAAGGCGGCGCGGCGCACCGGCGTTTATATGGCGGTGGCAGCGGGCAAATGATCGCCAAGGCCGTGGGCATCGCCCAAGGCGTGCGGCCCAAGGTGCTGGACGCGACGGCCGGGTTGGGCAAGGACGCGTTCGTGTTGGCCAGCCTGGGGTGCGAGATGAGCCTGATCGAACGCCAGCCGTTGATCGGCGCCTTGCTCGAAGACGGCCTGGCACGCGCTGCGCAGGATTTTGAAGTGGCACCGATTGTGGCGCGCATGAAACTGCTCAAGGGCAACTCCATCGATGTGATGCTCAATTGGGAGGGCGAGCCGCCCCAGGTGATCTACCTGGACCCGATGTTTCCACACCGTGAGAAAACCGCCCTGGTGAAGAAGGAAATGCGCCTGTTTCGACCGTTGGTGGGCGATGATCCGGATGCACCGGCCTTGCTCGCTGCCGCCCTGGCCTTGGCCAGCCACCGTGTGGTGGTCAAGCGCCCGCGCAAGGCGCCGTGCATTGACGGGCCCAAGCCAAGTCATGCGTTGGATGGCAAATCCAGCCGCTACGACATTTATCCCAAGAAAGCGCTCAAGCCATAAGCTGCAAGCAACAGCACTCATATCCGTGATGCTGCGAGATCCAAATGTGGGAGGGGGCTTGCTCCCGATGGTTACGGTCGGTTGTTGCACCCTACGCTGTTGTCGAGACCGGGCTGCGATAGGCCCGCATAAACAACTTCACCACGTCCTGCACATGCTCTTCTGCCTCCTCTGCGCTCAGTTGCCCGCCGCAGCCGTACAACAGGCGAAAGTTCGCCGTGCCCTTGAGCAGGCAAAAGAAGTGCTCGGCCGCTTTGAAGGGGTGGTCGATGTGTAAGGCACCGCCCTGGTCGATCTTGCCGAGCAGGCGCTCCATGCCTTGCAACATGCGCATGGGGCCGGCTTCGAAGAAGATCCGCGAGAGCTTCACGTCCTGATTGCCGGTGGTCATCATCAGGCGATGCAGGTTCACCGACTCCTCGCTGTTGATCAGCCGATGAAAGCCCCGTGCGATGTTCAGCAATACCGTCTCTACGGGCATGCCTGCGGGGAGCTCGAAATACATCACCGGCAATTGCTCTTCACATTTGGCCACCACCGCCGCGGTGAACAACGTCTCTTTATCGGTGAAGTGGCTGTAGACGGTGAGTTTCGAGACGCCCGCCGCAAGCGCGACGGCATCCATGCTGGTGTTCGCGTAGCCATTGCCCAGGAACAGGGATTTCGCGGCTTCGAGGATTGCCTGGCGTTTTGCCATGTCCTTGGGACGCCCGGGGCTGGCGGTGTTCACAGGATTGTCGGACATTTTCACCTTTAATACTGGACTGGCGAGTTTGGTATTAATAACATACCGGCCAGTATAATTATTCCAAGCTTCATTTGCGAAAGGTCCTTCAGCATGCGCAGCGCGTTCCTGCCCCTTGCTTTGCCTGTCAGCCTGGTCTTTTTATTGGCCGCCTGCGGCCATGAAGAAGCGACCCAGGCCACCGTCCGCCCCGCCATGGTGGTGCAACCGCAGCCCTCGGCACAGGCAATGGACAGCTACCCCGGTGAAGTACGTGCCCGTTATGAGCCGGACCTGGCCTTTCGCATCGGCGGCAAAGTCAGCAAGCGGCTGGTGGAGGAGGGCGAGCGGGTCAAGGCTAACCAGTCACTGGCTGAACTCGACCCCCAGGATGTGCGCCTGCAACTGGAAGCCAGCCGTGCCCAAGTGGCCGGCGCAGAGGCCAATCTGAACCTGGTGCGCGCCGAGCGCGACCGTTACAAGACCCTGATGGACCGTCAGATGGTCAGCCGCTCGCAATACGACAACGCCGAAAACCTCTACCGAGCAGGTGAAGCGCGTCTGAAGCAGATCAAGGCCGAGTTCGACGTGTCGAGCAACCAGGCCGGTTATGCCGTTCTGCGCGCGCCCCAGGACGGCGTGGTCGCCAAGCGTGCTGTCGAAGTGGGCCAAGTGGTCTCGGCGGGCCAGACCGTGTTCACCCTGGCCACCGATGGTGAGCGCGAAGTGCTGATCAGCCTGCCCGAGCAAGGCTTCGGCCGCTTCAAGGTCGGCCAGCCGGTGTCGGTAGAGTTGTGGAGCCAGCCCGAACAGCGCTTCGCCGGACGCATCCGTGAACTGTCACCCGCAGCCGACCCGAAATCCCGCACCTTCGCCGCCCGTGTAGCCTTCACCGGCGGTAAAGTGCCGGCCGAACTGGGCCAGAGCGCGCGCGTATTCATACAAGCCGATGGCGTCATTGCTCTCTCGGTACCGCTGTCTGCTCTCAGCGCGGAGAACGGCGCGTCCTTCGTCTGGCGGGTAAAGCCGGACAACACCCTTGAGCGTACGCCGGTGCGCATTGGCGCGTTCGGTGAAAAAACCGTGCCGGTGCTCGACGGCTTGGCTCCCACCGACTGGGTGGTTGCCGCAGGCGTGCATGTGCTGCATGAGGGCCAGCAAGTGCGCCCTGTGGATCGCTCCAACCGTGTCGTGAATCTGGCGGCCAAGGAGTAATCCCGATGGGTTTCAATCTTTCCGAATGGGCGCTGCGTAATCGCCAGATCGTACTGTTTTTGATGATCCTGCTGGCCGTGGTCGGCACCTTGTCCTACACCAAGCTGGGGCAAAGCGAGGACCCGCCCTTTACCTTCAAGGCCATGGTGATCAAGACCAACTGGCCCGGCGCCACGGCCCAGGAGGTGTCGCGCCAGGTCACCGAACGCATCGAGAAAAAATTGATGGAGACCGGTGAGTACGAGCGCATTGTGTCTTTCTCGCGCCCCGGCGAATCCCAGGTCACTTTCATCGCTCGCGACTCGATGCGTTCGGCGCAAATTCCTGAGTTGTGGTACCAGGTACGCAAGAAAATCAGCGACATCCGCCAAACCTTGCCACCGGATATCCAGGGGCCATTTTTCAACGACGAGTTCGGCACCACCTTCGGCAATATCTATGCCCTGACCGGCGATGGTTTTGACTACGCCGTGCTCAAGGACTACGCCGACCGCATCCAGATTCAGCTGCAACGGGTGCCGGACGTGGGCAAGGTCGAGTTGCTTGGCCTGCAGGACGAGAAGATCTGGATCGAACTGTCCAACCTCAAGCTTGCCACCCTGGGTTTGCCGTTGGCCGCGGTACAGCAGGCGTTGCAGGAACAAAATGCCGTATCGACCGCCGGCTTTTTTGAAACCCAGAGCGAGCGTGTGCAGTTGCGCGTGTCGGGCAATTTCAAAACCGTGGAGCAGATTCGCGACTTCCCGATTCGAGTGGGCGATCGCACCTTTCGTATCGGCGACGTGGCCGATATCCATCGGGGCTTCAACGACCCACCGGCACCGCGCATGCGTTATATGGGCGCGGACGCCATCGGCCTGGCCGTGGCCATGCGCGACGGTGGGGATATTCTGGTACTGGGCAAAGCTCTTGAGAGTGAATTCGCACGCCTGCAAAAGAACCTTCCTGCAGGCATGGAGCTGCGCAAGGTGTCGGACCAACCGGCAGCGGTGAAGACCAGCGTCGGCGAATTCGTCCAGGTGCTCGCCGAGGCATTGGCCATTGTATTGCTGGTGAGTTTTTTCTCCCTCGGTGTGCGCACCGGCATGGTGGTCGCCCTGGCGATCCCGCTGGTACTGGCGATGACCTTTGCCAGCATGTATTACCTGGGCATCGGCCTGCACAAGATTTCCCTTGGCGCTCTGGTGCTGGCCCTGGGTTTGCTGGTGGATGACGCAATCATCGCTGTGGAAATGATGGCGATCAAAATGGAGCAGGGCTACGACCGGCTCAAGGCTGCGAGCTTCGCCTGGACCAGCACAGCATTCCCCATGCTCACCGGTACCTTGATCACGGCGGCGGGCTTTTTGCCGATTGCCACTGCGCAGTCGAGCACCGGTGAATACACCCGCTCGATCTTCCAGGTGGTGACCATTGCCTTATTGGCCTCCTGGGTGGCTGCCGTGGTGTTTGTACCGTATCTCGGGGAAAAGCTGCTGCCGGACCTGGCGAAAATTCACGCGGCCAAGCACGGCACCGATGGCCCGGATCCTTACGGCACGCCTTTCTACCAGCGTGTAAGACGTTTGGTGGAGTGGTGTATACGTCGGCGCAAGACGGTCATCGTGTTGACCCTGCTGCTGTTTATCGGCTCGGTCGCGTTGTTCCGCTTTGTACCGCAGCAGTTCTTCCCGGCTTCCGGGCGCCTGGAACTGATGGTCGACCTGAAACTGGCCGAAGGCGCCTCCCTGAGCAACACCGCCGAGCAGGTCAAGCGTCTGGAGGTATTGCTCAAGGCGCACGCGGGTATCGACAACTATGTGGCCTACGTGGGCACCGGCTCGCCGCGGTTCTACCTGCCGCTCGACCAGCAACTGCCGGCCGCCAGCTTCGCGCAGTTCGTGGTGTTGGCCAACACCATCGAGGAGCGTGAAAGCCTGCGCACCTGGCTGATTGAAACGCTCAACGAGCAGTTCCCCGAGCTGCGCTCGCGGGTCACTCGCCTGGAGAATGGCCCGCCCGTGGGCTACCCGGTGCAGTTTCGCGTGACCGGCGAACACATCGAAGAGGTCCGCGTCCTGGCCCGCAAAGTGGCGGCCAAGGTACGTGAAAACACCCACGTGGTTAACGTGCATCTGGACTGGGAGGAACCGAGCAAAATCGTGTATCTGAATATCGACCAGGACCGGGCGCGCGCCCTTGGCGTGAGTACTGCCAACCTGTCGAAATTCCTGCAGAGTTCCCTGACCGGTTCCAGCGTCAGCCAATACCGGGAGGACAACGAATTGATCGAGATCCTCCTGCGCGGTACCGTCCACGAACGCACCGAGTTGTCGCTGCTGCCGAGCCTTGCCGTGCCCACCGACAATGGTAAAAGCGTAGCGCTGTCGCAGATCGCCACCCTCGAATACGGTTTCGAAGAAGGCATCATCTGGCACCGCAACCGCCTGCCGACCGTGACCGTGCGTGCCGACATCTACGGCAAGGAACAACCGGCGACCTTGGTGCAGCAGATCCTGCCGACGCTCACAGGTGTGCGTGCCGAACTGCCGGACGGTTACCTGTTGGAAGTGGGCGGCACCGTCGAAGACTCTGCTCGCGGGCAAAACTCGGTGAAGGCCGGCGTGCCGCTGTTCATCGTGGTGGTGCTGACTTTACTGATGTTGCAATTGCGCAGTTTCTCACGCACGGCGATGGTTTTTCTGACTGCTCCCCTGGGCCTGATCGGTGTGACCTTGTTCCTGCTGGTATTCCGCCAACCCTTTGGCTTCGTCGCCATGCTCGGCACGATTGCGTTGTCGGGAATGATCATGCGTAACTCGGTCATTCTGGTGGACCAGATCGAGCAGGACATCAAGGCCGGACTGGCGCCCTGGCAGGCGATTATCGAAGCGACCGTGCGACGCTTTCGTCCGATTGTGCTGACGGCCCTGGCGGCGGTGCTGGCGATGATTCCACTGTCGCGCAGCGTGTTTTTCGGGCCCATGGCTGTGGCGATCATGGGCGGGTTGATTGTGGCGACGGCGTTGACGCTGTTGTTTTTGCCGGCGTTGTACGCGGCGTGGTTCAGAGTCAGGAAGGAGGCAGCGTAGCGAGGTGTTTGCCGTTTCACGAACCTATGGTTTTTCAGGTTTCTCTGCCAGGCCGGTTGCCTGGCCATCCCCTGATTCCCACCGGGCGGTATTTACGTACTGATGCAAACACTCAGTCACTCAGATGGAACGCTTGCCCTCGTAACCCCCACTCAGGCTATGCCTGACGGACAGGCGGAGGACTTGGCACTGCCATGTGGCGGCCAGGCCTTTTCATTGAGTTCATGGAGTTTTATATGTCGTTCTTTAATGCGATTGCGGCTTTCAAAGAGGCTTTTCTCGGGGCCTTGCTGGGTAATCATGCGCCGCGAAATGATTTCGCGCTTACCCAACCGTATAGAAGTCATCATGGCAGTTCAGGTCATTACCACCGCCCGCATTTTAGCTATGCCCAACCCACCAGGTATCACAACCCGCCATACCTGCATCAACAACCGGTCAACGGGTATCAATCACCCAGCAGACCTTTGTATCCGCTGTTTCGTTAAACCCGTGACAGGCTTGGCCTGAAACAACTGCGCCAAGGCCCGTTACCAGCGGCCTTGGCGCAGTAGGGCAGTAGTGCGCGGTTACAGCGCTCCAAACACCTTCTTTGCCAAACTGGTGGCAGCCGCCGCCGGATTCTTGCGAATCGTCTCTTCCTGCTGCGCAATCATCTTGAACAAACCATCCAGCGCTTGCTCGGTCACGTAGTTTTCGACGTTGGCGCTCTTGGCGTCCACGGCGCCGAAGGCCGCGGCCTTGCCGGCCAGGGCGTTGTACTGCTGAGCCACGCCGACCTTGTCGGTAGCGGCCTTGACGATGGGCAGGAACTTGGCGCGGATTTCCTCTCGGCTGCTTTTGTTCAGGTATTGGGTGGCAGAGTCCTGACCACCGCTGAGGATGCCCTTGGCGTCGGTCACACTCATGTTTTTCACCGCATTGACCAGAATCGGCTGGGCCTGGGTCACGGCGGTTTCAGCCGCTTTGTTCATGCTGGTTTCCAGCTGCGTGACCTGGTCACCCATGCCGAACATTTTCAGTTTGTCGGCCACTTTGCCGAGCTTGCCTGGCAGGCCGATTTTTACTTCCGGGTTATCGCTGAAACCACCGGGCTTGCCCAGTTGTTTGACGGCAATCTGCGCACCTTGGGTCAAGGCATCCTTGAGGCCGCCGCTGGCGTCGCCCTGGGACAGGCTGCCAAGGTCCAGGGCCATGGCGTTGACACCGAACAGCAAGCCGGCACACAGGGTGGTGAGGCGAAGAGATTTGCGGAGCATGGGCGCTTCCTTATGACATGGAATGTTCAGTGTGCGACCGCATCAACCCGCAGGCGCAGCGGTTGTGGATCCTGGCCATTGAGTTGCACGGCGTGCCGCTCTGTAGTGATGAACAGTAGCTTGCCCTCCAGTTCGATGCGAGCGCTGACCGAGTAAGTATGGCCTGGCTTGACCTGGGCCGGGTCATAGCTCAGGTGAAACGGCAACGGCACCTGGCCTTTGACCGGGCCTTTCTGTTCGGCGAGGGTCACGGCCGGGGCGTCCATCAAGGACACATCTTGCAGGCTGACGCTCAAGGTGGCTGCCGGTGGTAAAGCGATGCGTTGCAGGTAGAACACTTCGCCGTCGAGGCTGGCCTTCGGGGTTGGGGTCATTGAGTGGCAGGCTCCGAGCAGGGCGGTCAGGCCCAGGAGAATGATCTTTTTCATGGTGCGGCTCCTTTTCAACGGCGCCGGAATCCGCCCGGCGCCTTGGTCAATCTAGCGGCTTTGTTCAGGTGTGACCGTTTCCGCTTGCGCCGGCGCTTCGGCTGCGCCGTCTACGCGGTGCAAGGCCACCTGCCGGATCGACAGGCGAATATCGGCCGGCAGCACGCGTTTGGCGGCGCCCTCGGCCAGTTCGCCGAGCAGGTCGTGATAGCCCAGCTTGCCGGCTTCATCGCGACGCAGCACATCTTGCTCCAGCAACGTCTGGATAAAGTGTCGGAAAAGACTCTTGTCGAAGAACTCCGGGGCGTTGAGACCGTGCAGGATCGACAGGCGCTGGGCCATGATCGTGCACAGGTCTTCAAGTTCTTCGGCGCTGATGCTGTTCTGGCCGCTGTTGAGCAACAGCGATATCGCCATGTAGAACCGTTGCAGGGTCTGGGCGATGCTCTTGGACAACAGCGTCAACAGCACAAATTGTCGCGAACTCGGCGCCGGGCGCAGGTACACAGCGTTTTCGAAGCGCAGCAGGCCTTGTTCGACAAACGCGTCCAGCCACTGGTCGACCACGGTGTCCAACTCTTCCAGCGACCAGCGGATAAACAGCTCCGATTGCAGGTACGGGTAGAGCGCTCGGGTGTAGCGCAGGATCTGTTCGCGGCTCATCCGCGAGCTGCTCTGGAAGAAGCTCGCCAGCAACGCCGGCAGGGCGAAGATATGCAGCACGTTGTTGCGGTAGTAGGTCATCAGGACGGCGTTCTGCTCGTCCAGGTAGACAATCTTGCCCAGGGCGTCGCTTTGTTCCGACAGCAGCTTCATGTCCTTGACGTGCTTGATCAGCGCCAGGCCATCGCCCTCCGGCAAGGTCGTGTGGGGCGAGTAGGGCACGCGACGCAGCAGCGCCAGGTACAGGTCCAGCTGGCGCGCCATGGCTTGTTCGTCCAGGGCAAGGCGTGTGGTCGACAGCAGGGCCAGGGCCACCAGGTTCACCGGGTTGATCGCTGCGGCTTCGTTCAAGTGCCGCGCCACCTGCTCGCCAAGGCGGTTGGTGGTTTCGTTGAGCCAGGCCGGCTTGTAGTTGGGGCCCAGTTCCTGGGCGCGCCAGTCCGGTTGCTCGGCGTCGAGAAATTCCGCCAGCTTGATCGGCTCACCGAAGTTGACCGCGACCTGGCCGAAGCGCTGCTTGAGGGCGCCGACCACTTTGAAAATATCGAAGATCGACTCTTTCTTCTTGCTCGCGCCACGCAATTCGCCGAGGTAGGTGCGGCCTTCGAGCACGCGTTCATAGCCGATATACACCGGCACGAACACGATCGGCATACGTGAGGAGCGCAGGAAGCTGCGCAGGGTAATCGCCAGCATCCCGGTTTTCGGTTGCAGCATGCGCCCCGTGCGCGAACGGCCGCCTTCGACGAAGTACTCCACCGGGAACCCCTTGGTGAACAGGGTGTGCAGGTATTCGTTGAACACCGAGGTGTACAGCGGGTTGCCCTTGAAGGTGCGGCGCATGAAGAACGCACCGCCACGGCGCAGCAGGCTGCCGATCACCGGCATGTTGAGGTTGATACCGGCCGCGATATGCGGTGGGGTCAGGCCATTCTTGAACAACAGGTACGACAGCAGCAGGTAGTCGATGTGGCTGCGGTGGCAAGGCACATAGATCACCTCGTAGCCTTGGGCCACCTTCTGCACGCCTTCGATGTTATTGACCTTGATACCGTCATAGATCTTGTTCCAGAACCAGCTCAGCACCACTTCCAGAAAACGGATCGCGGTGTAGGTGTAGTCCGAGGCAATCTCGTTGCCGTAGCGCAGCGCCAGGGCCTTGGCTTTTTCCGCAGAGATTTTTTCTCGTTCGGCTTCATCAAAAATGGCCTGGCGCACCAGCGGCATATTCACCAGCCCCTTCACCAGGTTACGGCGGTGGGACAGGTCGGGACCGATCACTGCCGTCTTCAGGTTACGAAAGTGCACGCGCAGGATGCGCTGGGCCATGCGCACGGTGCGTTCGTGGCCTTTATTGTGCTCGATCAATTCACGCAGGTTGATTGGCGCGGAGAATTGCACGCGGGTCTTGCGCCCCAGGATCAGGATGCTCAGCAACCGGCGCAGACGCCCGGTCACCGCCCAACTGTCGGCAAACAGCAGTTTCCACGGGCTGGACTCGCTTGCAGGAGACTGGCCCCAGAACACGCTGACGGGAATGATTTGTGCATTCTCTTCGGCGTGCTCGGTCAGGGTATTGACCAGGCGTGTCAGGGTGGGCGGTGCACCGCGCTTGTCCTGGCGGCCGAGCCAATCCGGATCCGGCGTGAGATAGAAGAACGCCGCGGGCTCCATCAATGGGCCTACCGACACCGGCAGCACCGGGCGCGGCAGGCCGGCCTTGGTGCACTCGGCATCGACCACCGCCAACTCGGTGAGGGAGGGTGATTGCAGGACGTAGAAAACCGGCCGGCTGCGGTCCAGGTTAAGGGTGAGGGACG
>Ga0308166_1003197_pt1 | contig 14161 bp, 14 predicted proteins | sample PhyCR2_2_FD_202137 | JGI IMG/M metagenome (GOLD analysis project Ga0308166, IMG submission 202137) | Phyllosphere microbial communities from UC Gill Tract Community Farm, Albany, California, United States - DLSLCC.R2 | ecosystem: Host-associated > Plants > Phyllosphere > Unclassified | place... | reverse complement strand
TGATGCGTGAAGCCGCTCGGCATTGACGATCCAATGTGCGTTACCTCGCGCAGCGCAGTAAAAAAAGAGTGCGAAAAGCATGCGTTCCCGTTGCGCATCAATAAGGTTTTCGTGTACTTTACGAACTTGAAAACGCGTAGTTATGCAAGCGCTCTTTTTTGGAGTGTGTTGTTGACGCAAACCGCAAAGAAAAACAGGACAAAAAGTTCGCACAGATATGCACACCAAGCACACCGTGATCTGTAAGCCGCCTCGCCTGAATTGAGTCAGGCCGGGCGGTTTTTTCTTTGAACGGAGCACGCGATGTGCCGCGATGTCTGGTCCACAAACTGTGGTTGGAGCTGAAGGCGCGCCCACACAGGGAGACACGTAGAACAAGAATTTTTGATGACGCCCTCGCCATGGACCCATGTGGCCGTGTCGGGGGACGAGTCGAATGGCTGAAGTGCTGCAGTCGTGAGGAGCTGCAGCAGTTCAGCCGGGTGCCGAATTCATTAGCGCAAACATCGACATGTTTGCGCCGATGAATAATTCGCTCGGACCTCCTGCCTGTGGGTGAGGGGCCCGGACGGGTTTCAATCATGTGCGTATTTTCATCCCGGATGAAGGAGAATTATTATGGCTACCGCCGCTAAGAAGACCGATGTAAAAAAGCCAGCCGCTACCAAGGCTGCTGCTCCAGCTAAAAAAGGCGCGATCGCCAAGTCGTCCGCCAAGACCGCCGCCGCCAAACCGGCAGCTGCTGCGAAGAAGACCACGGCCGCCGCCAAGCCGGCTGCTGCGAAGAAGACGACGGCAGCTGCGAAGCCGGCCGCGAAGAAGACCACGGCGGCGGCAAAGCCAGCGGCCAAGAAGACCACGGCAGCTGCAAAGCCAGCGGCAAAGAAAACCACGGCAGCAGCAAAACCAGCGGCCAAGAAAACCACCGCAGCGGCAAAGCCAGCGGCCAAGAAGACCACGGCAGCTGCCAAGCCGGCAGCCAAGAAGTCCGCAACCGCCGCCAAGCCGGTAGCGAAGAAGACCGCGGCCAAGACCGCCACCAAGGCCGCCGCCAAGCCGGCAGCGAAGAAGACCGCCACCAAGGCCGCCGCCAAGCCAGCAGCCAAGGCAGCAACCAAGCCGGCAGCCAAGAAGTCGGCCGCCGCCAAACCGGCAGCGAAGAAAGCCGCTGCAAAACCAGCTGCGAAGCCAGCCGCTAAGAAAGCCGCTGCAAAACCAGCCGCAAAGCCAGCCGCGAAACCGGCCGCCAAGAAAGCTGCTGCCAAGCCAGCTGCAAAGCCAGCCGCCAAAGCCGCCGCCAAGCCGGCCGCGAAGAAAGCCGCTGTAAAACCAGCTGCAAAACCAGCTGCAAAAGCTGCCGCCAAGCCTGCAGCGAAAAAAGCCGCCGCCAAACCGGCCGCCAAGGCCGCCGCCAAGCCAGCTGCGAAGCCAGCCGCCAAGCCAGCCGCTAAAGCCGCTGCGAAGCCGGCTGCGAAGCCGGCTGCAAAGCCAGCAGCCAAGCCAGCAGCCAAGCCAGCAGCCAAGCCGGCCGCGAAGAAGGCCGCGACCACCGACGCCAAGCCAGCCGCCAAGTCCGGCAACGCTGCGGACGCCGCACCTGCCGCATCGGCACCAGCCGCCAAGAAGGCCGCTCCTGCCAAGAAGAGCACGGCCGCCAAGCCAGCCGCCGCACCGGCAGCTGCCGCTTCGTCCGCGCCAGCCGCGAAGACCGTGCCGGCACCTGCTGCCGCATGGCCGTTCCCGACCAGCACCCGTCCTGCCTGAGACGCCGGCCTGGCTGGTCACTGACCGCGCCGCCCCGTGCGGCGCGTGGTGCCATGCCTGGCCACCGTCTTTTGCAAACGGCCTGATGGGCGTAAAAACCGCTGTGTGAGACAATCGCACAGCGGTTTTTTTACGCAAGCCCCAAGCTTATTGGAGAATGCTCGTGCTTCTTAGTATTGTGATGCTGATCGTCGATACCGTGGCCGTCCTGCTGGGCGGTGTACTGCTGCTGCGGTTCTGGATGCAGGCGACTCGCGTGCGCCCGCCGTCGTCGGTGGCGCAGTTTACGTTCCAGCTGTCGGACTGGCTGGTGCGGCCCATGCGGCGCATCGTGCCCGGCGTGGGCGGCTATGACTGGGCCAGCCTGCTGGGCGCCTTTCTGATCGTGCTGCTGGCGTCGTCGCTGCTGTTCATCGGCGGCGCGCCGGTCGAGGTGGTGCTGCAGGTGGCGCTGCTGCGCTTCCTGCGCTGGATACTGTACGGCTTCATGATCCTGCTGGTCGTCGAGGCGATCTTCAGCTGGGTCAATCCGCATGCGCCGCTGGCGCCGTTCGTGCGGGCGCTGAACGAGCCGCTGCTGCGGCCGATCCGGCGCGTGGTACCGCTGGTGGGGAATCTCGACCTGTCGCTGCTGGTGGCGCTGGTACTGCTGCAGATCGCGCAGCTGGTGCTGGGGATGGCATTCGCGGGGTTCTGACCCCAACAAAAATCGGGGTCATAAACTCGGGGTCAGGTCCGACATTCGGACAAAATTAAACTCGGGGTCAGGTCCGACATTCAGACAAAATGGCCGGCAAGCGCCGGGCCCGTGTCCGAATGTCGGACCTGACCCCGGGGTTATCAGTACTTGTAGCCGAAGGCTTTTTCAAAGCGGTCGGCGATGTCTTCTTTCGTCAGCACGTGGTTCTGCGCGCCCTTGTGGGCGATCTTGATCGCGCCCAGCAGGCTGGCCAGGCGCCCCGTCGTTTCCCAGCCCAGGTCGTGCGTCAGGCCGTACAGCAGGCCCGCGCGGTAGGCGTCGCCGCAACCCGTCGGATCCAGCACGGCGTCGGCCTGCACGGCCGGGATGTCGATGCTGGTGCCTTTCGTGTAGATCTCCGAACCCTTTTCGCCGCGCGTGACGATCAGCGCCTCCAGGCGGTGCGCGATCTCGGCCAGGGACAGGCCCGTGCGGTCGACCAGCAGCTCGATCTCGTAGTCGTTGCAGGTGACGTAGGTCGCCTTGTCGATGAAGGCGATCAGCTGCTCGGGCGTGAACATCGGCATCTGCTGGCCCGGATCGAAGATGAACGGGATGTTCAGGCGCACCAGGTCGTCGGCGTGCTTGAGCATCCCCAGATGGCCGTCCGGCGAGATGATCGCCAGGCGCGCGGGGCCCGCTTCTTCGATATTGTTCTCGTGCGCGAACGACATCGCGCCCGGGTGGAACGCGTTGATCTGGTTGTTGTCCGAGTCGGCCGTGACGAAGCACTGCGCGTTGTACGCGTCCTTCTTGATCAGGATGTTCTGGGTCGAAATGCCCAGCTTCTGCAGCCGTTCCAGATAGGCGGCGCAGTCCTGGCCCATGACGCCGACGATGCGCGGATCGCCGCCCAGCAGCTTCAGGTTATAGGCGATATTGCCGGAGCAGCCACCGAATTCGGTACGCATGGTCGGCACGAGGAACGACACGTTGACCTTGTGCAGCTGGTCGGCCAGCAGCGTATCGCCGAAGCGTCCTTCGTATTGCATGATGACGTCGATGGCAAGCGAGCCACAGATCAGGGATGTCTGGTTCATGGAGAGTCTTCAGGGGTAGAAAATCGCGATGTGGTAGCCCGATGCCTTGAGCCGGTTCAGTTCGAAATACAGTTTCACGGGCTGCTCGCTGCGTGGCCGGAAGCCCGGTTTCAGGTCGGCCGGATTGCCCAGGTAGTCGCGCGGCGCGAAGACGCGGCGCAGCACGGGCTTGTCGGCGGCGTCGTTGAGTACCAGCTCGATATGCGGCCACGCCTGCGCCGTGCGCGAGCCGTTGCGCAGCACGGTGGCAAAGCTGAAGGTGGTGTCGGACAGCGTCTGCAGCTCGCCCTGTTCGATCGCCAGCGTGTCGATCTGCATCGGCAGTTCAACTTTGCACATAAATGGTGCGCACAGCGCGGACAGCGCCGGCGCCAGCGCCGGATAGCGGGCGGCCAGCGGATTGCGGAACGTCGTGCCGATCTGCAGCAGCAGCAGGAGCGCCAGCAGCGGCGTGCCCCAGCGCATGACGACACGGGCGTTGCGGCCCAGGTGCTCGCGGCGGTTGGCCTGGCGGATGAATTCGGGTTCGGCTTCTTCGTGCGTCTCGTCCGCGGTGGCGGCGGCGCCGGCACCGGCGGCCAGCAGCGCGCTTTCCGGGGCGCCCGTCAGCAGTTCGGCCGCTGCGGCGTCGTCGGCGATGCGGTCGATGTTTTGCACGTCGTCGTCGATCGCCACTGCCTCAGGCGTCGCGGCCGGAGACGGTTCGTCGAAGCTGTGCACGTCGTCCAGCGCGACGGCCACGATGTGTTCCGAGGGGAGGTCGAAGTCGCTGTCCTGGCGTGGCTCCGGCGCGGCGGGCGCTTCATCCGGGAGAGGTTCCGGTGCCGCCGGTTCCGGTGGCGGCGCCGCCAGCTCGGGCTGCGCAACAGGCTCCGGCTCGAATGGTTCCGGTTCGACGGGGTCTGGTTCGACAGGCTCGGGCTCGACAGGCGTCGATGCGACAGCCTCCGGCCCAACAGGTTCCGGCGTAACAACAGCCGCCGGCGCCGGCTCGATGTCCAGCTCCAGATCCAGCGGCGTATCGGGGGAAGGTGACGGCAGCGGCGGCAACGCCGGCTCGATCAGCGCGGCGTTGCCGTCGAAGATTTCATTGCAGGCGCCGCAGCGCACGATGCCCCCACGCAGTTTCAGCTGGTCGTGGGCGACCCGGAAAACCGTCTGACAGTGGGGGCATTGGGTGGCGAGCGCCATGCGCGTCGGCTGAACCTTAACGCGCCGGCAGGGCGGTGGCGCTGCCCAGGCGGCCGTGCAGGGCGACCCAGCCTTCGTGCTCGGCCCAGACGGACAGCTTGATGAACGGCGCATACGCGGCCGCCACTTCCTCCGCTTGGCGGGCCAGCACGCCGGACAGCACCAGCGCGCCGCCATCGGCCACGCGGCCGGACAGCATCGGCGCCATCAGCTTCAATGGCGACGACAGGATGTTGGCCACGACGATGTCGAAGCGGGCCTGTGCATGGGCCGACTGCGCGAAGTCTTCCGGCACGAAGAACTCGATGTCTTCGACCTTGTTGCGCACGGCGTTGTCGCGTGCCGATTCGATTGCCTGCGGGTCGATGTCGACACCGGCGACGTTCGTCGCACCCAGCTTGCGGGCCACCATGGCGAGGATGCCGGAACCGCAGCCGTAATCGAGCACGGATTGCTGCGGTGCCGGATGGGCTTCCAGCCACTCCATGCACAGCTTCGTGGTCGGATGGCTGCCGGTGCCGAAGGCCAGACCGGGGTCCAGCTCCAGGATCAGCGCGTTGGCATCGGGTGCTTCGTGCCAGCTCGGCACGACCCAGATGTTCTTGCCGATGTGGATCGGCTCGAACTGCGACTGCGTCAGGCGCACCCAGTCCTCGTCGTCCACTTTGCGGGTCGTGAAGGCCGGGGCGGCGGCCAGGCCGATGGCGGCTGCCGCCTCGGCCACGATGGCTGCCTGGTCGGCGTCGACATCGGTCAGCGCCACGACGCGGCTGTGTTCCCACGCCGCTTCCTTCGGCTCCATGCCCGGCTCGCCGAACAGGGGTTTTTCCTGTTCGGTGCCTTCGTCCGCGTCCTCGACGGAGACGGACAGCGCGCCCGCCTCGATCAGTGCGTCTGACAGGGCCTCCGCGTTGTCGCGGGCGACTTCGATGACGATTTCAGTCCAGCTCATGAACCTGCCTTGGGCATTTCCGCCAGTCGTTGTTCCAGATAGTGAATGTTGGTGCCGCCTTCGATGAAGCGGGCGTCGACCATCAGCTCGCGGTGCAGCGGGATGTTGGTCTGGATGCCCTCGACCACCATTTCCGACAGCGCGATCTGCATGCGGCGGATCGCCTGTTCGCGCGTGGCGCCATAGGTAATCAGCTTGCCGATCATCGAATCGTAGTGCGGCGGTACATAGTAACCCGCATACGAATGCGAGTCCACGCGCACGCCCGGACCGCCCGGCGTGTGCCACGACGTGATGCGGCCGGGGGAGGGCGTGAACTTGAACGGGTCCTCGGCGTTGATGCGGCACTCGATCGCGTGGCCGGACAGCATCACGTCGCGCTGGCGGAAGCGCAGCTTCTCGCCGCAGGCGATGCGGATCTGTTCCTGCACGATGTCGATCCCCGTGATCATTTCCGTGACCGGGTGTTCGACCTGCACGCGGGTGTTCATCTCGATGAAGTAGAACTCGCCGTTTTCGTACAGGAACTCGAACGTGCCGGCGCCGCGATAGCCGATCTTGCGGCACGCCTCGGCGCAGCGGTCGCCGATCTTCTCGATCAGCTTGCGCGGGATGCCCGGTGCCGGCGCTTCCTCGATGACCTTCTGGTGGCGGCGCTGCATCGAGCAGTCGCGCTCACCCAGCCAGACGGCGTTGCGGTGCTCGTCGGCCAGGATCTGGATTTCCACGTGGCGCGGATTCTCCAGGTACTTCTCCATGTAAACCTCGGGATTGCCGAACGCGGAGCCGGCTTCCGTCTTCGTCATCGTAACGGCGTTCAGCAGCGCCGCTTCCGTGTGCACGACACGCATGCCACGGCCGCCGCCGCCGCCGGCCGCCTTGATGATGACGGGGTAGCCGACCTTGCGGGCGATCTGCACGATGGCTTTCGGGTCGTCCGGCAGCGCGCCGTCGGAACCGGGCACGCAAGGCACGCCGGCCTTGATCATCGCCTGCTTGGCCGAGACCTTGTCGCCCATCAGGCGAATCGAGTCGGAGCGCGGGCCGATGAAGACGAACCCGGATTTCTCCACGCGTTCGGCGAAGTCGGCGTTCTCGGACAGGAAGCCATAGCCGGGGTGGATCGCTTCGGCGTCCGTGACTTCGGCGGCGCTGATAATCGCCGGCATGTTCAGATAGCTCAGCGACGACTGCGCCGGGCCGATGCAGACGGATTCGTCGGCCAGCTTGACGTATTTCGCGTCCTTGTCCGCTTCGGAGTGGACGACCACCGTCTTGATGCCCAGCTCGCGGCAGGCGCGCTGGATACGCAGCGCGATTTCACCGCGGTTGGCAATGAGGATTTTTTCAAACATGGCGTGTTCTATCTTTGCGAACACCCGGACAAGCCGGGTGTTCTTTGTAGATGAGGAGGTGCTGACCGGTGCGGCTGCTGGCAGCCGCGTCCAGGTCTCAGCCGATCACGAACAGGGGCTGGCCGAACTCGACCGGCTGGCCGTTCTCGACCAGAATCTGGGTGACGGTGCCGGACTTGTCGGCATCGATTTCATTGAGCAGTTTCATCGCTTCGATGATGCACAGCGTATCGCCTTCCTTGACCGTGCTGCCCACTTCGATGAAGGGAGCGCTGCCAGGGGCGGACGAACGGTAGAACGTGCCGACCATCGGCGACTTGACGATATGGCCGGTCGGCTCGGCGGCCACCGGAGCGGCCGCGGGCGCGGCGACCGGTGCCGCGGCAGGTGCGGCATTCTGCGCAAACTGTGGCGCGCCGTGCGACGGCATCATGACGACCTGGTTTTGCGGCATGGCGGAGGACTTGACGATGCGTACCTTGCTCTCGCCCTCGGTCACTTCGAGTTCTGCAATATCCGATTCGGCAACCAAGTCAATCAACGTCTTGAGCTTGCGTAGATCCATCTGAGACTCCGTTTAATCTTGTTTTGTAAAAGTATGCGTGGCGACCTTTTGGGTCAAAACGCGAAAATGCGTGCAGATCGCGTAGATTAACTGCTTTTTAGAGCAAAGTCGATGGCAAGGCGGTATCCCTCGATGCCGAGGCCGCAGATCGTGCCGGTTGCGATCGCACTGAGATAGGAATGGTGACGGAAAGATTCGCGCTGATAAATATTCGAAATATGTACTTCCACGAACGGGATCGCGACACCGGCCAGCGCATCGCGCAATGCGACACTGGTATGGGTGTAACCGCCCGGGTTGATGACGATGTAATCCACGCCTTCGCCGCGCGCGGCATGGATACGGTCAATCAACGCGCCTTCGTGGTTGCTCTGGAAGAAAGCCAGCTGTGCACCTGCCGTGCTTGCCTGCTTTTGTGCGGCCTGTTCAACATCGGCCAGTGTCGTGGCACCGTAGATGTGTGGCTCGCGCGTCCCCAGCAGATTCAGATTGGGGCCGTTCAGCAGCAGCAAGTGTTTTGCCATGTTCCTGACCATAGTCCGCGAAAGTTCCGCATTTTGCCGTCAAGCGCGACCATTGGCAAGAAAAAAGAACATGCCGACGTGCTCACAACGTGCCCAGATCCTGCGCCAGCTTGTCGAAATTGAGCCGTCCCAGATACCCTTTTTTGACCTGGCCATCCGCGCCGATCAGCACGGTAAACGGCAGCCCGCCCTGAGCGTTGCCCAAGGTGCGCGACAGTTCCGTGCCGTTGCTGCCGCCCACCAGCAGGGGGAAGCCGATCTTGAATTTCTGGTTGAATTCGGCGATGTTGGTGGGCGTATCGATGCCGATGCCAATGACCTGCAGGTCCTTGTATTTACCGTCCGTCTGCAGGCGGGACAATTCGGGCATTTCCTGTACGCACGGTGCGCACCACGGCGCCCAGAAGTTCACCAGCAGCGGCTTGCCGCGCCACTGCGCCAGCGCCTGCTGCGTGCCCTTGTCGTCCGGCATCGTCTGTGCGAACAGGTTGGCGACAGGACCCGCCGGCTCGCTGGCAAGCGGTGCGGAGCCGCCGCCGCCCGGCGCGGGCTTGAAGGTCATCGGTTCCGGCGCCGGCTTCAGCTTGCCGCCGACCAGAAAGCCGGACGCGGCAAACAGCACGGCGACGATGCCGTAAGCAAACAGATGCTTTTTATTCATTGTTCAGGTGGGGTGTCGGATATTAATAGAGCGCGCAGTTCGGCGATGTCGATCCGGGTGGGCCGGTCGCCGCTGCGCTGTTTTCTGGCGCCGCGCAGGTCGTGGTACTCGTACAGTTCCGCGTGCACGCCTTCCTGGCGGTACAGGAAGCTGACCGTCTCGACGGGATCGTGGCGGGCGCCCTTGAAATGGTCGCTTTCGCTGATCTCGATTTCCACGTTTTTATTCAGCAGGTAGATCTGCACTTCCTTGGCGCTGTCGGCAAACAGTTGCAGCCGGATGTCGTCATGCTCGCCGGCCGTGCCGTTCAATACCGCGCCCGTCAGGAACGGGTTGAAGTCGGCCAGCAGCTCCATGACCTCCAGCGCCACGGTGCGCAGATGCCGCAGCCGCGCCGGCTGCGTGTCCGCATTGAACAGTGCGTGGTACTGCCGAACCTCTTCGTCGATCTGCACGTCGTCGGGCAGCAGGTCGCGCTTGGCGTTGGCCTGTTCGCCCAGCAGCTGGAAGGCGGCCTTGCGTTTTGCGGTGGCGTAGTCGGCGCCGTCCTGCGCCACCATGCGCGCGGCCAGCGTGGCGATGCGGGCCCGCAGCTGCGCGATGTCGTCATATTGGTTTGCCATCATAGGCGTGATCATACGCTGAACCGGGAAAAACCCGCGCGTCGGGTAAAATCCCGTTCCTGTATTTATTATATTGACCGCGACCATCATGCATATCCACATACTCGGCATTTGCGGCACCTTCATGGGTGGCCTGGCCGTGCTGGCAAAGGAAGCCGGCCACAAGGTGACGGGCTGCGATGCCAACGTTTATCCGCCGATGAGTACCCAGCTGGAAGCGCAGGGCATTGAACTGATCCAGGGCTTCGACAAGGACCAGGTCAACCTGAACCCGGACCTGTACGTGATCGGCAATGTGGTCTCGCGCGGCAATGCCCTGGTGGAGGAAATCCTGAACCGCAGCCTGCCCTATGTCTCCGGGCCGCAGTGGATCGGCGAGCATATCCTGCGCCACAAGTGGGTGCTGGCGGTGGCGGGCACGCATGGCAAGACGACGACGTCGGCCATGCTGGCGTGGATTCTCGAGGACGGGGGCTATGCGCCGGGCTTCCTGATCGGCGGCGTGCCGATGAACTTTGGCGTGTCGGCCCGGCTGTCCGGTCCGGGCGCCGATTCCGAATTCTTCGTCATCGAGGCCGATGAATACGATACGGCCTTCTTCGACAAGCGCAGTAAATTTGTGCACTACCACGCGAAGACGGCCATCCTGAACAACCTGGAATACGACCACGCGGACATCTTCCCGGATCTCGCCGCCATCGAAACCCAGTTCCATCACCTGGTGCGCACGGTACCCGGCATCGGCCGCGTCGTCGTCAATGGCGACGAGGAGTCGCTGCAGCGGGTGATCCGGCGCGGCTGCTGGAGCGAGAAGGAGACGTTCGGCGGCGCCGGCAGCAACTGGACGATGAAGGAACACCCGGACGGCAGCTTCGACGTGCTGTTCAACGGCCAGTTCGAAGGCACCGTCGACTGGAAGCTGACGGGCAGGCATAACCGCAACAACGCGCTGGCCGCCATTGCCGCCGCCCGCAATGTGGGCGTGCCGATTGCCCAGGCGGCGCAGGCGCTGGCGAAATTCGAAAGCGTCAAGCGCCGCATGGAAGTGCGCGGCGTGGCGAAGGGCGTGACGGTCTATGACGATTTCGCCCACCACCCGACGGCAATCGCCACGACCGTGGGCGGGCTGCGCCAGAAACTGGGCCCGGACACGCGCATCCTGGCCGTGCTGGAACCGCGTTCGAACACGATGAAGCTGGGCGCGATGAAGGACGCGCTGCCCGGCAGCCTGACGGATGCGGACCTGGTGTTCGGCTTCGGCAGCGAAAAATCGCTGGGCTGGAGCCTGGCTTCCGCCCTGGCGCCGATGGGCGCGACCGCCTCGGCGTACGAGGACCTGGACCTGATGGTGAAAGCCGTCGTGGGGCAGGCGCGTCCTGGCGATCACGTCGTCGTCATGAGCAATGGCGGCTTTGGCGGCGTGCACCAGAAACTGCTCGACGCGCTGGCAGGATGATTCTCTATCTACACGGGTTCCGCTCGTCGCCCCTGTCGATGAAGGGGCGATTGCTGGCCGGGCGCATGGCGGCGCTGGGCCGCGCGGACGAATACGTCGCGCCGCAACTGCCCGCATCGCCAAGGCTGGCGATGGAGCAGGCCGTTGCGCTGGTGGCGCACGTGCCGGCGCAGGAGCTGTGCATCGTCGGCTCGTCGCTGGGCGGCTATTACGCCACGTGGATGGCCGAGCAGCTGGGCTGCCGCGCCGTGCTGCTCAACCCTGCCGTCACGCCGCTGCTCGACCTGGAAAAATACGTGGGCGTGACGACGATGTACCACAGCGACGAACCGTTCGAGTTCAAGCGCGAATACATCGACGAGCTGCGCGCCTTTGCCGTGCCGGCGATCACGCGGCCGGAGCGCTACTTCCTGATCGCGGCGACGGGCGACGAAGTCCTGGATTACCGCACGATGGTGGCCCACTATGCCGGCGCGCGCCAGCACGTCATCGACGGCAGCGACCATGGCATCAGTGAATTCGCGCAGTACGTGGACGCGGTGCTGGCGTTCGGCCACGTGCACGGCGCCGCATGAGGGAACGCTCGCTGCGCCAGGCCAACTGGATGGGCCATGTCCTGGCCGTCAACGCGCCGCACGATTTGCGCCACTGGCTCACAAGCGGCGGTTCGCTGACGGCGAAACTGAAACGCCACAGCGACACGTTCCGCGTGCAGGTGCTGCACCAGCACGTGGCCACGTGCCTGTCGGACGAGGCGCGCGCCATCGGCCTGCATCGGCCCGGGCGCGTCTGGGAAAGGGAAGTGCTGCTGCGGTGTGATAATACGCCCGTGGTGTATGCCCACACCGTCGTACCGATGAGTGCCGACGCCACCGACTGGCCGCTGTTTTCCGCGCTGGGCGAACGCTCGCTGGGGACGACGCTGTTCGGCGATCCGCGCGTGCGGCGCGGTACCCTGGAATATGCGCGGCTGCGCGACAGTCATCCGCTGGCATTGCGCGCGCGGGCGGCATTGGCCGCCAATGGCGCGACCCGCGCGGAAGAACAATTGCTGTATGCACGGCGCTGCCTGTACCGGCGGCGCCAGGGCACGCTGCTGGTGACGGAGGTGTTCCTGCCGCCCGTCACGCAGCTGGTCCCCCGAACACTGAATACGAGATAAACATGAATGTCTTTTTTGAAGAATCCGGCGATTTCAAGGTCGGAACCGTGCTGTCCCAGGCTGGCGAGGCCTATCAGGTGGAGCTGGCCAGCGGTAAACGCAGCAAGGTGAAGTCGCGCGACGTGCTGCTGCAGTACGAGAAGCCCGCGCCGGAAGTGCTGCTGGAGCAGGCGAAAGCCGTGGCGGCCGATGTCGATCTCGACTTCCTGTGGGAAGTAGCCGGCGAAGAGGAATTCGGCTTCGCGGAGCTGGGCGCGGAATACTTCGGCCACGCGCCGCTGCCGCACGAGGCGGCGGGCCTGATCCTGACCCTGCACTCGGCGCCCATCTATTTTCACAAGAAGGGGCGCGGCCGCTACAAGGCGGCGCCGGAACAGACTTTGAAGGCCGCGCTGGCGGGCATCGAGAAGAAAAAGCAGCAGGCCGTCATCCAGCAGGGTTACGTGGATGAGCTCAAGGCCAATGTGCTGCCGGCGTCGATGCAGAACATCGTCCAGCAGCTGCTGTTCAAGCCGGACAAGAACACCATCGAATACAAGGCGCTGGACGCGGCCTGCAACGAACTGCACACGACACCGGCGCGGCTGATGCTGGCCGTGGGCGGGGTCGGCTCGGCCAAGGATCTGCACATGGCGAAGTTCCTGTTCGAGAATTTCCCCAAAGGGCACGGCTTCCCGGATGTGGCGGTACCGTCCGCGCCGGCCGGCCTGCCGGTGGCCGCCGTCGAGGCGTTCTCCATCGACGACGTGACGACGACGGAAATCGACGACGCGTTCTCTGTCGTGCACCAGCCGGACGGCAAGGTGCGCATCGGCATCCACATCGCCGCACCGGGCCTGGGCATCAAGCCGGACGACGCCATCGACAAGATCGCCCGCGCGCGCATGTCCACCGTGTATATGCCGGGCGACAAGATCACGATGCTGCCGGATTCCATCGTCAACGCGTTCACCTTGGCCGAAGGGAAGACCTGCCCGGCGCTGTCGCTGTATGCGACGCTCGATCCGTCCGACTGGTCCGTCGTCTCCACCGAGACGCGCGCGGAGCTCGTCCCCATCGCCAACAACCTGCGCCACAACGAACTCGATGACGTCGTCAATGAAGAGACGCTGGCGAGCGGGGAGGGCGACTATCCGCGCAAGGCCGAACTGACCTTGCTGTGGGGCTGGGCGCGTCACCTGGAAGCGGGCCGCATGGTCAAGCGCGAGGCGTTCGGCCTGAAGCCGGAGCAGAACAACCGCGTCGACTTCAATTTCTATGTCGAGGACGACGTCGTCACGATCTCGCGCCGCAAGCGCGGCGCGCCGCTGGACAAGATCGTCGCCGAGCTGATGATCTTTGCCAACAGCACGTGGGGCAAACTGATGCACGACCACGGCGTGCCGGGCATCTACCGCAGCCAGGGGCAGGGCGTGGGCGGCTGGAACGCGAAGATGCAGGTGCGCATGGTGACGCACGCGGCGCCGCACCAGGGGCTCGGCGTCGACCAGTACGCCTGGAGCACGTCGCCGCTGCGCCGCTATACGGACCTCGTCAACCAGTGGCAGATCCTGGCTGTCGCCGAGAAGGGCGTCATGGCCCCGCTGGTCGCGCCGTTCAAGCACAAGGACAGCAATCTGTTCGCCATCGTCTCCGCGTTCGACGCGGCGTATGCGGCCTACGCCGACTTCCAGGCGAACATGGAGCGTTACTGGTGCCTGCGCTGGCTGGGCCAGCACGATGCGAAACAGGTCGATGCCGTCGTGCTGAAGGACGAAGTGCTGCGCCTGACGGAGATCCCGCTGATCATCCGCCTGCCGGGCATGCCGTCCGTCGCGCGCGGCGCCGCCGTCAAGCTCGACGTGCTGCGCTGGGACGAAGTGGACCTGTCGATCGAAACGCGCCTGCTGGAGGTCGCAACGGACCAGGCACCGGCGGGCGATGTCGATTTCGACGAGGCGGAAGAAGAGGAAGTGCTGTCCGGCGAAACGGTGCCGGAACTGGTGCCGGACCCGGACCAGCCGGCCGACGAGAAAGCCGAAGTGGCCGAGCTGGCGGACGAAGCGGAGCAGCCGCCGGCGAACTGAAAAAAAACCGGTGACAGGCTCCTGTAAATAAACGGAGCCTGACACCGGTTTTAAACCCGGGAC
>Ga0308166_1003196_pt1 | contig 14161 bp, 13 predicted proteins | sample PhyCR2_2_FD_202137 | JGI IMG/M metagenome (GOLD analysis project Ga0308166, IMG submission 202137) | Phyllosphere microbial communities from UC Gill Tract Community Farm, Albany, California, United States - DLSLCC.R2 | ecosystem: Host-associated > Plants > Phyllosphere > Unclassified | place... | reverse complement strand
ATGCCGAGTTGGTTATACCAAAGCACCAGCGGTGACGAGCCATTGTTGGACATCGAAACAATCCTTTTGTGATATTTGATCGGAGTAAGAAACACCTGACTACGTATTTATACTGGCATATTTATTTCCGCTAAAAAAACGGTGAATCGTGTAAGCAATTTAAATTTTCAACTTTTCGGACAGTTTCCCGGCATTCGCTAACCCGATGATTCCTATAGATTCCGGCAAAAACCATAGAAATAAAGCCGCTATTCGGAAAATGAAATCCACTTTTCAGGAAAATCAAAAACACCATTTCATTTTAAATTCAGATAAGTTCTTTGCTGTGAAATTAACTTTTTTAATTTATGCTTTCAGGCAATTACGTACGCTATTCAGGGTGGATAAAATGGATAATGCTGTCGATCGCCACGTTTTTTATATTTCTGATGGGACGGCGATTACCGCCGAGGTGCTGGGACACGCGGTGATGTCGCAGTTTCCGGTATCGATAAACAGCATCACGCTGCCGTTCGTGGAAAATGAGAGCCGGGCCAAAGCGGTCAAGGACCAGATCGACGCTATTTACCAGCAGACCGGCGTTCGTCCGCTGGTGTTCTATTCCATTGTGATCCCTGAGATCCGCAATATCATTCTGCAAAGCGAGGGCTTCTGTCAGGACATCGTGCAGGCGCTGGTTGCCCCCTTGCAAAGCGAACTGAAGCTCGACCCGACGCCGATCGCCCACCGTACCCACGGGCTGAACCCCGGTAACCTGACCAAATACGATGCGCGTATTGCCGCTATTGACTACACCCTGGCGCACGACGACGGGATCTCGCTGCGCAATCTCGACCAGGCGCAGGTGATTTTGCTCGGCGTGTCGCGCTGCGGTAAAACTCCCACCAGCCTATACCTGGCAATGCAGTTTGGCATCCGCGCCGCCAACTACCCCTTTATTGCCGATGATATGGATAACCTGGTGCTGCCCGCCGCGCTCAAGCCGCTCCAGCATAAGCTGTTTGGGCTGACCATCAACCCGGAACGACTGGCGGCGATCCGCGAAGAACGTCGCGAGAACAGCCGCTACGCCTCGATGCGCCAGTGCCGAATGGAAGTCTCTGAAGTCGAAGCGCTGTACCGGAAAAATCAAATTCCCTGGCTGAACAGTACCAACTATTCAGTAGAAGAAATTGCCACCAAGATCCTCGATATCATGGGGCTAAATCGCCGTATGTACTAATATGCTAGTACATTAATCCAGTTTCAGTTATTATCATGCCATCCTCGGGGCGACGTGCCCCGAACTTGAAATCAGCAGGGATTGGTTTAAGGTGATGCCCATCACTTCCCGGTAGTCTGCCGATGAAGCAAAAAATTTCTGAGACATTCCATGAACAAAACCGACGAACTGCGCACCGCGCGCATTGATAGCCTGGTCACACCGGCTGAACTGGCCAGGCTGCATCCCGTTTCCGCCGTGGTGGCGGACCATGTGACGGCCTCCCGTCGCCGCATCGAAAAAATTCTCAATGGTGAAGACAAACGTCTTCTGGTGGTAATTGGCCCCTGCTCCATCCACGACCTGGACGCGGCAATGGATTATGCACAACGCCTTCAGACGCTGCGCGGCAGGTATCAGGATCGCCTGGAGATCGTGATGCGTACCTACTTTGAAAAGCCGCGTACCGTCGTGGGCTGGAAAGGATTGATTTCCGATCCGGATCTGAACGGTAGCTACCGGGTGAATCACGGTATTGCGCTGGCGCGCAAGCTGCTGTTACAGGTTAACGAGCTGGGCGTGCCGACTGCCACCGAATTTCTGGATATGGTGACCGGACAGTTTATTGCCGACCTCATAAGCTGGGGCGCGATAGGCGCGCGTACCACCGAAAGCCAGATCCACCGTGAAATGGCGTCGGCGCTCTCCTGTCCGGTGGGCTTCAAAAACGGAACGGACGGCAATACCCGAATTGCCGTAGATGCCATCCGCGCCTCACGCGCCAGCCATATGTTCCTCTCCCCGGATAAAAACGGCCAGATGACCATCTACCAGACCAGCGGCAACCCGTTCGGACATATCATTATGCGTGGCGGTAAAAAACCGAATTACCATGCAGATGATATTGCCGCCGCTTGCGAAACGCTGGCGGAATTTGACCTGCCGGAGCATCTGGTGGTGGATTTCAGCCACGGCAATTGTCAGAAACAGCACCGCCGCCAGCTGGATGTCTGCGAGGAAGTTTGCCAGCAGATCCGCAGCGGCTCGACCGCCATTGCAGGAATTATGGCGGAGAGTTTTATCAAAGAAGGCACGCAGAAGATCGTCGCCGGACAGCAAATGGTCTACGGCCAGTCAATCACCGACCCGTGCCTGAGCTGGGAAGACAGCGAACGGCTGCTGGAGATGCTGGCTTCAGCCGTGGACACGCGCTTTTAAAATCCTGCCGGGTGACGCTGCGCTTACCCGGCCTACGGTACGTGCCCTTCTCCCTCTCCCCGTGGGAGAGGGTCGGGGTGAGGGCGTCAGACCGCATCTCTCCCCCAAATTTGATCCCGTCACACAATTTTCACAAAAACGCTTGCTGTGAATTTGCAGTTTATTGATAATGATTATCATTGTTACATTGATTGTTATTTATAAACATTATGTCACCGACCGATAACAGCGCGGCAACGCCAACAAAAACACACACAGCGCCGTCCCCTGCTCCCACCGATCGCCGAATCGACAGTAAAAGCCTGTTGGGTGAGGAGGGACGGGTCATTATCGAGCATGACGGCCAGCACTACCTGCTGCGCCAGACCAATGCCGGAAAACTGATCCTGACTAAATAAACCAGACAACACATTCGCCAGCCACCCAGGTGATCCCCAGGCAGCCAGCGCTTTTCAATTCTTATGGAGAGTTGCTATGCCACACCTGCAATCCGCGTCTTTACGCCCGTCTCTTCTGGCGCTGGCGATTGTCAGCACCCTGCCGGGCGTTACGTTTGCTGCCGCAGACGAGATCACCGTCACCGCCACCGGCAATGCCCGCAGCGCCTTTGAAGCCCCCATGATGGTGAGCGTGATTGACGCCACCGCGCCGGAAAACCAGACCGCCAGCTCCGCTGCCGACCTGCTGCGCAAGGTGCCCGGTCTGACGCTGGACGGCACCGGGCGCACCAACGGTCAGGACGTTAACCTCCGTGGCTATGACCGCCGTGGCGTGCTGGTGCTGGTGGATGGCGTGCGCCAGGGCACCGATACCGGACACCTGAACAGCACGTTCCTCGATCCGGCACTGATCAAACGTATCGAAGTGGTACGTGGCCCTTCCGCCTTGCTGTACGGCAGCGGCGCGCTGGGCGGCGTAATTTCGTATGACACCGTCGACGCCAGCGATCTATTGGATGCAGGTAAAAACAGCGGCTATCGCGTATTTGCTACCGGTGCAACGGGCGATCACAGCATCGGGATGGGCGCCAGCGCCTATGGCCGCACCGATACCCTGGACGGCCTGGTCTCATGGTCCAGCCGCGATCGCGGCGACATTCGCCAGAGTGACGGCGCGAGGGCGCCAAACGACGAATCCATCAACAATATGCTGGCGAAAGGCAGCTGGAAAATCGATTCGGCTCAGACGCTGAGCGGCTCCCTGCGCTACTACAACAACGACGCGCAGGAGCCGAAAAATCCGCAGACCACGGATGCCAGCAGCAGTAACCCGATGACCGATCGTTCCACCATTCAGCGCGATGCCCAGCTTGGCTACCGCATTGCGCCAGCCGGAAACAACTGGCTGAACGCCGATGCGAAAATTTACTGGTCCGAAGCGCGGATTAACGCCCAGAACATCGACGCCAGCGGTGAGTTCCGTAAGCAGACCACCAAAGGCGGCAAAGTCGAAAACCGCACCCGCCTGTTCAGCGACTCCTTCGCCTCGCACCTGCTGACCTACGGCGGGGAATACTATCGTCAGGAGCAACACCCTGGCGGCGCGACCACCGGCTTCCCGGACGCTAAAATCGACTTCAGCTCCGGCTGGTTGCAGGATGAGATTACCCTGCGCGACCTGCCGGTAACGCTTCTCGGCGGGACGCGTTACGACAACTACCGCGGCAGCAGCAGCGGTTACGATGACGTGGATGCGGATAAGTGGTCATCACGCGCCGGGTTAACCGTGAGTCCAGCCGACTGGCTGATGCTGTTCGGCTCTTACGCCCAGGCCTTCCGCGCGCCAACGATGGGCGAGATGTATAACGACTCGAAGCACTTCTCTATCGGCAGCTTCTACACCAACTACTGGGTGCCGAACCCGAACCTGCGTCCGGAAACTAACGAAACCCAGGAGTTCGGTTTTGGGCTACGTTTTGACGATCTGCTGCTCGCCAACGACGCGCTGGAGTTCAAAGCCAGCTACTTCGACACCAAAGCGAAAGATTACATCTCCACTACCGTCGATTTTGCGGCGGCCACCACCATGTCCTATAACGTACCAAATGCCAAAATCTGGGGCTGGGACATGATGGCAACCTACGCGACCAGCCTGTTCAACCTGGACGTGGCCTACAACCGCACGCGCGGGAAAGATACCGACACGGGCGAATACATCTCCAGCATCAACCCGGACACCGTCACCAGCAAGCTGGATATCCCGGTGGCGCAAAGCGGATTCTCCGTGGGCTGGATCGGCACCTTCGTCGAACGTTCAACGCACATCAGCAGCAGCTACAGCGAGCAGCCTGGCTACGCAGTGAATGATTTCTACGTCAGCTATAAAGGTCAGCAGCAGTTCAAAGGCATCACCACCACCCTCGTGCTGGGGAACGCCTTCGACAAAGCCTACTGGTCACCGCAGGGCATCCCGCAGGATGGCCGCAACGGCAAGATCTTCGTCAGTTATCAATGGTAATTCCCTTCGGGGCAACGATTCAGAAGGATAAGATTATGGGTCACTACACACGCTGGCTTGAGCTTAAAGAAGAACATCCGGGTAAGTACGCCCGTGATATCGCCGGATTAATGCACATCAGCGAAGCAGAACTGGCATTTGCGCGTGTTGGACACGACGCCTGGCGGCTGCGCGGTGAAATCCGTGAGATTCTGGCGGCGCTGGAGTCGGTGGGGGAAACCAAATGCATCTGCCGTAACGAATACGCCGTTCATGAACAGATCGGAGCGTTTACTAACCAGCACCTCGGCGGCCACGCCGGGCTGGTGCTAAATCCGCGTGCGCTGGATCTGCGTTTGTTCCTCAACCAGTGGGCGAGCGCGTTTCACATAAGTGAAACGACCTCCCGCGGCGAACGTCAGAGCATTCAGTTCTTCGATCATCAGGGCGACGCTTTACTTAAGGTCTACACCACGGATCACACCGACGTTGCCGCCTGGGGCGACGTGCTGACCCGTTTTATCATTGCCGATAACCCCGCTCTGGCGCTAAAGGCTGTCGAGGCCCCTGCGCATTCCGACGGTGCTGATGCAGGCTCGGTGGAGAAAGAGTGGCGCGCCATGACCGACGTGCATCAGTTCTTTAGCTTACTGAAGCGCCATAACCTGAGCCGCCAGCAGGCGTTTCGTCTGGTGAGTGACGATCTGGCCTGTAAGGTCGATAACAGCGCGCTGGCACAGCTGCTGGAGACGGCGCGACAGGACAGAAACGAAATCATGATCTTCGTCGGCAACCGCGGCTGCGTGCAGATTTTCACCGGTGTGGTGGAAAAACTGACGCCCATGAAAGGCTGGCTGAACATCTTCAACCCAACCTTTACCCTGCATCTGCTGGAGGAGACTATCGCCGAGACGTGGGTAACGCGTAAACCTACGGCGGACGGACACGTTACCAGCCTGGAGCTGTTTGCTGCGGATGGCACTCAGATCGCCCAGCTCTATGGGCAGCGTACCGAAGGCGAGCCTGAGCAGAGCCAGTGGCGTCGCCAGATTGACGCCCTGACGCCAGAAGGGCTGGCCGCATGAAAAACTGGTTTGCCCTGCTCTGCGCCCTGCCGCTGGTCGCCGTCGCCGCGCCGGAGAGAATTGTCGCACTCGGCGGCGATGTGACGGAGATCGTCTACGCCCTCGGCGCGGAGTCTTCTCTGGTTGCGCGCGACAGTACCAGCCAGTGGCCGCAGGCGACAAACGCGCTGCCTGACGTGGGGTATCTTCGCCAGCTGAATGCGGAGGGGATTTTGTCCGTACGCCCGACGCTGGTGCTGGCAAGCGACCAGGCGCAGCCCTCTCTGGCGCTGAAGCAGGTTGAACAGAGCCACGTCCGGGTGGTTACCGTTCCCGGCACGCCTGACCTGCGCGCGATTGACGAAAAAGTGAGGGTGATAGCTCAGGCGACGCATCATGAGGCGCAAGGGGAAACCCTGCGCAGCTCGCTGCGTCAGGCGCTGGCGGCACTGCCCTCAATACCGCTCAACAAGCGGGTGCTGTTTATCCTCAGCCACGGCGGAATGACCGCAATGGCGGCCGGGCAACAGACCGGCGCGGATGCGGCAATACGCGCCGCCGGGTTGCAGAACGCCATGCAGGGCTTTACCCGCTATCAGCCGCTTTCCCAGGAGGGGGTGATGGCCAGCCAGCCGGATCTGGTGGTGATTTCGCAGGAGGGCCTTAACGCGCTGGGCGGCGAAGAAAATCTGTGGAAACTGCCCGGTCTGGCGCAAACGCCAGCGGGACGAAGCAAGCAGGTGCTGGCTATTGATGACATGGCCCTGCTGGGCTTCAGCGTCCGCACGCCGAAAGCCATACAACAGCTGCGTGCCAGAGCGGAGCAACTGCCCTGATGTCCCGGCGCATCACATTATCGTTATGGCTTCTGGCGGGGTCGCTTACCGTCATGACGATCATGGCTACCGGTTTTGGGGCGTTACGCCTGCCGGTGAACGTGCTCTGGAGCGGCAGCGATGAGACGCTACGCCAGATCTGGCTCACCATCCGTCTGCCCCGCGTGCTGCTGGCGCTGGTGATTGGCGGGTCGCTGGCGCTCGCCGGCTGCGTCATGCAGGGGCTGTTCCGCAATCCGCTTGCCGACCCGGGCCTGCTCGGGATCAGCAGCGGTGCGGCGCTGGCCGTCGCCCTGTGGGTTGTGCTCCCGCTCGCGCTGCCCGCGCTGGTGATGCTTTACGCCCCTATGCTGGCGGCATTTCTTGGGGCGCTGGCAGCCACAGGCGTGATCTTCCTGCTCAGCAAGCAGCATGACACCTCTCTGTCACGTCTGTTGCTGGTGGGTATCGCCATCAATGCCCTGTGCGGTGCGGCAGTGGGTGTGCTTTCGTGGGTCAGCAATGACGCCCAGCTGCGTCAGCTTTCACTCTGGGGAATGGGAAGTCTTGGTCAGGCGCAGTGGTCCACGCTGCTCGCCGTGACCTCGCTGATGGTGCCTGCCGCTCTGGCGATCTGGCGCTGTGCCAGTGCGTTAAATTTACTGCAACTGGGTGAAGAGGAAGCGCATTACCTTGGCGTGGACGTTGCCCTTGTACAGCGAATATTACTGTTATGCAGCGCCCTGCTGGTCGCTGCGGCTGTCGCCGTCAGCGGCGTGATTGGCTTTGTCGGACTCGTGGTGCCGCACCTGATGCGCATGTGGTTGGGCGCCGATCACCGGGCAACCCTCCCCGGCACGGTACTCGCGGGCGCTTTACTGCTGCTGGTGGCGGATACGGTCGCGCGCACCCTGGTCGCCCCGGCAGAAATGCCGGTCGGCCTGCTCACCAGTATCCTTGGCGCTCCCTGGTTCTTATGGCTCATTTTTCGTCGTGGAGAACAGCATGGCTGAACGTTATACGGCTGAAAATCTGACTTTTACCCGGTCTGGCCGCACGCTGACAGATAACGTTTCGCTGTCACTGTCGCAGGGAGAGCTGGTTACATTGATCGGCCCCAACGGCGCAGGGAAATCCACGCTGCTGCGGCTGCTGACCGGCTATCTGAAACCCGACAGCGGAGGCTGTTCGCTGGCGGGAAAAGCGCTGGATGAATGGCATCCGCAGGTGCTGTCGCGCTATCGGGCGGTGATGCGCCAGCAATCTCAGCCTGGATTTGACTGGCAGGTGGAGGAGATCGTTGGAATGGGGCGTGCGCCCTGGACGCGTCACCCGGAACCGTCAATTGTGCGTGAGGTGTTGCAGCTGACCGGTTGCCTGCCGCTGGCCGGCAGGCGCTATCATGCCCTCTCGGGGGGCGAGCAGCAGCGCGTCCAACTCGCCCGCGCGCTGGCGCAGCTGTGGCGTGACGGAACGCCACGCGGCTGGCTGTTTCTCGACGAACCCACTTCCGCTCTGGATCTCTACCACCAGCAGCATCTGCTGCGCCTGTTGAAATCGCTGACCCGTCAGGGTCATCTTCACGCCTGCGTGGTGCTGCACGATCTCAATCTTGCCGCATTATGGTCGGACCGGATCCTACTGTTACACAACGGCAGGATTGTTTCTCAGGGCATACCGGAGACGGTTTTGCAGGCCGACGCGCTGGCACGCTGGTACGGTGCGCAGGTGCACGTCGGCAGACATCCGGCGCACGCCGCGCCGCAGGTTTTTCTCGCCCCTTAGCTTGAGCAGCTCACTTCCAGCCGCTTGCCCCAGTCCGGCGGGCGGCTGACATAGTCATCCTCCCGGTCGGCAAACGGCGTGCGCAGAGCGATATGTAGCCGATGCAGCTCGGTATAGTCCCCCTGCTCTGCCTGCTCAATGGCCCGCTGCGCCAGCCAGTTGCGCAATACCATCGCCGGGTTAACCGCCTTCATCCGCGCCTGGCGGGTATCGTCATCAATTTGTTCCTGCTGTAAACGCGCCCGGTAAGCGGCAAACCAGTCATCAAACGCCTGTCGATCGACGAACTCGTCGCGCAGCGGTGACGCGGCGCTCTGCTGCGCGGTCTGGCTCAGCATACGGAAGGTTCGGGTATAGTCGCTGCCTTCACGCGCCATGATGGCAAACAGCCCATTCAGCAGCGCGTTATCGCCTTTTTCCTGCGTCATCAGCCCCAGCCTGGTGCGCATTAACACACCGTATTCCCGCAGCAGGACCTCCTGATAGCTGTCCAGCGCATCGTTCAGGGCATCGACGTCGATAAACGGCGACAGGCTTTGTGCAAGCCGCTGAAGGTTCCACAGCCCCACCGCAGGCTGGTTGTCGAAACGGTAACGCCCCTGATAGTCCGAATGGTTACAGATGTAACCCGGCTGATAGTCATCAAGGAAGCCGTACGGACCGTAGTCAAACGTCAGCCCTAACAGGGACATGTTGTCGGTGTTCATCACCCCGTGGGCAAAGCCGACGGCCTGCCAGCGGGCAATCATTGCGGCGGTGCGCGCAACAATATCACGGAACCAGAGAACATAGCGGTCCGGCTCGTTTTGCAGGTGCGGCCAGTGACGACGAAGAGCGTAATCGGCAAGCTGGCGGACTTTATCCGGCTCGCGGCGATAGTAGAAGTGTTCAAAATGACCGAAACGCAGATGGCTTTCCGCCACGCGGACCAGCATCGCTCCCTGCTCCATCGTTTCGCGGGCCACCGACGTGTCGCTGGTGACAATGGACAGCGCACGTGAGGTAGGGATCCCCAGAGCGTGCATCGCCTCGGAAGCCAGACCTTCACGTATGGTTGAACGCAGCACCGCGCGGCCATCTCCCATGCGTGAGTATGGGGTTAGCCCTGCCCCTTTCAGGTGCCAGTCGAGCGTTTCGCCATTCGGCAGAACTTGTTCACCCAGCAGGATACCGCGGCCATCGCCGAGCTGTCCCGCCCAGACGCCAAACTGATGTCCGCTGTAGACCTGAGCCAGCGGCTTCATGCCCGGAAGCAGCGTTTCGCCGCCCCAGACGCCGGCGCCTTTTTCTGGCTGAAAAAGCGTCGAAGGGATGCCAAGCGAATCCGCTAATGCATCGTTATGCCAGATAAGACGCGCGTTTTGTAAAGGCGTTGGCTTAAGCGCGGTGTAAAAGCCGGGTAATTCATCGTGCCAGTGAGCAGTAAAAGACAGGGTCATAAGTCCTCCTGCTTTAAGTGTAGAGGGTTTCCCTGGACGTAAACACGGGCGAAGAAAGGGGTTATTGCTGTACGAGAGTCGTGACCCGCTCTGCCGGGACGGCAGGCCACAGGCTTCCCTGCATTGCACCAAAATTGAATGGCAGCACGCGTTGTAAGATGCCGTGATCGTCAATTCCCGAGACCATGACCGACTGACAGTGCGGCGCGATCTGCCAGAGAATAGCGCGCATAAAAGGCTCAAACGAGAGTGCCGAGACACGCTGCTGGATAAAGTTTTTATCCAGAACCACCCGCTTGAACAGACCATCATAAACCGGCTTAAGGGACGCAGCCCCTGCACCGAAGTTAGCCAGCACTAGGGGGAAATGGATCGCCATTCTTGCCAGACAGGGATCGTCTTTCCCGTTATTTAAACCTGGATAGTTCTCATTAACAGTAAACTCAAGAAACGGATATCGTTCAAGGATTGAAACAGCGTTCTCATTAGTTAATAAAAACTCAACAATTGCAGGTGTAATATTGATCCATGCAATTAACTGATGCTGAATAAAAAATAGCTTACAGGTATCGAGTAATTGTAGTTTCTCCTGAAACAGCGCTAATTCATCTTCCTGAGAAAGATGGGGGATAACCAGTTCAGTCGGGATCCGTACGTCCGCACCCACGCCAGTAAAGTTAACCAAAATCTCTAAACCTTTAAGCAAACCTGCACTATCACGCGCCGGAAGGAGTAAAAGTTCAGACTGGTAAGCATTATCTAGCGTAATAATCATCGCGCTTGTCCTGCATTAAAGATGAGAGAGAACATCCTGGAGCAATTGCAGGCACAATTCCACTGTCTTGATTTTAATAAGATTAATTTCATTCTTTCCGTATTAATTTTCAGATTTTTCCCTGAATCTTAATTAATTTTATCCTGGTTATTGAATAATAGCCAGTTTTAGATAAAACAGGCACATGCCGCCATAAATAATTGGGCAAAAAATTTAACTTTAATCAACCCGTAAGAAAAGCCTGACGTCTATTTTCACCGCCAGGCCCTCCGCACTGCATTTTTATGCAGCGGTTAAATACGTCTGGCCTGCCAGAAGTTTTTACGCCAGTAAACATTATCCAGAGAGGAGCGCATCACGCCACGGCTGGTCGAGGCATGAATGAACTGATTATCGGTGTCATAAATGCCGACATGAAGGCCGCTTTCACCGGAGCCCGTTTTAAAAAAGACCAGATCGCCGGGCAGGAGTTCGTCTTTATCAATTTCAGTGCCGATTTTCGCCTGCATACGCGTTTCTCGCGGAAGCTGGAGGTCAAATTTATCGCGGAAGGTCATCAGCACGAATCCTGAGCAATCCACCCCGCCCCGGCTCATGCCGCCGTAGCGATAAGGGGTGCCGCGCCAGTTGCTGAGCTGATCGTTCAGGCTGGCAATGACCGTAATGGAATCGGAAAGCCGTGGGTTGGGCGGAGGTGCACGATGGCTGCTGCATCCTGCAAGAAATAGCGCCGCAACAAGGAGAAACCAGAATCGCATTTCAGACGAATCCTCTGCTTTTTTTGTTCTTTCGGTAATTTAGCGTGCATCTATGCGACTGTGCAAGAAAGGTTATTCCTGCGTCGTGGAAATGAGCATCTTGTGGCCTTCAATATCCAGCCTCCGGAACGACATGTGGTAAGCGCTCGCAAGATTGGCGGCCGTCAGCACGTTGTCGCGCGTTCCGCTGGCAATCAGTTTGCCACGCGCCAGCAACCACACCCGATGCGCGTGGCGCAACGTATGGTTTAAATCATGGCTGCTCATCACAATGGCGATCCCCTTGCGACATAGCGCGCTGAGCAGGGTATCCAGCGCTGCCTGTTGGGCAACGTCCAGCCCGCTCATCGGCTCGTCCAGCAGCAGCATCCGCCCGTGAGGATTTCCCGCCGGATGGATCTGAAGGATAACGGCGGCCAGACGCACGCGCTGCCACTCGCCGCCGGAAAGCTGATTTGCCTGCCGGGTGAGCTTATCGTCTAACCCGAGCGCCGCAGCAACCTCGTTGAGCAAGCCCACCTGATTTTTATCAGACAGATGCAGCGTCAGGTAGTGCCAGACGGGCATCGCAAAGGGCGGAACCTGCTGCTGAACCAGGTAGCTTCGACGGGAGGCAAGTGTAGCGGGTAGCCAGTCGACGAGCGATTGCCCGAGAAAGGTTATCTCTCCTTCCCCGGTGGTCAGCCCCGCCATGCGAGCCAGCAGCGTGCTTTTTCCGGCGCCGTTTGGCCCAACCAGGTGAAGGATTTCACCTGCGTTGACTGCGGCAGTCACAGGCTCAAGACGTCCCTTCCCGGCAACGTCCGTGAGCTGCATCAGCAGCGTCATTATTTCGCCAGCGCCAGCTTGATTGATTCCATCACGATAGGATCTTCAGGCGTCATGTCAGGCGAAAAACGCTGCACGACCTGACCGTCACGTCCAATCAGGAATTTTTCGAAGTTCCACAGAATATCGTCCGGATAGAGCGGCGCGCGGCCTTTACTCGCCATACGTTCATAGAAACCACTCTCTTCAGGCGCAACGGCGGTCGGCGCCGCGGCCACCAGTTTGGCATACAGCGGATGACGATTTTCCCCGTTCACGTCAATTTTGCTGAACATCGGGAACGTCACGCCATAGGTTGTGCTGCAAAAGGTCTTAATTTCCTCTTCGCTGCCCGGCTCCTGGCCCAGGAACTGGTTGCACGGGAAGCCGAGTACGGTAAAGCCGTCTTTTTCCCAGGCTTTATGAATGTTTTCCAGCTGTTCATACTGCGGCGTAAGGCCACATTTCGACGCCACGTTCACGATGAGCAGCACCTTGCCCTTGTAGCCTTCCAGCGTGGTTTTCTCGCCGTCAATGGTCGTCACTTCGGTATTCAGAATATCAGACTGCATAGCATTCCCTCAGGTTGACTTACAGGTTGTGTTTTAACGTCCAGCTTTTAATAGTAGCCAGATAAAGACCGGCGCGCCCAGCGTTGCGGTCACCACGCCTATGGGCAACTCAGCGGCCGTCAGGGCGAGTCGGGCGATGATATCGGCAACCAGCAGCGTTGCCGCCCCGGCAACCGCCGAGGCCGGGAGCAGGGTTCGGTGGTCCGTCATGCCGCACAGACGCAGCATATGCGGGATCACCAGCCCAATAAAGCCAATCGCCCCCGCCAGCGCCACGCTTACGCCCACCATCCAGCCGATGGCGATAACCAGCACGTTGCGCCAGAATCCAATCGGCATCCCGAGCTGGCGAGCAGACGTTTCGCCCAGCGCGAGAATATTCAGCGGCTGCGCCTGGAAAACCATCCACAGGATAGCCGGGATCAGGAGCACCATCAGCCACCCCTGACGCCAGTCGACGCCACCAAATCCCCCCATCATCCAGTACATTAACTGGCGCAGATCGAAGGAGGTGGAGAAGTAGACGGCCCAGGTCATCAGCGCACTACAGATGATCCCCAACGCTACCCCGGCAAGCAGCAGCCGGCTGGTGGATAAATGGCGACGAGCAAAGCGCAGAAGGATAAGGGTTATCAACAGCGCGCCAAGGATGGCGCTGAGGCTAATCCCCCAGGCGGAGAGCTCGCCTCCCCCCAGCATCACGGCGGCGATAAGCCCGACGCCTGCACCATTCGAGACCCCGAGAAGCCCGGGTTCCGCCAGAGGGTTTTCAAATAATGCCTGCATGATCGTACCGCACAGCGCCAGCGCAGCGCCGACCAAAAGGACAGCCAGCGTCCGCGGCAGGCGGATCTGCCAGACAAAGAGCTGCCCTTCAGGCGTAAACCAGCTTTCCGGCCCCAGCCACCGATCGCCCGCACACAGGCTGACGGTGGTGGCGACAATCAACAGCACCCCGAGCAGACACAGGCGGCGGAGATCGGAGCGGTGCTGAAGACGGGCAAGATCAAGCATAGACGATAGGTTATCCGGTTGAGATATCATTGATTTTACGGCGGGTTTAGCAAATAGCGCAAAGAAAAAAGGCCGCGTGAGCGGCCTTTTTAGTTAGTTCATATTACTCTGCTTTGGGCGTTGCGTTTTCGACACGGCTTTTTAACTTCTGTCCGGGTCTGAAGGTCACCACGCGGCGGGCTGTAATGGGAATATCTTCCCCCGTCTTCGGGTTACGGCCCGGACGTTGGTTTTTGTCTCGCAAATCAAAATTGCCAAAACCGGAGAGTTTAACCTG